>Ga0136651_10000425_pt1 | contig 23252 bp, 28 predicted proteins | sample Mar14236cmmetaG_FD_94867 | JGI IMG/M metagenome (GOLD analysis project Ga0136651, IMG submission 94867) | Marine hydrothermal vent microbial communities from Guaymas Basin, Gulf of California to study Microbial Dark Matter (Phase II) - Marker... ... | reverse complement strand
TGATACTTCAATTCCCTATGAGGTGATAGGCAAATCAGGGGCAGGACGTGTCTTGTTGAAACCTGCAGGACAGGGCACAGGTCTTATTGCCGGTGGAGCTGTCCGGGCGGTTTTAGAGGCGGCGGGCGTCCAGAATATACTTACGAAATGCCTGGGTTCCCATAATCCTCATAATATTGTGAAGGCGACCATAAAGGGTCTGCGTTCCTTGCGGAGTCCCGAGGAAATCATGCAGCGCAGGGGCAAGGCGGTTGACCAGGCCGCGGCTTAGCCTTCCAGCGGGACTCGCTGCCGGCTGCAGATCAATGGAGTTCATTCTGAGTTCAAGTTAAGGACCTGAGGGAAGAAGCAGTAATGGCTGAAACGATTAAAGTGACTCTTGTAAAAAGCGGCATAGGGAAAAACAGGAAGATTCGCGAGACCTTGAAGGGATTGGGCCTGACCAGGCTCAACAAGACCGTTGAGGTAGAAAATACTCGCGCCATCAGAGGTATGATCCAGAAGGTCTTGTTTCTTGTCAGGATCGACCGAGATATGGGGAAAAGGGATGAAGATCAATGAGCTTTCACCCGCTGAGGGTTCCAGAAAGAAGAGAAAGAGAGTAGGAAGAGGTCCCGGTTCAGGACATGGAAAGACCTGCTGCAGGGGCCACAAGGGACAGAAGTCCCGCTCGGGTGGCACGGTGCGGCCCGGTTTTGAGGGTGGCCAGATGCCGCTTCACAGACGTCTTCCCAAAAGGGGTTTCACAAATATTTTCAGAAAAGAGTACGCTATTCTGAACGTTGAGGACCTGAACCGCTTTGAACCGAACGCCGTGCTTGATGCCGAGGCCCTTAAAGCGGCCGGAGCCGTAAAAAAGGTGATGGGTGGCGTCAAGCTTTTAGGGGGCGGTGAGATCAGCCATCCCGTTGTTATAAGAATAAATAAGATCAGCAGGGCGGCCAGGGAAAAGGTGGAGGCTGCCGGCGGCAAGGTGGAGCTCATATAACAATCGGATAAGACGGGACAAGCATATGATAGGCGGTTTTCAAAATATCACCAAGATACCGGAGCTGAAGAAGAAGATAATCTTTACCCTTCTCATGTTGGCGGTCTACAGGGTAGGATGCCATATCCCCACCCCGGGGATTGACGGGACAGCACTAGCTGCTTTTTTCAGCTCAAAGCAGGGGACCCTTTTCGGCCTGTTCGACATGTTTTCCGGAGGCGCCCTGAGCCAGATGTCTGTGATGGCCCTTGGAATCATGCCCTATATCAGCGCTTCCATCATACTGGAACTTATGACCGTTGTGGTGCCTTACCTTGAGAAACTGAAAAAAGAGGGGGAGCAGGGCCGCAAAAAGATAACCCAGTATACCCGTTACGGAACGGTGATCTTAAGTATTATCCAGGGGTTCGGTATTGCCGTGGGGCTTGAGAACATGACAAGCCCGGGCGGGGCCATGATAGTTCCCGTGGGAGGCTGGGGGTTCAGGCTCCTTACGGTCATCACCCTGACCGCCGGGACTTCGTTTCTCATGTGGCTTGGGGAGCAGATTACCGAGAGGGGTATTGGGAACGGGATTTCGCTTATAATCTTTTCCGGTATTGTTGCCGGGTTTCCGGTGGGGGTTGCAAACAGCTTTCGGCTGATGAGTACCGGTGAAGTCACCCCTTTCTTCATGGTGCTTATAGTTGCCATGATGGTTGCCGTGGTGGGGGCCATTGTCTTTGTTGAGAGGGGCCAGAGGAGGATTCCGGTTCAATACGCAAAGAGGGTGGTTGGCCGTAAGATGTACGGGGGGCAGACCACCCACCTCCCCCTTAAGGTGAATACCGCAGGCGTGATTCCCCCTATCTTCGCGTCGTCAATCATCATGTTTCCAGCGACCATCGCCAATTTCCTGAGTGTTGACGAGTACCCTTGGCTTCAGAGTGTGGTCAACGCCCTGGCCCCCGGACACATTGTGTATACGCTCATCTATGTGACCTTCATATTCTTCTTCTGCTATTTTTACACGGCCGTGCATTTTAACCCGGTGGATGTGGCGGATAATATGAAAAGATCGGGGGGATTTATCCCTGGAATCAGGCCTGGAAAGAATACTGCCGAGTATATTGACAGGGTATTGACAAGGCTGACCTTCTCAGGGGCCATTTACGTATCAGCCGTTTGCGTGTTGCCCACTATCCTTATCTATCAGCTCCACGTTCCGTTCTACTTTGGTGGAACCGCCCTGCTGATCGTGGTGGGGGTCGCAATGGATACCACAAACCAGATAGAGTCTCACATGCTGACCCGGCACTATGAGAGCTTTATGAAAAAGGGGTTTGGGAAGGCACGATAGATTCATTATAACACCAATAGTCCTTGAACCGAACAGGGTATAGGCACAGGGAAATGCCCAAAGAAGAGACCATTGAAGTCGCAGGGATTGTTATTGAAACCCTACCCAGTGCCATGTTCAGGGTTGAACTCAGGAACGGTCATCGTGTCTTATGTCATATTTCCGGTAGAATCAGAAAGCATTTCATAAGGATATTGCCCGGGGATGATGTGGTGGTGGAACTCTCCCCGTACGATTTGACAAAGGGCCGGATCGTTTACCGGGGCAGCCGGGAATGAGAACCAGATGAGCCAGCCGGCACAGGGGCTAAATGAGATAGACAGGGGTTTTCATCATGAAAGTACGACCTTCAATTAAGAAGATATGCATCAAATGCAAGATCATTCGGCGACATGGCGTCACTCGGGTCATCTGTGAGAACCCGCGTCATAAGCAGAGACAGGGATGACAGGTGCTGTGGTGAGCAGGCCTGAAGCGCAGATTTCAGTGACGGGCATGCCTAACGCGGACCACGCCTGCAACCCAAATGGCCTCGCGCAAAGACGCAAAGACGCAAAGGTTTTCTTGGTTTTTGTGACAGAAAGACAGGAGATAAGGCACTAAGGGTGTCAGGCGGAGAACATCAGGGAAAAGAGGAGTCAGAGATTGGCAAGAATCGCGGGTGTCGATTTACCAAGAGGAAAGAGGATAGAGATCGCCCTCACCTATATCTACGGGATCGGGAGGACCTCTTCGCAGAAAATACTCTCAGAGGCTGGGATAGACTGGGATACCAAATCGGATGATCTGACGCCGGAGCAGATTACAGGTATCAGGAAAGTCATCGACGAGAAGTATAAGGTTGAGGGAGACCTCCGAAGGGAGATCTCCATGAACATTAAGAGATTGATGGATCTCGGCGTGTATCGTGGACTGAGGCACAGGAGAGGTCTGCCGGTGAGGGGACAGAGAACCAGCACCAATGCAAGGACAAGAAAGGGCCCCCGCAGATCTGTGATGTCGAAGAGGAAGAAATAGTAATCAGAGGGAACCGGAAATGGCAAGAACGTCGAGAAAGAGGAGCAGGAGCAAGAGGGAAAAGAGGAATGTGCCCTCCGGAATTATCCATATCCAATCCACCTTTAACAACACCATTGTCACTATTACCGACCCCAATGGGAATGTGATCGCCCAGTCCAGCGCTGGAAGGGGTGGTATCAAGGGCTCGAGAAAGAGCACCCCGTTCGCCGCTCAGCTTGCCGGGCGTGACGCCCTCAGGCAGGCAATGGATCAGGGTATGCGGGTGGCGGAGGTGCGGGTTAAGGGCCCAGGTGTGGGCAGAGAAGCCGCCCTGCGCTCTCTGCAGGTAGAAGGCTTCACCGTTACTGTTATAAGGGATGTAACGCCTATTCCCCATAACGGATGCCGCCCTCCGAAAAGACGAAGAGTGTAGGGGTTAAGGGTCGGGAAACGGATAACTTACAACCAATGATCAGGGCAGGAGGGATGTTTTGGCTCGATATACCGATTCTTCGTGCAAGTTATGCCGACGTGAGAATCTGAGACTTTATTTAAAGGGTGACCGCTGCTACGGTGATAAATGCGCTTTTGAGAGAAGGTCGTACGCCCCGGGGCAGCACGGACAGCGGCGGGGAGGAAAGCTCTCTGACTACAGGATTCAGCTCAGGGAGAAACAGAAGGTCAAGAGGATTTACGGGCTGCTTGAAAAGCAGTTCCGAGGCTATTATGACCGCGCGGAAAGGCAGAAAGGCATTACAGGCACAAACCTGCTCCTGCTGCTTGAATCGCGGTTGGACAACGTGGTCTACAGGATGGGCTTTGCTGCTTCCCGGAAACAGGCAAGGCAACTGGTCAGGCACAGCCACTTCCTGGTAAACAGCAAAAAGGTCAACATCCCCTCCTATCAGGTAAAACCCGGAGATGAGATCGGGGTGAAAGAAAAGAGCAGGAAGGTGGCCCAGATTGTTGAGGCAATGGAGACCGTGGTGAGGAGAGGGGTGCCGGACTGGATTGATGTTGATAAGGAGAAGGTCACGGGAACGCTGAAAGCCCTTCCCAGTCGAGAAGATCTGACCATGCCCATTCAGGAACAGCTCGTCATTGAGTTGTATTCCAAATAGGGTCTCTATGTCCCGTGGTCGATGTTCTGACGTTCAAGACTATCGATTAAAAATCGTAAATAGAAAATGCTGGAGGCCTTCTTGTCAGATCAAAAAAGCAAAAACTGGCGCGAGTTGATTAAGCCGAAGCGGATTGAAATAAATCAGGGAAGTTATACAAACACGTATGGGAAATTTGTATGCGAACCCCTGGAACGTGGTTTTGGAATCACCATCGGAAATTCGTTGCGGCGTGTTCTCCTCTCATCCCTTCAGGGTGCGGCGATTGTGTCCGTCAAGTTTGATGAGGTCCTTCACGAGTTCTCGACCATTACCGGCGTCCTCGAGGATGTGACCGATATCATATTGAATCTGAAGGAGATAAAGCTGAAGGTAACCGAGGTGGATGAAACGGTAATTTATCTTCACCGGGAGGGTAAAGGAACGGTTACGGCTGGAGATATTGAGCCCAACGAGTACGTGGAGGTGCTCAACCCTGATCAGCATGTAGCTACCCTTAATGAAGAAGCCAGGCTGAATATGGAAATGGTGGTGAAAACCGGAAAGGGTTACGTCCCGGCGGAAAACGGCAAGCCTGCGGAGATGCCCATTGGGGTTATTCCCATGGATGCGGTCTTCTCTCCCATTCAAAAGGTCAACTATGTGGTTACCAACGCAAGGGTAGGGCAGGTCACCGATTATGACAAGTTGACCCTGGAGGTCTGGACGGACGGGAGCGTACTTCCCGAGGACGCCGTTGCCTTTGCTGCCAAAATTCTCAAGGAGCAGATGAACCCCTTTATCAATTTTGAGGAAGAACCTGAGCCGGTGGAAGAGGAAGAGGAGGAGGAGAGCGAGGCCCCGAACGAAAACCTATTCCGGCCTGTTTCAGACCTCGAACTCTCCGTGCGCTCCGCCAATTGCCTGCAAAATGCCAAGATCACACTGATAGGCGAACTGGTGCAGAAGACAGACGCAGAGATGTTGAAGACTAAAAACTTTGGAAGGAAGTCTCTTAACGAGATTAAGGCCATTCTCGAGGAGATGGGTCTTTCTCTTGGCATGAAGCTGAATAACTTTCCCAGTCCCAAGGATCCTGATGAGGAAGAAGGCGGAGAAGAGGAAAAACAGGTGGAAGGACCTGATCAGGACGATAAGAAAGCAGATGGGGAGAAATAGGGAACAATGACAGGAGAAGACCGGGTAGGACAAGTCCTTACGGCAGTAAGAGGGAAAGGGAAAAGATAAATGAGGCACAGGAAGGCAGGGAAACAACTGGGACGTAATACCAGTCACCGCAGGGCCATGCTTCGAAATATGGTGACGTCCCTGTTCGAACAGGAGCAGATTGTTACAACCGATGCAAAGGCCAAGGCAATGAGACCTCTGGCCGAAAAGATGATCACCCTTGCCAAACGGGGGGATCTACACGCAAGGCGCCAGGCCCTGGCATACATGCAGGACAAAGGAGTGGTTCACAAGCTCTTTGGGGACCTGAAAGATCGATATCTTGACAGGCAGGGCGGTTATCTCAGGATCGTAAAGAAGGGGTTCCGAAGGGGCGACGGGGCTGCTGTTTCAGTTATTCAGTTGCTCCCATCGGACGAAGAAATGAAATCAAGGAAGAAAAAGGCCAAACGGTCAGACACAGAGAAAAGAGGGGAGGAAAAGGACTAATATCTACTCCTGATGCGGGGCCTGTGCGTATGGCCGTATTATAGGCTTCCAGATAAAGATTTTGGACTGCGTTATCGGTCGGAATCGTCGACGATGTACTATGGGTACCACTTACTCCGATTCCTCCCTCTGGCCTTGCCAAAATCATTATCTGAAACCCTATACACATGAAAGTATGACCTGTTATGAATCCTTCGGTCGGCCAGACCACCGTGGTACTGGGCCCTGCATGGAAAGGGTAGGCAGATCAAAAAAATGCTTTTGCATAGAGCATCGATAATCACCCTCTTGTCCTAAAAAAGACAAGGGGGTTTTTTTTGGTCGTCCGTGACCTGCGGACAAGGTGATGGATATGTTGCTGATCAGAGGCGGGAACCTAGTAGATCCAGTTGCGGAAACAGTGAAATGCGTTGATCTGCTGATTGAAGGGGGGAAGATAGCCGGGATTTCCCCCCCGGGGGCCTACAGGGAGGAGCCTCCTGGGATGGGGATCATCGAGGCCTCGGGAATGCTTGTGGTGCCGGGCCTCGTTGACATGCACGTCCATTTCAGGGAACCTGGAGAAGAACACAAGGAGACCGTTGCCACCGGAGCAAGGTCCGCCGTTGCCGGGGGCTACACTGCCGTTGCGTGCATGCCCAACACCCGACCTGTTAACGACTGCGGGTCTGTCACCCGCTTTATCCTCGATCAGGCGCAAAGGGCAGGCCTGGCAAGGGTACATCCCATTGCCGCTATCACAAGGGGGCAGAGAGGGAAGACCCTCACCGATTTCAGTGAGCTAAAAGACGCAGGCGCCGTTGGCCTGTCGGACGATGGCTTCCCTGTTGCCAACAGCGGGCTTATGAGAAGGGCACTGGAACAGGCAGCCGTTCACGGCCTGAAGGTGATCTCCCATTGCGAAGATAAGGTTCTCTCAGGTAAAGGGGTGATGAACGAGGGAGAGGTATCGGCCCGGATCGGTCTGGAGGGTATACCTGCGGCCAGTGAAGAGATCGTCGTGTACAGGGAGATTGCCCTGTCAAGGCTCACGGGCGCCCCCGTTCATATTGCTCATGTGAGTACCTCAGGATCGGTGTCATTAATCAGAAGGGCCAAGGAAGAGGGTCTGCCGGTTACGGCAGAGACCGCCCCACACTACTTTACCCTGGACCACGGCATAGTTCAGGGCCTTAATCCCGTATTCAAGGTCAACCCCCCACTCAGGACCCGCAGGGATATGGAGGCGATCAAGGAAGGACTGTCTGAGGGAGTTATAGATGTAATTGCCACTGACCATGCCCCTCATGGCTCCCGCGAGAAACAGGTCCCCTTTGAGCAGGCCGCCTTCGGAATGATAGGTCTTGAGACCGCCCTGCCCCTTACCCTGGCCCTGGTCAGGGAGGGGGTATTGAGCCTGGCGAAAGCCGTAAAAAAACTATCCTTCAGTCCTGCCCGGATCCTGGGACTCAGCGGTGGCCGCCTCGTTCAAGGAGGGGAGGCCGATCTGGCCCTGATCGATCCAGGGGAACAGTATCTGTTTGAAGAAGACCAGATCCTGTCAAAGAGCAAGAATTCCCCCTTCATAGGGCAGAGGCTCAAAGGAAGAAATAACCTGACCATGGTTGGGGGAAAGATTGTCTGGAGAAGATAAATTCAAGATCCTGATAGTTGACGACGAGGAGAGTATGCGGGAATTCCTGGAAATCATGCTTGTTCAGGAAGGGTACCGGGTGACCGTTGCCCATGACGGTGAGCAGGCCTGCCATATCCTGGACCGGGAGTCCTTTGACCTGATTATTACAGATATCCGTATGCGGAACATCAACGGCATAGGCGTCCTGAAAAAGGCCAAGGACGTTGATCCAGGGGCCACGGTCGTCCTGATCTCGGCCTTTGCCAGTGCCGAGACCGCTGTGGAGGCCATGAAGGAAGGTGCCTACGATTATATCCCAAAGCCTTTCAAGGTCCTTGACTTCAAGAGGGTGATCAGGGACGCACTTGGATCCAGGACAGGGCCTAAAGAAAAGGGCGTGGGTCCGAAAATCGATCTCCATTTCGGGTCCCTGGTGGGGGAAAGCCCCCAGATGAGAAAGATATACGATCTTGTTGAAAGGGTCTCGCAGACAAGGACGAACATCCTCATTTCCGGTGAGAGCGGGACAGGAAAGGAACTTGTAGCCAGGGCAATTCACAGCCTTAGCGAGAGACGTGATAAGCCCTTTGTTGTGATCAACTGCGGTGGAATCCCTGAGAGCCTCATAGAGAGCGAACTGTTCGGATATAGGAAGGGTGCATTTACCGGGGCCTTGATAGACAAGGAGGGGCTGTTTGATACTGCCCACGGAGGTACAGTTTTTTTAGATGAAGTGGGTGAGCTTTCCCTGGTTATTCAGGTGAAACTCCTGAGGGTGGTCCAGGACAGGACCTTCACCGCGGTGGGCGGCACTCAGGTCAAGACCGTTGACGTCCGTTTCATTTCAGCCACCAACAGGGATCTTGAAAGGGAGGTCATTGATAATAACTTCAGGGAAGACCTCTACTTCCGACTGAACGTTATTCCCATAAATATCCCACCGTTAAGAGACAGGGAGGGAGATCTGCCCCTCCTGGCCCACTATTTTCTTGAGAAATTCTCCATGGAAATGGGAAAGGACATCAGAAAGATCTCCACCTATGCCATGGATATCCTGAACAACTATTCGTTTCCCGGGAACGTGAGGGAGTTGGAGAATATTGTTGAGCGAAGTGTTGCCCTGGAGAGATCTAAGATAGTCCTGCCCGACAGCCTTGCCCTCTCCTGCCTGAGAGAAAGGGGGCTTGAGAGAATAAACCGGACGCCTGATCTGGGACCGGAAGGGATCCGGCTGGACGAGGTTATGTGGGAAATTGAAAGGGATTATATTTCCAGGGCCATGGAGATTGCCCGTGGGTCAAAGCGGAGGGCCGCCGAACTGTTGGGCATCAACCTGCGTTCCCTGAGATACCGGCTGGAGAAGGCGGGTTTTGTTGAAAATGACGGGTCAAAAGGCTACGTCGGTGGAACTTGATGGTCCCGTGGCAGGTCCCTTGGGCTTATGCCCCGCAAACATATGGGATATCCCGTATGTCAGGGCGTAGGCCTCTACGTTCACAAGGCCCGCATCTCCCATCATTCCCTGAAACTCCCAGGTAGTGGGAAAGTTCATGATGGACTCGCCCAGGTACTGGTAGGCCCCCGGGTCAGGTGACAGAACCCTTGCGAGGAGTGGTATGAGCCCCTTCAGGTAAATCCGGTAGAATATTCTGAACCGTGGGCCCTGGGGAAGGGTGAGTTCAAGGATTAGTATCTGGCCGCCAGGGACCACCACTCTCCTCAGTTCGGAAAGGGCCCTCATCCTGTGGGGGATGTTACGTATTCCGAAGGCCATGGCGGCCACGTCAAAGCTTCCATCGGGAAAGGGAAGATGGAGGGCGTCCCCGTGCACCAGGTCGATCCTCGAGGAAAGGCCCCTCTGTTGAACCTTTTCAAAGCCCCTCTCCAGCATCTCCCGTACAAAATCTATCCCCGTCACATGTATGTGAGGATAACGAACAGCCCCTTCAATGGCCAGGTCGCAGGTCCCGGTCGCCACATCCAGGAGCCTGCGGGTATTGAAGAATTCCATCTTATCTACGGTAAAACGGCGCCAGGAGATATCCCGTCTGAGGCTTAAAAGATGGTTCAGGAAATCGTACTTGCCCGTAATGGCGGCAAATATTTGCCTGACCATCCTGACACGGTCGCTGTTATCTTTTCCCGCTGTAGAATGGCAGGGATTTCCGAGGGGGGCATCACTCTCCACGCCTGATCCTTGAAAACGACTTTACACGGTTTGAAAAAAGTTTGGCGCAGGTGGGGCAGAAGAGGTGGTGTTCCTTCAGATCGGTATGGGTGGATGTGAGTTCGCTCACATGTTTGATGAACTTCCGGGATGCAAAGTAGCTGCCGCATGCTTCGCACCTTTCAAGGGCGTGTACCCCTATGGTTTCATCACGGATGGAGATGATCCTGTTCCCCTCCCTGTCGGTCATCTGGATAGCGTCCGTGGGGCATAGGTTGACGCATGTTCCGCATCCGATACAAAGGCCTTCTTCGGGCGTAACATAACTGATCCCATTGCGCTTCTCCATCTTGAGGGCGCCTGCTCCAACGATTTCCTTGCATACCCGAATGCAGAGGCGGCATCTTATACAACCGTCGGGGGTAGGTCCAAGATCGATGTTATACTCCTCCGCCAGATTCCTTATGAACTTGGACTGGGGCGCCATGGACAGCAGGTTTCTGAAGGCGGTGGTTCGTGCCTTTATTACCGATTTGCTTTGGGTCCTTACTTCCAGCCCCTCCCTGACCCTGAGAATGCAGGAAAGCAGGATCCTCCACTTCCCGGCGCGCCCTTTGACTTCAATACCGCACAACTTGCATGCGCCTATGGGCTTGAGCGCGCTGTGGTAACAGAGTGTCGGAATTCTGATGCCGTTTGATCTTGCAGCAGCCAGGACCGATATGCCCTCCTGGGCCTCAATTTCACGACCGTCGATTTTAAACCTAACTGTTTTCATAGGCCCCAATGTCCTCGGCTTCAGTCGCGACCGGCTTCATGGAGTTCGGAGAGGTACTCTTCCAGATAGTGGAGTTCGGTGGCCAGATCCCCCACCTGGTGATGTGCAAGATCGCAGATATTCAGAATGGAGATGATCTCCCCTTTTTCTACTACAGGGATATGCCTTATGCCCGACTGGATCATTAAACATATGGTGTTGTCAATTTCGTCACCAGGTCTTGCCACAATCATCCTGCGTGTCATGGCGTTTTTGAGCTTGATCTCCGAAAACGGTTTTTGATCAAATCTCACATGGCTTAGCAGAACGTCTCTTTCAGTAAAGATGCCCACCGGACGGTTTTCCTCCATGACGATCAGGGCGCTGATATCTCTGTCGGTCATCAGTTTGATGGCGTCCTCCAGCGAACATGTGCCGTCGAGTTTTGCTGCGTACCGACCGTGCTCTTCCAACAGATCTTTAACGGGCATAGGTTCTTACCTCCCCCTTTTGGGTGGACACGCCGCATAGACTTCCAGATAAAGATTTTGGACTGCGTTATCGGTCGGAATCGTCGACGATGTACTATGGGTACGACTTACTCCGATTCCTCCCTCTGGCCTTGCCAAAATCATTATCTGAAACACTATATATGTCGTATTTCTCAAACGTTCAGGGCACGGAGACAATCCTGAGGGAAACGATGGGTCCCCTCTCCGTCCAGAGTGACTTCGATGAGGGCGTCCGGGTCGTTTTTTACCGTATCAGGGTCGGTTACCACACCGTGCAGGCCCACGTAGCGGTCCATATAAGCCTGCCAGGTCTCATCCTCCGATTTCCTGTACACTTCAATTCTCTGTCCCCTTCGAAATTCCATTGTATTAACCCCCTCTTACACAACGATGCGTGGCGGAGAAATCTCCACGTGGTTCTCCGCCGCAGTCTTGCGAGCGCACTCCAGACAGAGTGTCTTGTCCTTAAGATCCCTGCTGATTCCCTGAACCCTGTTTTTTATGTAATCGTGGTACTTGGCCGGGCCTAACACCTTGCCGCAGACCTCGCAGAATTCAACCTTGAGTCGATTCAAAATGATCCCGCACAGGTTCAGGATCCTCTCGTCCCCCCGTTCCTGCATACGCATGGCCCCGGTGGGGCAGTTGGCAGCGCATGCCCCGCAGAGAATACACCGTTCGGCGGTTATCCTCAGGTCCGTGGGGCCGGGGTCGTCAAACTCCAGGTACCCCAGTTTCAGGGCGTCAATTCCCATCTTGTTTCGGCATATGTCAACGCAGGTCCCGCACCTGGTACAGATGTCGCACCTGAGGCAACGCCGGGCCTCCTCCCTCACGCTGTTTTCAGGGTATCCAAGTTCCGCCTGCTGAAAGGTGAGTCGCCTCCTCTCATCGTTGAGCATGGGCATCTCTGGCCTTCTCAAGGCCATTTTTGTTGATGCGGGGATCTCGATGAAGTCAACCCTGCCGCGGCGCACCGGCACTGGTGGCATACTGAGGCCCGGGGTCCCTGAGAGGTAGCGGTCTATGGCCTCCGCAGCCCTCTTTCCTCCTCCGATAGCCTCCACAACCGTAGCAGGCCCGGAAACAAGGTCTCCGCCGGCAAAGATCCCGTCCATTCCGGTTGCCATGGTCGCTATATCGACACTGACGGTGTTCCTCTTGGTCCATTTCAGTGCCCCCAGTTCGCTCAGCCCGTTGCGGTCGACGGTCTGTCCGATGGCGGGAATAACCGCGTCCACATTCAGGAGGTAATCGCTCCCCTCGACCGGAACCGGTCTTCTTCGTCCACTCTCATCGGGGGGACCCAGCTCCGTTCTCAGGCAGTGAAGCGCCTCCAGCCTTCCATTGGAACCCTTCAGCTCCACAGGTATGGCCAGGAAGGAAAACCTGACCCCCTCCTCCTCGGCCTGAAGGACCTCTTCTTCGTTGGCGGGCATTTCAGCCCTGGTCCTTCGATATACAACATGTACCTCATGGCAGCCGAGACGGACCAAAGTCCTGGCCGCGTCCATTGCCACGTTGCCCCCTCCGATCACCGCCACCTTCTTTCCGGGCATGTGCCTGTCACCCAGCGATACGCGGCGCAGAAAATCGATGGCGTCGATGACTTGTGGGAAGCTGTCCTCGCCCGGGATTCCCGCCTTATAGGAGGCGTGTGCACCAATGGCTATGAAGAAGGCCTCAAAGCCCTGGTTTTTCAGTTCATCAAAGGTTACATCACTACCCAGGCGGGTATTGAGACGAAACTCAACACCCAATTCCTCAATCATGGCCACTTCCCGGTCTACCACCTCCCTGGGCAGCCGATATCTGGGAATGCCCACCATCATCATCCCCCCTGCCATGGGCAGGGCGTCGATGATCACGGGCCGGTACCCCTTCAGGGCCAGGTAGTAGGCGCATGTGAGACCGGCCGGGCCGGCGCCCACAATGCATACCTTTTGACCGTTGTCAGGGGCCTTTTCAGGATTGGTGTAACGCATCTCAGACATGGCCCTTTCCGCGGCAAACCCCTTCAGGTATTTTATGGACACGGGCTTGTCCACCCTGCCCCTGACGCACATGAATTCACACGGGTTGGTGCATACCAGACCGCATACCCAGGGAAAGGGATTGTCTTTCCGGATAAGTTCAACAGCCTCGGCGTCACGGCCCTGCGCTATGAGGCTTATGTAGCTTGGGACATCGATGCCGGCTGGGCATGCCATCTGACAGGGCGCCGGGGCAAGTTTGACGCAGGCGGCGTCCGGGCAGTTTCGTGTTTTCAGGTGACTCTGGAAGACCTCCCGGCGTTTTTCCAGGTCGGCGGAGATACCCATGCCGGTCTCTCTGCATGGCCCTTCAGGGCCGTCATGGATCAGGGCCTCTGACAGGTCCTGTATGGCAGCAAGGTGATCGGCCCCTCCTCTCCCGGAAGAGATATCCTGAAACAGCTTGAGCAGCTCCTCCACACGTTGCCTGCATTTCGCGTTTTTAAGAAAATCCCCTGAGAGGGTATCTGAAAGCCTATTTATGGTCTGAGCTACCGGGCATGTTCCGCTGGGCATGGGACAATCATCCTGCAATCAGATAGTGCCGTAAAGGCATTTTAAGGATTCATTCCAGGGAGGTCATGGCCTTTGCATAGCGCTCTCGTCTGATCCGCGGCGCTGCCTCGGCCGGGGCGAAGTGAAGGCAGTGAGTGGTGCATACGGTGACACATGCCGGCTGCTGGCCCCTGTCAATCCGGTCAATGCAGTAATCACACTTGACGGCCTTCCCGGTCTCGGGGTTCCACTGGGGCGCGCCCCAGGGGCAGGCCGACATGCAGGTTTTGCAGCCCACACATAGTGTCGGGTCCAGGAAGACTATGCCGTCCTTCTCCCTCCTCTGCATGGCGCCGGTAGGACATGCGGCCACGCACCAGGGGTCTTCACAGTGAAAGCACGGCATAAAGGTATAGGCTGCTTTCGGGAGGCCTCCTACGAAGGTCGGTCCTATGGTGATGATCTCACAGAGCTTGGGGCCTACGGGAAGATCTTTGCTGCTCTTGCAGGCCACTTCACAACTATGGCAGCCGATACATTTTTTCGTATCCTGAAAAAGGTAATATTTACTCATCATGTTCCCCCCATTTGGCCGGATACTATATTCAGGCCGGATTTACACAGACACAGGTGTGATGAAAGGCGGGACTTCCTCCGATCATGTCGGATATATTTTCCATGAGGAGCCCGTCATTAATGCCTTTGTTAAAAGAACGGGTGGCTGCCTGGGCCTGATGTCCGTATCCGTGCATCAAGAAAACCGCCTCTGGATGGATGAGGTCTGTCACGAATGCCTTGACCATCCCCGCGCCCCGTTCGGAGGTCACCTTCACCATTCCCCCGTCATTTATGCCGAGCTCATCGGCCTTTTCCACGTTGATCCAGAGTACGTTTTCAGGTGCGATTTCGTTGAGATATGGATTATTCTGGGTCGAGATATGGGTATGAAGGGCGCAACGTCCCGTAACAAGTCTGAACTGATTCTCAGGGGGCGAGGGCATTGGTTCGTAGGCAGGAAAGGACTCGAATCCAGCATCCTCAAGCAGGGACGACACCAACTCTATCTTTCCTGAAGGGGTCTTGAATTTGATGCCGTCCTTTCGGTCCCAGAAGATCTGTCTATCGGTGTAGGCCACAAAACCCTTTTTCTTGAAATCCTCAATATAGAACCCGGTTCCCTCCAACTGCCATATGACCAAATCCTCCATGGTACGGTAGGGAAAATAGTTCCCAATGCCCAGGCGTTCGCCTATCTGTTTAAGGATGATGGCGCCCGGTCTGGTATCGTAGCGGGGAGTCACTGCCTGCTGCCTCAAAAAGATCTGGGGTTTGAGGCCGTTGGCCTGCTGGACGCAATCGGTCCGCTCCAGATATGTGGATTCCGGCAGTATCACGTCCGAGTACCAGGCGATATCACTGTAGTTAATGTCAATGGTTACGATCAGGTCCAGCTTGTCCAGGGCCTTTCTGGTCAGATTCGTATCGGGGATGGACATGAGGGGGTCAAAGCGGTAGTTGATCAGGGCCTTCAGGGGGTAGGGATCTTCCTCAAGTATGGCGTAGGGAAGGATCTGTCCAACACCATGGGCTGGATCAGGGAGGGGGAAGTCAGGGGTGCCCACCTTGTCGAACCTGGGTACGTTGATCCCGGGAAAATCCTGTTCCGTGAGCTTGCGAGCGGGCTTTTTCCCAACCTCTCCCGGCCCCTTTTTGAGGAAAATTCCCCCCTTTGCCTCAATGCTTCCCATAAGGGCGTTGAGGATGAGGATCGACCGACGCATATAAATCTCATTGGTATGGTTGGCTCCCCTGTACCCGAAATGGAAAATGACCGAAGGTCTGTCCTTGTCCATTTCCCGGGCGAGCGCCTCCATTTCCGATGCCGGTATTCCCGTCTCCTTTTCAGCCCACCGGGGTGTGTAGGGCTGGATGAACTCCTGCAGTTCCTGAAGGCCCGCAACCCAGCGGTTCACGTATTCGGCGTCGTATAGCCGGTCTCTCAGGATTATGTGGATCAGGCCGTAGTTGAGGGCAAGATCGGTGCCGGGACGGATCATCCAGTAACGTTGCGATTTGGTGGCCGTGACAGTGACCCTCGGGTCTATGTAAGTGAGTTTTGCGCCGTTTTCAAGTGCCTCGGTCAGAGCGTTGACTCCCTTTACCTCAATGGCCTCGAAAAAATTCCGACCGTAAAGGACGATGTGCCTGGTATTCTTGTAATCCATGCCCATCTGAGCGTCCGTGTAGCCCAGGAGAGAGCGGCCGGCGGTGTTGACCGAGCCCTTGCAAATGGCGTCATGGGTAAAGTGATTTGGAGAACCGATGGCCTTAAGAAAGGTCTTGCTCACATGGGTTGCAAGCTGGGTACGTTCTCCAAGAACCACACTCTGGGGCCCATGCTGGTCTATGATTCCCTTCAGTTTGTCCCCCACCATATTGAGGGCCTCCTCCCACGTGGCCTTTTTCCATTGCCCGGTGCCCCTTGGGCCGGTCCTGATCATTGGTGACTGTACCCTCTCGTTGTCGTAGAGAAGGGCCGTGCCGGCAGCGCCACGGGGGCAGAGACTTCCTTCCATCCCGCTGACATGGGGGTTGCCCTCAATCCATTTTACATGATCGTCCTTTGTAACGACCCTTATGGGACAACGCACCGAACACATAAAACATAGACTGTAAACCTCATTTTCCATGCGTTTTTCTCCTCAGACGAAATCTCATCCTTGTGTTATGCGGTTTGAAGAACGTCAGATTACCCTGGTGGTGGGTCGTACCCTATAAACAGCAGAGCCCGCCGGCAGGCGGGCTCCAATATCGCACTGTTTCCCTCTCGTGTCAAGTTTCTGAACCATCCACTGGGGTATTTACAGGAGTTTTTCTCTGTTTTCCGGCCTCCCTTTTCATGTAATCACTGAGGGCCTCCTGAAGGGTTTCTCCGGCAAGAAAGGCACAGTGTTCCTCTTCCGCTGGAAGGCCCCCTAATCTTTCAAGGATCGCCTCTCCCGTGACATCTATCAGCTCATCAGGTGTCTTGCCGTGGGCCATCTCGGCAGCAAAAGATCCGCAAACCGTGCTTGACCCGCAGCCATCCGTTTGAAAGGATGCCTCCGTGACCCTTCCCCCTTTAAATCTGAGGAATATCTCCATTGTATCGCTGCAGGGTCCGGTAACACGTGCATAGCCGTCTGGGTTGTCAATTGTGCCCATGTAGATGGGATTGCACCATCTTTCAAAGGCGGCAATCCCATACGTCTCCCTGGTCTCTTCAAAGATCTGTTCCTGCAGATTGTTTACGAGATCGTCAAGCTGGTCACCCATCACAGTCCTCCTCAACTATGGGTATGACTTCCAGATAAAGATTTTGGACTGTGTTATCGGTCGGAATCGTCGACGACGTACTATGGGGTACGACTTACTCCGATTCCTCCCTCTGGCCTTACCAAAATCATTATCTGAAACTCTATAGATTACATCGGCTCAGGCAAGGGAGGATTCTTCCGTAGGACTCAACTTCAAGATTTCGTCAACCATCTTGTTGAACTCCCGTGTGAAGGCGGAATCCTCATGGTCCAAGATCGCCATGCTTCCCGCATCGCCTGATCTCACCACCTCAGGTTCAAGGGGGAGGCTTCCTAAAAACCTCAGGCCCTCGGCCTTTGCCGTGAGCATGCCCCCCTTTGTCTTGAACAGTTCTATCACCTCTCCGCAGTGGGGGCACGTAAGCCCGCTCATGTTCTCCACCAGACCCAGGATCTCCATGTTTACCTGCCGGCAGAAGTTAATGGATTTTCGCACATCGGCCAGGGATATCTCCTGGGGTGTGGTCACGATCAGGCCCCTGGCCCCTGAAATGGTCTGGGCCACGGTCAGGGGTTCGTCTCCGGTGCCGGGAGGGGAGTCTATTATGAGGAAGTCAAGGTCGTTCCACTCTATATCAGAGATAAACTGTCTTATGACCCCGATCTTGAGAGGCCCCCGCCATATGGTGGCCGAGTCCTTGTTCTCTCCCATGAGCGGTTCAATGGAGATGACATCAAGGTTGGGCAGGTATTTGACCGGGCCCGCCTTTCCGCCTTTGCTGCCGGGTTGTATGTTTCCCTTCAGCCCTAAGATGCGGGGAATGCTTGGGCCGTGAAGATCCACGTCCATGAGCCCCACCTTCTTTCCCCTCTTGGCCAATGCCACCGAAAGATAGGCCGCTACACTGCTCTTGCCAACGCCTCCCTTTCCACTCATGACAAGGATCTTGTTTTTGATGCGGCTCAGACTCGCCTCGATCTCCTTGTCCTGCAACTTATGTTGATCCTGCTGAGCGTTCATGCCGCAGCTCTGAAATTCGTTCTGCATAGGTTCTTAACCTCCTGGATTGTTGTTTATTTTCAGTACCCTGTAAATCTGTTATAGGCTTCCAGATAAAGATTTTGGACTGCGTTATCGGTCGGAATCGTCGACGACGTACTATGGGTACGACTTACTCCGATTCCTCCCTCTGGCCTTGCGAAAATCATTATCTGAAACCCTATAGCACCTCAAACCCGCGTAAGAAGTACCTGTTCCGTATCCTCAATAAGTGCCACTCGCGCAACCGTTCAGTATCCATGGTCCAATGAAATGGAAGGGTATTAGGAGTGAAAGAGAAGTCCCGGGCCGTGGAGATCTGTCCGTGACCCGGGTATTACCAGGGTTGCGGGCTCCATTCTGGACAGGGCTGTTCAGGGTGGTTGGGGCAGGATAGAGGATCAGGCCCTGCCACAGCAACTCCCGGGGCCTGCGCAGGTGGAAGGGGGCCCCGTGCTGCCGCAGCACCGGTCGGCCGCGGTTTCAGGAAACCTCCCTGTGGGGCTCACAGCGGCGTGTGCAGAGAGGAGTTTCTTAAGGTTCCGGCTTCCACAACTGCCGCAGACAACAAGGTCCGTCTCGGTGCTCGCAACCAGGATCTCCGTGTTATGACCGCAATCAAGGCATTCAAATTCATAAATGGGCATTGTTTTTCTCCGATTTTACCACTGGCCTTCAACGTTGGCCCGGTCGGACAGGGGTAGTTTTCCGTCCAGGTAGGCCTGGACTGCCTCTCTTACTGAGCCCTTGGCATCGTTTGCCACGGCCACCTTTGCGGCATTCAAGGCCTTGAAGGCGTTTGGGCCGCAAAATCCGGTGAGGAGCACCTCCGCCCCCTTTTCACTTACCGTCTTTGCCGCCTGGATGCCCGCGCCCTTGAAGGCGTTCACATTTTCTTTGTTATCCACCGCCTCAAAGGCAAAGGTGTCCGAATCAACTACAATGATGTACACGGCCCTTCCAAACCTGGGATCAACTTCTGAATCCAGGTTGTCGCCCGTTGATGTGACTGCTATTTTCATCTCTCTTTCCTATCCCTCCCCGGCTGCAGCACCCAGGGGCTGACATCCCTCGTACTGTTCCAGGGTCTTCTGGAGCGTCTTAATGGCCAGGCGGGCACAATGGACCTTCTGATTGGGCATTTTCTCCAGTTCAGCGTAAAGCTCATCCAAATCGATCTGCTTTGCCTCCCTCAAGGTCTTCCCCTTGGCGAGGCTGATCAGGGCGCAGCCTGATGCAACAGCGCCCGGGCAGCCCAAGACCTGTATCCTGGCATCTTCGATCCTGTCCCCGTCTATCTTGAGCGAAATCTTCATGGTATCCCCGCAGGGGCCTGTCAGATCTGTTACCTGATCCGCGTCCTCGAGAACACCGAAATTCTCCCTGGCCTGAAAGTACCGAATGGCCCTGTCGGCGTATCCGGATTCCGATAACATCTGATATTCGTCGTCAGCAGGCTTCTGTTTCTCCATCAAAACGAACCTCTCTCAATATCGATTAAAGTGACCGCGGGTTAATTTGCGGCCCCGCCACCGCCCCCACATACCTGATCATCACTGATCATGGGGAGCTTCCCGTTTATCAGGTCCTCCACCACCGGCCTGATCTGAGGGCGTGTTGCATCATGATACACCTCGACCCCCACCTGTTTGAACCCCATGAGGGGCCGCATCCCGATGCCGCCCACTATGAGGGCCTTCACGTTGTGGCTCGCCAGCAGGTTCACAGGGACCATGCAACCCCCCTGAACGTGGCTCTGGTTAGGAATGGTGGTAACCTGCTTGATCTCTCCACCCTCCACATCCACAAAGGTAAAGACATCGCAGTGGCCGAAGTGGCCCGACCTTTCACCATCGAGGCCACCCGGCCCCATGCTCGGTATTGCAATTCTTCCATCCTGCATAACAAAAAAACCTCCTAACATATGAAATATCACATAATCCAGAAAAAAACCACGGAGAGGGACACTTCTCTGTACCAAGGCTCCTTTCTCCTCAGACAGGCATGCAGTGACTTCCTGGCAATCAAACCGTTCAAATATATATCCTGTGCGAAAAAAATCAATAGCCGGGCCGGAAAATTCTCTCCTTAAATCCGTATGTTCTCAAACAGATTCAGACCTGCCCGGTTGAAGCTCCGCGCGAGGGCGGCCATCGGTGATCTTTTTCTCTCTCAAGATAGGGAAGATGGGCGCTGAGACAGGCCGGTCCCGCTCATTCCTGCGTTTTTGCAGGTGCCGCTTTTCCGGCCTGTCAGTGAGAGAATCCCCTAAGTCTCCTGGGGAGTTTTCTGAAGTTCAGCAAGACGCCTCTTGATTTCATCGAGGCTTTCCTTGATGGCGTCGGTTTCGGCCCTGAGTGCGCTTATCTCTTCCTGAGGCGCCGTGGGATAGGGCCCTGCACCGTACCCCTGGCCGTAAAAGCCTCTGGGATCCGGATCAAGAAAGCCCTGGGCCCGGTAACCTCTGCCGTAGCCCCTGCCCAGGCCGTATCCTCTTCCGAAACCACGACCTCCGGCCGGTCTGCGACCGAATCCCCCCGCATATCCGGCCCTTGCAGGGGCACACAATCCGCGGCCTCCGCCGGTCATGGGACCTCTTCCTTCCGGCCCTGTTCTATCAAATCCTGGCATGTCTAACACCTCCTTTCAGGGTGGTCCGCCTCGACCACGCCGGCACCTTCTCCTCCTCTCATGGGGCATCTCAAAATCGCCGCCTTCAATCAGGAGTACCTTCCCCATGACCAGGGCCTCGGCCACCACGGCCCTGGCATGGTTCAATATCCTGCCGAAGGTGGGGCGGGACACTCCCATCCTGTTGGCAGCGGTTTCCTGATCAAGCCCCTCAAAGTCGTTCAACCGGATCGCCTCCAAACCCTCCACGGGGAGCACGATCTCCTCCCTTCCCCACGGTGGGAACCGATTCGGTTGAAACCCGTTCACAAGGGGGGGCACCTGAACAAATCTTCTCTTGCGCGGTCTGGGCATGATTACTTCCGTTATTATGAACGTGCGCTCATAATATAGGTATTAAGCAGGAGTTGTCAAGCGATTTTTTGGTCATATGGTCAAAATTAGTTGTTTGAATCAGAATCTGTTCAGCCTGTGAAGACAGTGGTAGGCCACTATTCCCACTGTGGTTGACAGGTTCAGACTGCGCACCCTTCCCCACATGGGCACTGAATAACAGGGAAAAGATTCCATGATATAAGAAGGCAGACCCCTGGTCTCCTGGCCGAAGAGGAGAAAATCTCCCCTTTCAACTCCGGCCTCGGTGTAGGGGGCCTGGGCATGGCGGGTGAGGACCATGATCCGCCCCTTCCCGTCTGCGTACGCAAGGAAGGCCTCAAAATCAGGATGATGACAGATGTCAACCTCGTGCCAGTAGTCAAGCCCCGCCCTTTTCAGGTGCCTGTCATCAACCCTGAAACCAAGGGGATGGATCAGATGGAGCCTGATTTCAGCGGCCCCGCACAGCCTGGCAATATTGCCGGTGTTTGCCGGTATCTCGGGCTGGTAGAGGACCACGTGGAGGACCGGGTCCCTGAGGACCCGGTGGGTGATTTCTGAGATGTTGAAACTCATCGAATAAATACCACCCGCTTTTCCCCGGCGGTGGGGTAGTCGATCACCTTCAGGTGTCGCGCATAGTCGGTGACCACCTCATAGTCGATCAGTTCGGTCTTTTTCCAGGCAACCGAGCGCGGGGCCAGGTGCAGATACTTCCCCATGTTTTCAGGACGGGTGCAGTAGTCGTTATGGGTAAGGGTATAAACCCGTTCGAGTGAGACGGGCGCCCCGCCTATCTTCGCCTCAACAACCCTCTTGCCCGGAGGTTTCCCCAGATCCACCCTGTAGGTTATGCCGGATACCTGGTTGGTGAAATTGACCGCATCCCCTTCCAGGATCTCTATGATCTGCGCCCCTGTGAGCCGTCCCACCACCAGATGGTCCCTGAAGGGGCACACGGCCTTGAAATCACCCCGGTTGAGCCTCCGGTACCTGTCCTGGTAGACCCTCAGGTCCATCCTCAGGGAGGAGCTGTTGGTCATTGCCACGTCTGTCCCGGTGGCCCATCTGAAGGCGTCGGTAACAAAATCGCCCAGGCTGTTCTCCTCGCGCCTCTGGCCCACCCCTGACAGGGGCCGTTTCAGAAGGGCCACGCTCTTCCCGGCCAGGGCATCCACCTCTTCTTTGATGAGCAGGGTTACATGTTCCAGTGGAGAGGGGATCTGGGTTACGATCCTGTTTTTCACGGCAACGACCTTTCTGTCCTCCACTGAAAGATCAACTCGGCCGTAATACAGGTTCATGGCGCCTGCCTGAAAGATGTAGATACCGTTTTCCCTAATGGGCTCCTCCAGTACGATATGATCGTGGCCCGAGAGAATGAGATCCACCCCCAGGTTCGGGGGCAGGGCCCTGGCAAGCCGGAGGATCTTTCCCATGGTGTCGTGGATCATCAGTACTGTGAGATCAAGGTCCCCCATTGCGGGGATGGCCTTTTTCAGGGCCTCTAACATGGGGATCATTTTAAGCCCCTCTGCCCCTGTGGCCGCCAGGACCCTTCTGTCTCCGGTGAGGAGGAGTCCCACAAAGCCCACCTTTAATCCGGACCGGCACTGGATCACCCTCGAGGGGATATAAAAGGGCCGGTTTTTTGCGGTGAGGAGGTTGGCGCAAAGAAGCCCGGACCAGAAGGAATGAGGGGCAGGGACTCCGTAATCAAACTCATGATTCCCCGCAGAGATAAGCACCCTGTCCCCAAAGCCCTGTCCCTCCATCTCCCTCTGGAAATGGTTCCAGATCTCCAGCTCGGCAAGGCCCTTCATCTTGTCCGGCAGGTTGGGGCCTGTAAAAAGATCCCCGGACATGGCGTAAAAGGAGTTGGGGTTTTCTCGAAACAGGGGGGAGAGTATGCGGGTCATCTCCACCATGCCCACTCCGGTGGAAGATGGGAAAAGCCAGCCGTGAAGGTCGTTCTGATAGATAATGGTGACCTTTTCAGCGGCAAGGACAGGTGTTGAGATTGACAGGATCAGAACAAGGGCAAAGACCGTAAACCTCAATCTTTTCATGTCAGTAACCTCATAAAGGAAATCTGGTGTAAGTCCCTCTTTGAAAAAATGCAACCTGTGCGGTTAGACTTCAGCAATTGCGGATACGGGATCTATCCCGTCCGTGGTGGCCTCTTTTCCAAAGCACGCAAAACCCTGTCTCATTGCACAGGGACGGGAG
>Ga0136651_10000424_pt1 | contig 23257 bp, 18 predicted proteins | sample Mar14236cmmetaG_FD_94867 | JGI IMG/M metagenome (GOLD analysis project Ga0136651, IMG submission 94867) | Marine hydrothermal vent microbial communities from Guaymas Basin, Gulf of California to study Microbial Dark Matter (Phase II) - Marker... ... | reverse complement strand
TGGCAATCTTGCACGGTTCCACCAGCTTCTGAAGAAGATCGTCAACCAGACCCTCTAATTTGGCACGGGTGAGCTTGATGTTGAGATGCTTGGGGCCGCTGGCATCGGCCGTGATAAAGGGGAGGTTCACATCTGTTTCCATGGAACCCGACAGCTCGATCTTCGCCTTTTCCGCGCCCTCTTTCAGTCTTTGAAGGGCCATCTTGTCGTTCCTGAGGTCGATGCCCTGATCTTTCTTGAACTCATCCGCCAGGTACTCGATGATCCTCAGATCAAAATCCTCCCCTCCCAGATGGGTGTCCCCGTTGGTGGACTTGACCTCGAAAACCCCTTCGCCTATCTCTAATATGGAGATGTCAAAGGTCCCGCCGCCCAGATCAAAGACCGCGATCTTCCTGTCCCCCTTCTTGTCCACGCCGAAGGCCAGGGACGCAGCCGTGGGCTCGTTGATGATCCTTTCCACGTTTAGACCGGCAATACGTCCCGCATCCTTGGTGGCCTGCCTCTGGCTGTCGTTGAAGTAGGCGGGGACCGTGATCACGGCGTCGGTCACCTTTTCTCCCAGATACTCCTCCGCCGTCTCTTTCATCTTTGTGAGGATCATGGCGGATATCTCTGCCGGACTGTAATCTTTTCCCTTTATGTTGACATGGGCATCCCCGTTGGACGCCTTGCTGATCTTATAGGGAAGGACCTTGATATCCCTCTCTACCTCGGGTGAGCCGTATTTCCGCCCTATAAGCCGCTTCACTGCAAAGACCGTGTTTTCCGGATTGGTCACGGCCTGTCTTTTTGCGGTCTGGCCGACCAGCCTCTCGCCGCTGTCGGTGAACGCCACAATGGAAGGGGTGGTCCTGCTCCCCTCTGCATTGGCGATCACAACAGGATCTCCGCCCTCCATGACGGCAACACAAGAATTGGTCGTCCCTAGATCGATTCCTATTGTTTTTCCCATACCCTATTGCCTCCTGATATCTGAAGATGTTCTTGAAACTTAATAAATTCTGAAGTATTTGCTTGTAATGAAAAAATTCGGTAACTAAACTTTCGTCCCCCCCTCCGGGTGCCTTCCCGTCTTAAGGTTACGGTGTCTTCCTGTTTACCACCACCATGGAAGGCCGAATAAGACGTCCATGCAGGGTGTAGCCCTTTTGAAGGTCTTTGGCTACGGTCCCTGGTTCTTTTGTGTCGTCGTTTATCTCTGACACCGCCTCATGGAAATTGGGATCAAACTCGGTCCCGACCGCCTCTATTCTCTCTACCCCCGCCTTCTTGAGAACATCCATGAGCCCCTTAAGGGTGAGTTCCACACCCTCCCGGATGGCCTCGATGGAGTCTTCATTCTCCGAGTGGGCGATGGCCTGCTCCAGGTTGTCCATGACCGGGAGGAGCTGCTTGATCAAGGACTCGTTTCCAAACTTGATGAGGCTTTGATGCTCCTTCTGATACCTCTTCTTCAGGTTATCGATCTCCGCCTGAGAACGCATATACAGATCAAGATTCTTGTCTGCGGCCTCCTGAAGCTCTTCAACCTTTTTCAGGAGTTCGGCCTTGGTCATTCTTTCAACAGGGGGGGCTTTTTCCTGTTTACCCTGATCCTCCTCTGCAGGGACCTCTTCATGTTCCCCGGATGCAGTGTTTACCGATTCATCCTTCATCTTATCCTCATTCATGCTCCTGGACACGGTTATGTTTATAGACCTGCACCAGGAACATATTCTTTTCTGATTTCAATACTAAGCGAAAGGTTAAGCATCAGAAAAAGCTTTGTCAAGACAGGGTTGGGGAAGTTTTCCGTGGCCGGAAAGACCTGTTCTGTACCGTTAAAGGGTCCCCTGCACAGGGGGATTCAGGGGTTGATGGTCTCAAAAATCTCCGTCCTGTGCGGTTAGACTTCAGCCATTGTGGATAGGGGATCTATCCCGTCCGTGGGGGCCTCTTTTCCAAAGGACGCAAAACCTTATCTCATTTTATAGGGACGGCAGAGTGCGCTTGAAATAAGCTACGGGAAAGCCCCAGGAGAGAGTCTCGGTTGGAGCATGTACGGGTCCGTGCCTGCTCCGAAGCTGTAATCCAACTAAGGGGACGTTCCATGTCGTGATGGAATATTTTGTTGCGTCCTTTGGAAAAGAGGCCCCCACGGACTAAGGGCAACCGCACAGGTCGAAAATTTTGGTGGTGCTCTGCGCAATAATCTCTCTCAGATCGTTCAGGAGCAGGGGCGCGTACTCTCTGGTAAGACGACGGGTATGGTCATCGTCGAGCCCGGTAGGTTTGATAAACAGGCCGTCGGCACCGGCCCGGATAAGGGCCACTGCATCGTTGATCAGCGACTTCCTGGTATAGAAGACCGCGGGAACCCCGGGGTAGTGCATTCGCGCCTCTTTGAGGTTAAAAAGACCGTACTTGCGGTTCTGCCCTATCTGGTCGCAGGCGTCCTGAAAGAGTCTCCTCCAGCAGTCTACGACCATAAAAAGCCTTTTGAGGAACTCGTTGTTTAGATCACCCTCAAAGCTGTCAAGCCCTTCATAGACCTGATCCAGGTCGGGAAACCTAGCGATTCTGGCCCTGAGTTCCTCTTTTGACGGAAGAGAGGGATCGGTTACGCTGTCATCTTGCCCCCACAGGTCAAGAAGAAAAAGAGACGGCACCCTCATGGCCAGAAGATCCCTAACCTCAGTAAAGGTACAGGCCTGAACAAATTCAAGATCAGGGGCCAGGGGGGCGATCTCGTTTCGCACAAGATCGTGCTCAAATGCGGAATCATCAATAAAACAGATCAGGGGTTTCATCTTCCCACATTTCCTTATGAGGGGCATGTCTATAGAGTTTCAGATAATGATTTTGGCAAGGCCAGAGGGAGGAATCGGAGTAATAAGTCGTACCTATAGTACGTCGTCAACGATTCCGACCGATAACGCAGTCCAAAATCTTTATCTGGAAGTCTATACATGGGCCCTTTCAATCCCCCCGGGAGTTCTTCCTCCCCCATCAGCCCTCGCAGGAGAAGGAAAAGGCCGTGCCTAATTCAACAGAAACCCTACACTATCCCAGCGCCTATTGCAAGGAACACCAGGGTCCGGTCAGAGGTATGCCCCTCTTTTCCATAAAACCTCCCCTTGCTAATCTTCCTGCAGAAAGATCAGCGGTACAAGCTTGACAAAACAGAGGGTGGTTGAGATTATTGCCATAACCCATCAGTTCCGGTCCGGGTGGCCCAAGCCAGCCCGTCCAAAGGAGAGTCTGTCATGATCAGATACCTGTGGCTCAATGTCTTTATCGCACTCTGGACAATAATCATGAGCGCCTACGGCATCCTGATCTCCGCGTTTGACAGGACCGGCAGGATTGTGCATTTCCGGTGTGCTGCTCCGTGGGCCAGGGTTATTCTCAGGGTGTGCGGTATCAGGGTAAGGGTGAACGGCCTTGAGAATACCGAGGCGGATGCGCCCCGTATCTATATGACCAATCACCAGAGCTTTTTCGATATTTTCGCACTCCTTGCCTTTCTGCCGGTGAACTTCAAATTTATCCTGAAGCAGGAGCTTATGAAGCTCCCGGTCTTTGGCCCTGCAATGAAAAGGGCCGGGTACATAGGAATAGAGAGGGGCGATCCCAGGAAGGCGGTCAAGAGCATGAACCAGGCCGCCCAGAGGATAAGGAGTGGTGCCTCGGTACTCATCTTTCCCGAAGGAACCCGGAGTCCTGACGGCAGGCTGGGGCAGTTCAAGAAGGGTGGGTTCAGTCTGGCCGTCAAATCAGGCTGCCACATCGTGCCAGTGGCCATCAGCGGCAGCCATCGCATTGCACCCAAGGGAAGTCTCAGGATAAGGAAGGGAACCTTCAGCCTGGCCGTAGGGGAGCCCATCTCCCTTCAAGGCTGTACCAAAAGGGAGATCCCCCGGCTCATGGATCAGGTGAGAGGGGCCATGTTAAGGTTAATGGAAAAGAAGGGGGCCGAGGCAGATGGTCGCCCAGAAAGCGGTTTGAAGAAGGCCCTTGGAGTTGTTCTCCTTATTACCGCATTGTTCCTGGGAGGCCCGGAGGTCTCGTCGGCCTATGTTATGCCTGTGGATCAGCTTATTGACAAGATGGGGGCGAATTTTTCCAGGTTCAAGACATTGCTCATTGACCAGTCCACCCATGTCCTGGATCCTGGGGATGAGAATACAGGCCTTGTCTTTGGAGAGAGGGTATGGATCAAGTCCCCTGGATACTGCCGCACCGAGATCACCTCCGGGCCGAAGGGCAAGGATATGGGCCAGGTACCAGGCTCCTCACCGGTCCCGGCACCAGAAGTTGAGCAGGACGCCCCGGGGGCCGCAGGGCTGTGGAAAAACCCTGATGTCGCCTTCAGACGGCTTTTGATTGGAACTGACCGGAACTCAATGATTACCTTCCTGGTCCAGATGGGTGTTAATCTGGAGTCCGTGGCGTTTACCCGAATCGACGGGTTCATCGCCTACAGGGTGGGAGACATGGGACCTGCAAGCCCGAGGCTTCTGATTCATAAGGAGACCTTTCTCCCCATCCTGTTTTCCTACGTGCCCCCCGGCTCCCCTGGCCAGGGTATGGTGGTGGTACGGTACAAGAGCTACAAAAAGGTGGGTTCCGGATGGTACCCCTACGAGATAGACTACTCCATGGGAGAGGAGGGGCTCGAACGTTACCTTGTACTCACCATAAAGGTAAACGTGCCCATGGAGACATCCTTTTTTAACGCCGTAAAAGAACAGGTCAGGGTTCCGCCCAAATCCGGCAGTGATCAGCACATCAAGGAAGAAGAGCGGCTCGACGAGATCATAAGGGTACTCAAGGAGAAGTACGGGAATTGATGTCAATGGACCTGGGATTTGCTGACGTCAGCGATGCGGACATAAGACGGGAAAAGGAAAAGGCCCGGAGGCTGCGGCGTACCAACTGGTGGAACAGCAGGATAGACAAAGGAATCTGTCATTACTGCAGGCGAAAGGTGGGCAGGGAGAACCTGACCATGGACCATGTGGTACCCCTTGCCCGTGGTGGACAGAGCAGGAAAGGCAACCTGGTCCCGGCCTGCAAAGAGTGTAACAGCAGGAAGAAGTACCTCCTGCCCGTGGAGTGGGAAGAGTACTTAAAGAACTTTGGTCACCCGGACCTCTGATCCGATGATCTCCTCTTCATCAAGGCCGATCCGGTCCGAGGCCCGGCCCTGGTTTACCGCGATCTCAAGATAACCGGAGCTGCCGAACAGGCAGAGGACCTCGCCTTGGGGGGCATCGGCATATGTTTGGCGCACGCCTTTGATAACCAGATCCCCAAGCCTTATGAGCAGACCACGGTCCCCTGCAAAGTCCTTGATCTCCCGAAAACGGATGTCGGTTATCAGGTTTCCGAAGTGATCAACCCTGATCACATGCCCGTAGAGGGTCCCTCCCTTCCGGTATGGAGCAGGCACCTGAATCCGGACCGGATCGGCGATGATCGGTCCCATGTCAAGGGGGTCGGCCCCCCTGGACAGGTGTGCCGCCACCGGAGCAAAGATATCCCTGCCATGAAAGGTCCGGCTCACCTCAGCCCTGAAGTAACGGGTTTCGGTGATCTGAACGATCCTGCACTGCCCGTTCAGGCGTATGAGGGGCCAGAAGACGCCGTTATCAGGTCCCACAAACAGGTGGGAGCTGGCCTCCACGATGATCGGCCGTCTCTCGGTCCCCACCCCGGGATCAACCACAACCAGATGGACGGTCCCTTCAGGAAAGTAGGGGAAGGTCTCCAGGATGATGGCTGCCGCCCTTGAAACGGCCCCCGGCTTCACCTGATGACCCATGTCCACCACACGGGCCGCAGGAATTTCAGCCAGGATCACCCCCTTCATCATGGCCACGTAAGGGTCTTCAAGACCGAAATCGGTGAGCAGGGTGATGATACCCGATCGCTTCATCCCCGGTCCTCCATGCGTCCTGGCATTATCTTCCCTGCCTTTCCGAAGGTGACAAAGTCCACGATGTTACGCGGCGCACAGGCCCCCGACGCCAAGGGTAAAACTACCATATGGTCTCCTGGCTTCCGGTAAAGGCCCCTTGTTTGGCCAGGGCCGTGGTTCCTTATTCCATAAAGGCAGGCTACCTGAAGGCGCGGCACGAGTCAAGGGTAGGTCCCTTATCTCCAACGGTTTACAACTAACCACTCCTGGGCTACACTGCACCGTACGACGCAACTCTTCCCAACCCGTTCATGGTGGACAATGAAGGCTAAAGGGAATATCGCTCTCATTATTTGCCTGATTGTACTGCTCCTCCTGGTTTCATCAGCCGGCGTAATCATCTACTATTACACCCATCCCACCGCAGTGAAGGCCCTTATGGAAGGCGCTGTTTCCCGTGCAACCGGAACAACCTTTACCATTGAAAGTCTGGCCTATTCCCTCGATCCTATGAAGGTCATCGCAAAGGGAATCGCAATGCACCCGGCCGGGGACCTTGACGGCTTCTACTTTGAAGTTCCCGGAGTCAGGGCAAGGCTCTCCATAGAAGGCCCTTTTGGGGAGAGGAGTCTCGTATTCAAAAGCCTCAGGGTTGAGGGCTTTTCATGTCGAGTCTCTAAAGACCTAACCCGTCCAGGCCTTGAGCCAGGGGGCAGGTCTCTGTCATTTCTTGGTGGATTTATAAGACGCGCATTTGCGCTTTTTCTCTTCAGGGATATCAGGTTCCAAGAGGCAGAACTATCCGGTGGCACTGTGTCTGCGCAGTTAGGAGAGCAAAGCCTCAGTGTGGACCAGGTTCACGCGCGCCTGAACAGCGACCATCTTATTGAACTATCCTGCGCCGTCAGGGCCCGGTGGCCCTCCAGGAAGATCTCTTTAACCGTTCCCTGTTTTTCTTTGGAAACAGATCGGGCCATATCCCTTGTCGATCCTCAAATGGGGTATTCGGTGACAATCGGGCAGGCCCTCTTGGAGACCCCCGCCCTGAGGGTCGGTCATATCAGCGGGAGGGGAAGGCTCATCTATCACCACGGCCTTCAAGAGCTGACCGTGGAGCATTTGAGCCTTGGCCTTGGTGAGCTTGTCCGCAAAAACGGCTCTCAACAAGAACCGACCCTTTCCGGAGTGCATCTTGAAACAGGGGGGCTGATCAATTTAAGGGACGGCAGAGTGGAGGCCCGATCCATACACCTGAGCGTGAACCATATCCTCCGGTTTAACGGCAGACTTGACGGGACCTTCCACGATGAACGGCGGCTGAGGTTAGAGGTGGCAGACTGCAACCTGGTGCCTGAAGATCTGCTTCCCTTGGTCTCCCCCCGGATGGCGGAGAGATTTGCCTTCATCAGTCTCTCCGGTCCCATCAATATCCAGGGGACCGTTGATGGCCTTGAGGAACAGGGGCAATGGCGCTGGGGTTGTGACCTTCAGGCCCTCTTGAAACAGAACGGCCTCTCCTGCCGGACCAAAAAGGCACGCTTCAGCGGCCGGGTCGCCGGCCGTGTCAGTGTGAAAGGCCAGGTCCCCAACCTGGAGGTCACGGCCATCATGAGGACGGATCATGCCCTGCTTTCGGGCGGGGGGATTGAACTGAAACCGTTCAACGCGTCTGTATCCGTTTCGGGTATATATCCTGTTTATCAGTTAAGAGATTTCCATGCACGCATCCCGCGGGCAAAGGGGTCCCTGGGAAAAGGGACCTTTACGGTTGATGATATTGAACTGAAGATCGCAAGGGGAAGGATCAACGTGGCAAATCAGGCCATATCCCTTCCGGAGATCCGGTTCAGTTCATCTCTGTTGAAAAACCTCCTCATATGGGTGAAATCTGACCGAGGGAAGAGATCCGCAGGTCTGACAGGAAAAAAGGTCGGTCTGATCAGATCGGCCGCCATCCTCGGCTTCCTCCCTTCGGGCTGGGAATTCAGAGGCCTTGAATCCGTTCAGATGGAGATTGAGTCGGAAAAGGGGAGGGGCGCGTCTTTAACCGCTGAACTTGCCCTTCAGGATCTTTCTTTGAAAAACCAGGATGGCAGCGCAGCCGGTGAAAAGATATCCCTGAGAGTCAAAATGGATGGAAGCCTCGATCCTGCGGGCCTCATCATTGCCGGCCACACCGATCTCAGCATAGACCGGGGCGAGGTCCTCTACGACAGGTTCTACTTTGACCTGATGGAGCATCCGATGTCTGGCAGTTGCAAATGGAGTTACCACCTGGATGGGCCACGTGTGCAACTGTCAGACCTGAGGGTCGCCCTGAAAGATATCTTAAAACTCCGCATAAACGGAACTATTATGAAAAGGGGGCCTGCCTGGGACTTTGATCTTGCATCGAGAGTTCCGAAGACCCCTTTGGGGCCTCTATTTCATCATTTAATTCTGGAGCCGTTTCAGACAGAGAAACCTTTTTTAAAAGAGATTAGTGTGGGGGGGGCCATTGCCGCGGATCTGGAGCTGACCGGAACAGGGACCGGGTGGATCACAAAGGGGCTTTTAAGGTGGCATGATGGAGCGCTTTCATTCACAGACCAAAGCGTATCTCTCAAGGGGATCCACCTCTCCCTTCCTCTCTGGTACCAGAACTACCCGAAAGAATCTCCAATGGAGAGGCTGAGAGGGACGTTGTCCATCCGGTCCATGAACCTTCCCATGCTCCCCGAACAGAGACTGGCCCTTTCCTTTCATGGGGACCCCGACCTGTTATCTGTAGATTCTCCTACGGTCCTGAAGGTCCCTGGGGGAGAGATCAGGGTCGGGCCGGTTACCATTGGGGGGCTGTACGGAAGCAGGCCATGGGTAAATATCAACACCAGTCTTCTGGTTGACTCCGTCGAGGTTGGCCCTATTGCGGCCAGGCTTTGGAACCATCCCGTGCCCGGGACTATCAGGGGGAGGTTGAACCCCGTAGTCTATGAAAAGGGTACGCTTAAAAGTACGGGCGCCATCAGGGTAGATGCCTTTGGCGGGGAACTCACCCTTTCTGATATAGGGGTCTCTGATTTGTCTGGTGCCACGCCGGTCTTCAGGCTGAATGCCCGATGGAAAAACATAAATCTCGCTGAACTTACCGCTGACACAACTTTCGGCAAGATCGAAGGGATCTTGAACGGGTATGCAAGAAATGTGGAGGTATCCCAGGGACAACCCCAGAGGTTTGATCTTCTGCTGGAGACAGAAGAGAGGGCCGGCGTGCCCCAGAGAATAAGCGTAAAGGCCGTTGACAACATCGCCAAGATCGGGGGTGGACAGAGCCCTTTCGTTGGTATTGCCGGACTGTTCAGTTCCTTGTTCAAGGAATTCCCCTACAGGAAGATCGGTGTACATGCGGTCCTTGTAAACGATATCTTCAGACTGAGCGGCACCATAAGGGAGGGAGGTAAGGAGTATTTCGTGAAACGGGGTTTATTCTCAGGCGTGGATGTGGTAAATCAGAACCCGGATAACCGTGTCAGTTTCAAGGATATGCTGAGAAGAATCAAGCGTGTGACAGCATCAGAAAGCGGCCCCATTATCAGGTAGGGGCCATCCAAACAAGGAGGGTGGTATGAAAACCTATGGACGAGCCTTGTGGATGACAGGGTCAATTTTTACACTGTTGATATTCGCCTGCGTCACCATCAATATCTACTTTCCTGCCGAAAAGGTTGAATCGGTGGCAGCGGAGATCGTGGATGAGATCAGGGATCAGAAATCCAGGGGAGATGACAGCCTCCTTCTCAGGGACATCCTTCTGGCATTTGCCTGTCCGTCTGCCTGGGCAGGGGAGGCCCTAACGGTCTCTAATCCCACAATCAGGGCACTGAAGCAGAGGATGAAGGCGCGGTATGCCCAAATGAAACCCTATTATCTGCAGGGGGTGCTCAAAGAGGAAAGTGACGGTTTCGTTTCCATGGGCGATACGGCAGGGCTGGGCTTGAAGGAAAAGAGGGACCTGAAGGGCCTTGTGAGTGCCGAAAATGGGGATAGACAAAGGCTGTACAAAGAGATCGCCAAGGCCCTTAAGATCGACCCCGGCCAGGTGAACAAGATAGCGGAGATCTTTGCCAGGGAATGGCAGAAGCCGGTGCGATAGGTTCGGCCCTGACCGGGACATATATCCCTTTTCGTGGGAAGCTCCTGTATCTTGGGTTTTTGAGAAGTTACCGGTGTGCTTGTTAAGAGGTGTGATTTCATGGGACTTTTCTCTCTGGAAAGGAGAAAGAAAAAATGGTGAAGGCCGATGGAAAGATATTTGAATTTGAAGGTCCCGAGAGTATCAGGACCGACTTTCTTGAGACCTTCGAGTTTGAAAGCCCTAATCAGTACATAAAGACGGAAACGGGGGAGTTTATCGCCTCATGCCCGTTCAGCGGCCTGCCCGATACGGGGCGGCTCATCGTGGAGTACTACCCCGAGGGGGGAAAATGCATTGAGCTGAAGTCGCTGAAGTACTATATTGTCAGCTTCCGCAGCGTGGGCCTTTTTCAGGAAGGGGTGACAAAGAGGATCTACGATGACCTGAAGACCGCGCTATCAACCAACCGTCTGAAGGTGACGACCGTATACAACACCCGCGGGGGTTTTGATACTACCTGTGTTGAGGGGCGGTTGTAACCCTGTCTCTGTTGCGGTGTTCCCTGTGCAAAGGTCATGAGAGGACGGAAAAGGGGCGGGCCGGCAGGGGCCGCCGTACAGGACCTGGTATAGGCTTCCAGATAAAGATTTTGGACTGCGTTATCGGTCGGAATCGTCGACGACGTACTATGGGTACGACTTACTCCGATTCCTCCCTCTGGCCTTGCCAAAATCATTATCTGAAACCCTATAGGAGCCAGACCCATGCCGGAGAGAGAGGCCCTTGATCTAAAGGCGGTAGTCCTGCTTGTGGTGCTGTGCATGCTCTGGGGTTTCAACGGGGTGGCCATAAAGGTCTCCAACCTTGGTTTAGCCCCTGTTTTTAATGCTGGGATCCGGTCTGTGATTGCGGCCCTTGGATTAGGGATCTGGATGAAGGTGAACGGGATGCGCCTTTTTCCGGGGAGGGTGACAGACGGGCTTGTGGTGGGGCTTCTCTTCGGCACGGAATTTGCGCTTCTCTTCTCCTCACTCCTTTACACAACGGTTTCTTCAGCCTGGATACTCCTCTACAGCACGCCCTTTTTCCATGCCCTGGGGGCCCATTATTTTCTGAAAGGGGATCGAATCACCCCTCACAAGGGAATCGGCCTGATCCTGGCCTTTTCAGGGGTGGTCCTCCTCCTGGCCAGACACCTGAATCTCCCATCGCTGGCCCAGTATCTGGGTGATACGCTGGCCCTGGGCGCGGCCCTTCTCTGGGCAATCACCACCATATACATCAAGAGGCGGCTGGTGGGAGAAGTCTCACATCATCACACCCTCTTTTACCAGACCATCTTTTCCATCCCGGTCCTTTTTCTCCTGAGCCTCCTGTTTCAGGAGACGCCTGTTCAGTACGTTGATGGGCTCATCCTCTCTTCAGTGCTGTTTCAGGGGATCATAATCGCCTTCATAAGCTACCTGGTCTGGTTCTATCTGGTGCACGCCTACCCGGTAAGCCTCCTCTCGGCCTTTACCTTCCTGACACCGGTATTCGCCACCTTATGCGGGGTTATCTTTCTCACGGAATCCCTTACCCTCACCCTGGTCCTCTCCCTGATCCTGGTGAGTCTGGGGATCTACGTGGTGAACAGGGGATAGCCCATTGGGATACCGGCTTCAGGGCCTCCTGTCATGGCCCCTTTTCAGCCACGCCCGGGTCCTGTTCCCGAGGCGGTTTCACCTCCTTGAAGGTGAACGAGACCCTTGACGGGTCTACGCGTACCAGCTGGACCCGATTATGGGGCAGATCTATCTCTTTCCGGGTAATGGCAAATTTGACGGTTCCGGGACGGGCCCCGGAGAGATCCACCCAGGCACCCACATTATCCTGGTCAAGGATGCTGGCATCCCTGCGCAGGCCACGGAGGGTTACCAGGATGGTGGTGCTGCGGGGGTCCACGATTTTCATGCCGGAAGGGAGCCCCTTTACTCTGAGGGGGACCCGGAGGGTGGTTTCAAAGTCCTGCTGGCCGGCCAGGACCAGCCAGAAAGAGCTCACAAGGGTCAGGGATACCAGCTTTGCGCGCCACCGGTTGAGAAGGAGCCCGCGGGACCTTTCCTTCCAGCCCCCGGGCCGGGGGTCAGGGAGGGACAGGGATTGCTGTACAAGCCGGGAAAACTCAGCCGGGTCCTTTACGTGAATCATCCGGCCGTCCTCTGCCAGGGAGACCTGGCCCCGTTCCTCGGAAATCACTACTACCAGGGCATCACAGCGTTCGGAAAGGCCTATGGCTGCCCGGTGTCTGGTACCCCACTCCTTTGGCAACCCCTCTCTTGATGTCAGGGGAAGATAGGCCGCCACCTGGACGATATCACCATGGCTGATGAGAACAGCGCCGTCATGAAGCGGTGATCCCTTCTGAAATATGGTCTTCAGGATCTCCGGGGTGGTCGGGGCCTCAAGCTCCTGACCGGCGGTTATATGCTCCAGGACCCTCTCGGTCCTCTCAAGGATTATGATGGCGCCTGTTTTCTCCCCGGCAAGGGCAAAGATCCCCTTCGTGAACCCCTCAACCCATGCCTCGGACCTGGTCCCTTTGCGTAATCTGAGCCTCTGAAGTGGGTTAACCTTTTCAAGCACCTGCCGTATTTCAGATTGAAAGAGGACCACCAGGAGGATCACGAGGATCTGCCACAGAAATTGAAAGACCCAGGTGGTCAGGAAGAGACCCCAGGCCCTTGCCAGGGTGAACACCGCCCCTAAGACCAGGAGTCCTATGAGGGCCCTGAAGGCCTTAGTCCCCTGGAACCAGATGAAGAGGTGATAGGCCACCACCGTGAGAAAAAGGATGTCAAGAAGGTCCTGGATCTTGAAATTGGCAATGATGGCGAGGATATTCATGATCGATTCGTCCGCTCATAGCCCCCAAGAGGAGGATCTCTTCTCGGGGATACTGAATAAGGGTAGCCTGTTAAACCGGTGTCATCCTGGCTTGCCCCCCCGTGTGAAGGCCGGGTCGTCCAGGTATGGAAAAACTCCTGGCCCGACAGAAGGATTATAACATAGCGCCTGTCTGGGATAAAGGACCCTTTCCTTTGCACGGTGACCTTTGGTCCGTTCCGGCCTGTGTTGACCGGAAAGGCCGTTCTCCGGCGTTGACAATCCACCCCGTAAGGGCTATAAGGATCTCCCATGTGCCGTTTTTGATATATGACCCCACCCCACACTACCCGGCGGCGGTTTCAGGCCTGGAGGAAGATCTGGAGTCGTCTCAAAGGAAGGACCCAATATCGTCCATGAAGCCCCCTGCGGTCATAATAATCGCCCAGAACCAGCCCTTGGACAACGATGCCCATCTCAGGCGTAAGCTGGCCCATGCCGAAGAGAGGGCCGAGAGACAGTCCCCACGGTTTCCCGGCCTTGATCTGGCCGGAATTCAAAAGGCGGTACACAGGAATATCGCCGACTCCCTCCTCTTCCTTGAGGGCCGCTACATGGACCTGCTGGACCTGATGAACTACATAAGGGGAGGGCGTCGTTTTCCGACCATCACCCCCGATAATGTGACGGAGTATTACTCCCTTGCCAATACGGTTACCTTAAACGGCATATACCTCTATCAATACCTCCTTGGCCACGGATATACCCCGGTGGTCGTTCAGAACTACTCCACCGGGAACCTTCCCGACCTTCTCCGCCAGGAACCTTTGGCGGTCTGCATTTCCTCCAACTTCATCTTCATGGACGATATCAGGGAGATGGCCGCCCAGGTCAAGGGGTATGCCCCGGATGTGGCTGTGATAGCAGGGGGCATGCTGGTGAAGAAGGTCCTGCACCGGGGACAGGATTTCTCCAAGAAGACCCTTGATTACCTGTCGAATTTTTGCGGGAATGTGGATGCCTTTGTTGTGGAGGCCCGGGGGGAGCAGACCCTGGTGGAGCTGCTCCGGACCATGGAGAGGGGTGGCGATCCGCGTTCGGTTCCCAACCTGGCCTGTTTTGATGACCAGGGCCGGATCTTTTTTACCCCGAGACGGGAAGAAGAGATGGGGATGGACCAGATGGCCGTTCAATGGGACCTGATACCAAAGGGGTATCTGCGCAGCATACTTCCGGTGAACAGCAGCCGGGGATGCTTTTACAGGTGCAGGTTCTGTACCTATCACTGGCTGTTTCCAGAGGTTCACTACAAGTCGGTCGAGGTACTCAGGGATGAGCTGAGACGGATAGAGGGCCTGGGCCTTGTAAGGCACGTGCGCTTTACCGACGATAATTTCACCGCCAACAGGAAGAGGATCAAGGCGGTGCTTGAGATGATGATGGAAGAGGGTTTCAGTTTTACCTGGTCATCCTTTGCGCGGGCCAGCGCCCTGACACCCGATCTGGTGAAGCTCATGAAAAAGTCGGGGTGTGAGTTCGTGGACCTGGGGCTTGAGTCGGGCAGCCAGAGAATCTTAGACAGGATGGACAAGAGGCTGAAAAAGGAGGAGTCACTCGAGGCCATAAGGATGCTGAACGATTCGGGTATCACGGCCAGGGGGAGTTTTATCATCGGCTATCCAGGAGAGACCCGTGACACCTTTTCAGAAACGGTCGAGTTTATAAACGATAGCGGCCTTCCATACTATCATCCATACCTCTTCTACTATACGGGCAACACCCTTGTACACAGGGACCGGGCTCCCTTGGGCCTCAAGGGACTGGGGCTTGCATGGCGTCACGACACAATGGATTCTGTCGAGGCATCCCGGCTCATGTCCCGGATGCCGGAGAGGATCCACAGAAGCTTCACCGACGGTCAGGCCTATGTGGAGGAGATCTACAAACTGCTGAGGGGAGCGGGATACTCCCCCGGGGAGATAAAGATGCTCTTCAGGCTGAAACGGGACCTTCAACTGGCCATGAAGGCCCTGGCTCCTGACAGGCCTTTTTCTGAACAGACGGAAGGTATTCTTTCTGACCTGCAGGCCCTGGTCAGATAATGGGTGGATAATGAGGCTTGGGATTCTCAGTGTAAGAGACAGGAACTACCATCCCAATCGGAGGTTGATGGAGGCAGGGGCCAGGGCGGGACACCAGGTCAGCCTCATACACACGAGGGACTGCCTCTCCACCATCGGGTCAGGAAAAAATGGCCTTGAGGTTACCGGTGTGGAGAGACCGGACGTCCTGGTGCCAAGGATCGGCGCCACCATCAACGACTATGCCCTGAGTGTTGTTCGCCACTTTGAACTCTCAGGCGTTCCCCTTGTGAACGGCTTTAAGTCAGTTCTCCTGGCGAGAAATAAGTTCTTGACCCTCCATACGCTAAAATGCCATGCTGTGAACGTGCCTCACACCTTTCTTGTTGTGAATTACCAGGGTCTTGAAAGGGCTGTCAGGCTCCTTGGAGGATACCCTGTTGTGGCAAAACCGCCTGCCGGGCGGCAGGGTAGCGGGGTGGTCCTGGTTGACTCACCGGTTACAGCCGCCTTTGTGATGGAAAACCTGCAGGACCTTTCAAAGGGGCTGATAGTTCAGGAGTATATGGCCCCTGGACCACGGAAAGAGATACGCGCCTTTGTCATAGGCGGCAGGGTGGCCGGGGCCATGGAGCTTGTGCCCACTCCCGGGGACTTCCGCTCAAATATTCACCTCGGAGGCCAGGGGAAGGGCATAAGCCTCGACCGGAGACTGGCGGAGATGGCCGTCCGTTCAGCGTCGCTATTGGGCCTTGAGATCGCGGGGTTAGACATCATGACAGGAGATGATGGGGTCCCTAAGGTTATAGAAGTGAACTACTCTCCAGGTTTCAGGGGGCTTGAAGAGGCCACGGGGCTTGATATTGCAGGAGAGATCATAAGCTATGCGGAGAACAGGGTCGGCGTCCGATCACGTTGAAGGCCTCGGGATTGAGAAGAGATGAACATAGCCTTTTTGATGGATAAGCTGGAGTCGATTCAGCCTGAAAACGAGACCACCAGTTGCCTCATGTACGAGTGCAACCAGCGGGGCCACAACGTCTATTTTCTTGAGCCCCACGACATCTACATCCGGAACAACGAGGTGGTGGCCAGGATGCGTAATATCACTGTTCCGCCCGATCTTTCCATGAAGAAGTACTGGCGCTCCCTTATCAACTGTCTCAAAAAGGACGAACTGATCTTCGAGACCATCACGGATCTTGACGCCCTCTTCTTGAGGAAAAACCCTCCGCTGGTCTATCAGACCATGGAGTTCCTCTCCTCGGTGACGGACAGGGTCTTCATGATCAACAGCGCATCTGGTCAGATCCTTGCCAACAGCAAGCTCTACATCCTGAACTTCCCGGATATCATTCCCGAAACCCACGTCTCAAGGGATCCCATGCGGCTGAGAAAGATCATTAACGATTTCGGAGGCGCCATGGTTGTAAAGCCCCTTCAGAGATACGGGGGTGAAGGCGTTATCAAGGTGAGCATGAAGGATCAGGAGAACCTCAACTCCCTTATCAACTACTACGTCAAGGCGTATCGTTCCTACTCCGAGAGGGAGCCTATCATGGTGCAGGAGTATCTGGACGTGGTTAAGAACCAGGGTGATGTGCGCATACTCCTGCTGAACGGCGAGGTCCTCGGGGCCATGAGAAGAAAACCCCTGAAAGGGGAGTTCCGCACAAATATTCATGCCGGGGCAAGGGCATACAGGCACGAACTGACTGACAAGGAGCGGAAAATCTGTCACGCCATCAAGGGAAACTTGATAAGAGACGGGCTTTTTTTTGTGGGTGTTGACGTAATAGGCGATAAAATGGTAGAAATCAACTGCGTGAGTCCCGGGGGCATTCCCCGCATAAACCGGCTGAATCGGGTCCGGCTCGAAAAAAAGGTGGTCGACTTCATAGAAAAAAAGGTCGGTGAAATGCGGCCAGGGGAGCTATCTCCGGCCCGGAAGGTAAACAATTTAACATGAGAAAGGGAAATGCCATGTCCGTTATGAATCCAAGCCGGAAAAGACCCTGCAGCCGTTGGGTGGTGATTCTTGCCTGCGCTGCCATGCTAATCACCGGTAGCCTCTTCACAGTTTCCCCCGCCTCGGCCTCAAACCTGCTGAAGATGGGTCTGCTCCAGGAGCCCAAGACCCTCAACGTCTGGCGTGCCAGCGACAGGTGGTCCAGGAAGGTGTTAGGCCTCATGTATCAGCCCCTTTATGTGCGGGATCCTGAAACCCTGAAACTTATCCCGTGGCTCGCGGCAGGCCCCCCGCTGTTTGATGAAAAGACCCTCTCCTACACGGTCAAGATCAGGCCTGCAAAATGGTCTGACGGTACGGAGCTTACCTCTGAGGACGTGGCATTTACCGGCAGGTTCATAAATAAATTCAAGGTTCCGCGATACCGTTCCAAATGGAGATTTATCAAGAAGATCGAGACCCCTGACAAGCAGACGGTGATATTTTTCCTCAAGGAACCAAAGGCCATTTTTGTCAGCAGGTCCCTTACGACCCCGATTGTCCAGAAAAAGGAGTGGACCGCCCTGATTGAAGCCGCAAGAAAGACTAAGAAGCCACTCAAGAAACTCCTGAATGAGAAGATAAAGAGGCCGGTAAGCAGCGGCCCCTTCGTGCTGAAGGAGTGGAGGCAGGGCGCCTATCTTTACCTTCAGAAGAACGAGCATTTTTTCGGAACCGGCAAGAAGATACAGGGCCGGCTCCTTGGACCATACATAGACGGGATCATCTTCAAGATCTTCGGGACCTCTGACGCATCCATCCTTGCCCTGAAGAAGGGGAGCATCGATATGTTCTGGTGGGGTATCCAGCCTGGATATATCGAAGACCTCCGCGCCAACCCTGATATTGCGCTCTTTCAGAACGAGAAAAGCGCCCTGTACTATATGGGCTTTAACGTGAGAAAAGCGCCCTTTAACGACGCCAACCTGAGGCGGGCCATCGCCACCCTGGTGGACGAGGATTTTATCATCAACCGGATACTCCAGGGGTACGGAATAAGGATGTACTCCATCGTCCCTCCGGGGAACGCGTTCTGGTACTGCCCGGACGTACCCAGGTACGGCGAAGGACTTGACCGGGAGGGGCGTATTAAGAAGGCCTTCGGGATACTCAGTGACGCGGGCTATTCCTGGGACGCTCCACCCGTTGACGGCTCTGGAAAGGTGGTCAAGGGAGAGGGGATCAAGCTCCCTGACGGAAGTCCCATGGAAAAGTTCACCATCTTGACACCCCCTGCGGATTACGATCCGCACCGTGCCATGTGCGGCATGATGATGCAGGAGTGGCTCAGGATGGTGGGTATGCCGGCCTATTCCAAACCCATGGCCTTTGGGGCCCTGCTCCAGCAGGTCAAGTTGCGTCATGAGTTCGATGCTTTTATCTTAGGTTATGGAAATCTCTCCCTTGATCCCGATTATCTGAGGAACTTCTTCATCTCCACCAACGACAAGAGGCGGGGGTGGAACATGAGCGGCTATAACAACCCCCATTTTGACAAGATAGCCAACCGATCGGCAAGCGAGATGGACCGTGAAAAGCGCAGGAAGCTCATATGGGAGATGCAGAAGATAATCATAGGGGATGTGCCCTATATTCCCCTTTACGACCCAAAGCTCATCGAGGCGGTCCGTAAGGGGAGGTTCACAGGGTGGGTCCAGATGCTGGGTGGAGTGGGCAATATCTGGACCTTCTGCCAGTTGAAGCCGAGGTAAGATGGATTTGGGGATTCAGGAATTAAAGACAAAATTCCCGAATCCCTCAATTATGATTTGGATATGAGGCGGGCCAATCATGGAACTGAGAAAGTACATCACCAAAAGGATAATCCAGATCATAATCATATTTTTTGTGATCCTCACGGTGCTCTTTCTTCTTTTCCGCCTGGCACCCGGAGATCCCGTGTCCATGATGGTGGATCCTGATATGACCCAGGAGGACGCGGAGATGCTCATCGTGCAGTTGGGCCTCGAACAACCCCTGGGAATGCAGTACCTCATATATCTGAAGAATTTTTTCACCGGCCATTTCGGGTTTTCCTTCCACTACGGGGACCCGGTGGTGGACATCATCTGGGATCGCCTCCCAAACACCGTACTCCTCTTCACCACCTCCATTATCCTGTCGGCCCTGGTGGGGGTATTCCTGGGCAAGATCGCCTCATGGCACAAGGGAAAGAAGGTCGACTCCATCATGACCATCGGGGCCCTTGTGACCCACACGGTTTTTCTGCCCTGGCTTGCCCTGATCCTGATCTGGATATTCGCCTACAAGTTCGGGTGGTTTCCCATAAACGGAATGATTTCAGAGGAGGTGTGGCTTGACCCGGAGGCTGGCTTCATAAGCAGGGCCCTGGATGTCATGTACCACATGGTCCTACCCCTTTCCACCCTCTTCCTCATACACTTCGGGGCCTACCTGCTGATAATGAGGAGCAGTATGCTGGAGACCCTGAAGGAGGACTACATCCTAACCGCAAGGGCCAAAGGCCTTGAAGAAAAAGTGATCCGGGATCATCACGCGGCCCCCAATGCAGCGCTTCCCGTGGTAACAAGCGTGGGGCTCAGCCTGGCTTTTTCCATCAACGGAGGGGCCCTTACGGAGACGGTTTTCACCTGGCCGGGCATAGGGAGGGAACTGGTCTCTTCAGTGAGCCAGAACGATTATCCCCTGGCCCAGGCCTGTTTCCTGATGATCGCGGGGGTTGTCCTGATTTCCAACCTGGTGGTGGACGTGCTCTATGCGTATCTGGACCCGAGGATCAGATATTAGGGATAAGTGACTAAAGTGAGCTAAAGGGCCTGAGATAAGTGGTGTCTAAGCAGAACGAAAATAGTATGGGCCCGGAAAGGCATCCCTGGGTCTCCTCTTTTCTGGAGGGGTGGTCCATTTTCAGGCAGAATCTCTTGGGCAAGATAGGGCTTACCCTCCTTGTCATGTTTGCCCTGATGGCCCTGTGCAGCTATATCCCCCCATGGATAAGCCCCATCTATGATCCCATGACAGGGGTTGACCCGGACATCACATCCTGCTCAGGTCCGTGCCTCAGGCACTGGCTTGGGACCGATTTTATGGGCAGGGATATCCTGAGTCAGCTCCTGGCAGGCGCCAGGATCGCCTTCATGGTGGGGATCTCTGCAGCGGTCATGAGCATTGTCCTGGGCGTATCCATAGGTATGACGGCCGGATATATGGGAAGGTTCATAGATACCCTTCTCATGAGACTGGCGGACATGATTATGGTAATGCCCACCCTCCTTGTGGTACTCCTCCTATCCGCGGTCTTCGGGCAGCTTAACATATGGACCATTGTCCTGATCATCGCCCTGTTCAGGTGGCCTGGGGTGTCAAGGATTATAAGGGGTCAGACCCTCTCCCTGAAGCAGAGACCTTTTATCGAGGCTGCCAAGGTAGCCGGGGCATCCCATTTCCGGATAATATTCATCCATATCATGCCCAACGTGCTCCCCTTAGCCTTTCTGTTCATGACTTTTCGGGTCACCTCCGCGATAATTACCGAAGCAGCCCTCGCATTCTTAGGATTCGGTGATCCCGGTACTGTAAGCTGGGGCATGATGCTCCAGTGGGTGTGGAAGACCGGTCATATGTTTCAGGCCCCATACTGGCTTCTTCCCCCTGGGATCTGCATCTCTTTGATTACCCTCTCCTTTTATATGTTGGGCAGGGCCATGGATGAGGTGCTCGATCCAAGGTTGAGAAAGGAGGACCAGACAGATTAGATGGCCCTGTTGGAAGTGGACAATTTGAGCATCGGCTACAACACAAAAAAAGGATACCTCAAGGCGGTGGAAAAGGTCTCCTTTGACCTTGAGGCGGGCGCCTCCCTGGGCTTTGTGGGAGAGTCTGGCTGCGGCAAGACCACCATCGGCATGGCCTTGATGGGCCTACTTCCACCCAACGGGTCGGTGAAAGAGGGTCGCATCCTCTTTGAAGGGAAGAACACCCTGGAGATGACCGATGAGGAGCTAAGAAAGATCAGGTGGCGGGAGATGGCCATGATTTTTCAGGCGGCCATGAACGCCCTGAACCCTGTTCAGCGGGTGGGAAATCAGATCGCAGAGGCTATCCTTGTGCACGACCCTTCTGTGGAGAAGGATCAGGCCATGGATCAGGTGGAAAATCTTTTTCGGCTCGTTGGGATCCCCCTGGATCGCCTCAGGGATTATCCGCACCAGTACAGTGGCGGCATGAAGCAAAGAGCGGTCATTGCCATGGCCTTGGCCTGCCGGCCCAAGCTAATTATTGCCGACGAGCCCACAACGGCCCTTGACGTGATCGTCCAGGACCAGATCCTTGGGGAGATAAAGGAACTGCAGAAGGAGTTTGACCTGAGCATAATATTCATCTCCCACGACATCTCCATTGTGGCCCATATGTGTGACCATATAGGAGTGATGTATGCGGGCCAGTTGGTGGAGTGCGGACCCAGAGAAGGGGTGTTTGAATCTCCCGCCCATCCCTACACAAAGGCCCTCCTCTCATCTTTCCCCACGGTCACAGGGAAGAGGAGTGATCTGATTCCCATCCCGGGCGAGACCCCCAACCTTGTGGTCCCCCCTCACGGCTGCCGCTTCTGTGACCGTTGTTCAGGGCCGGAGGCCTCCTGCAGCACAGAACCACCGCAGTGGGTTGAGATAGCCCCCGGGCACAGGGCCTTGTGCTGCAGGTGCTGATGGGACAATGACCTTCACGGCTGAGGCAAGAATGAATACGCAAGATGAGTCTGTGCTCAAGATAAGAGATGTAACCAAGGTATACAAGGGCAAAGGGGCCTTGTTCGGCGCATCGGGCAAGGATGTGACGGCCCTTGACCGGGTCTCTTTCGATATCTTCAAAGGAGAGATCTTCGGCCTGGTGGGAGAAAGCGGCAGCGGCAAGACCACGGTAGGCCGTCTCATCGTGGGACTTGAGGATGTGAGTTCAGGGAAGATATTTCTGAACGGCAGGGAGGTCGTCGGGCTGAAGGGACGCGCCCGAAAGGAATTTCGCAGCCAGGTCCAGATGATCTTTCAAGATCCGTATCAGTCCCTTAATCCTCAGCGTGCCATATATGATACCGTGTCTGAGCCCCTGAAGATCCATGGGGTGGGAAACGCCTCTACCAAAAGGGATCTGGTGAGAGAGATCCTCCAGTCGGTTGGCCTGTCGCCCCCTGATGACTTCCTCTTCAAATATCCCCATCGTCTCAGCGGAGGACAGAGGCAGAGGGTCGCCATTGCCCGGGCCATGGTCCTGAAACCCACCTTTGTAATAGCTGACGAACCCACCTCCATGTTAGACGCCTCCATCTCTGCGCAGATATTCAATATCCTCCTGGACATGAGGAACAGGCTCGATGTCACCCAGATGTTTATCACCCACAGTCTTGCAGCGGCCCGGTACCTCTGCGACCGGGTGGCGGTGATTTACCGGGGAAACCTGATGGAAATAGGTTCTGCAGAAGAGGTTATCAGGAACCCGAAACATCCGTACACCCAGGCCCTCCTGGATGCCGTGCCCAAGTTCGGACATCACAGGGATGTGAGTCGTTACGGCACTCTCCTGATCAAGGACCGTGATGTGGCGGGTGAAAACGGGTGTGTTTTTTTCCCAAGGTGCGCCGTGGCACTGGAAGACAGATGCGCCGGTAGCAGGCCCTTATTAGGCAGGGTCTCCGGCGAACACCGTGTGGCGTGCTTTCTTGTGGAAGGAGCGTGAAAGGGGCCGGCCCTTCAGGTTCGCCTCTTCCCCGTGGCCTGTGGCCGGTCGCAGGTGCAAGAACGAGCCTGCCTGGGTAAGAGTGGATGTTCTTACGGGAGTTAGACCAGGTCAGAGGCCTGTTAGGGGCCGTGAAGGGAAGCCTGACAGGCGTGGGCATCACTGCCTTTCCACGGATTATCCCCTCCTATTTTCTTGACTCATACCGGATCATAGCCTGGAGAAAGACCGCTGATCTGGCCCTGTTGAGGAAAAAGGCTGAAATCTTCTGTCTTGAGGAAGATACGGGGGGGGGGCTCCCGGACAGTAGCCTCAATTCCGCATGCCTGCTGGCCCATGGGGCTGTTACAGGTTACCTGAACGGCCTTTCCCATCCCAGGAACCTCCTGCTCTATCAGAACTACCCTGAACTGGAAAGACTGGCCGGAAAGGAGCAGTGGAACCTGCTGGCCAATGGGGCGGCGCTCCGTCTAAGGCTCAGGCAGAGGGCCTTTTTCCAGCACATGGGAAGCCTCCTTAATCTTCCACTGGCCCCCGGCGGGATCTGGCCCCTTCGGATGGTACATGAG
>Ga0136651_10000420_pt1 | contig 23361 bp, 23 predicted proteins | sample Mar14236cmmetaG_FD_94867 | JGI IMG/M metagenome (GOLD analysis project Ga0136651, IMG submission 94867) | Marine hydrothermal vent microbial communities from Guaymas Basin, Gulf of California to study Microbial Dark Matter (Phase II) - Marker... ... | reverse complement strand
GGTTCATTATTACAAGTCTATCCTTAACTGGGCACTCAACAATAAATGGAAATTTCTTTCCATCCCTATTTTCTTTATCGTGCTGGGTATTACAACCTGGACAGGATTTAACAATATTTTCGGTTTTGTAAACAAAGGATTTAATGTCGTAGGTGTTGACCTTAAAGAAACGAGCGGCTGGAAAGCCCTGTCGTCCACCTTTCCCGGCTTCGGGAAAGAGTTTATGCCTACCCTGGACGAAGGCTCTTTCCTGCTGATGCCCACTACCATGCCTCACTCAGGTGTTCAGGAAAATATCGAAGTGATCCGCATGCTCGACCTGAAAGTCAACTCCATTCCCGAAGTGGAAAGTGTTGTCGGAAAATGGGGCCGTGTAAATTCGGCACTTGACCCGGCACCGATTTCCATGTACGAAAATGTGATCAATTACAAACCTGAATTCATGTTGGATGAGAAAGGACACAGGATACGGTTTAAAATGGATAAAGAAGGCAAATACGTCCTAAGAAACGGGGGTGCGTTTGATCCTGAAACAGGAAACCTGAGCAGCATCAGCAAACAGGACCTCGTGGAAGACAAGAACGGTGAATATTTTCGTCAGTGGCGGAAACACATCAATTCACCGGATGACATCTGGCAGGAAATCGTAAAAAATTCAAAAATTCCCGGCCTTACATCGGCCCCCAAATTACAACCTATACAAACAAGACTTGTAATGCTGCAAACCGGTATGCGGGCACCTATGGGTATCAAAGTTTACGGCCCCGACCTGGAAAGCATCGAGAAAACCGGTATGGCTATCGAAAATATTCTCAGAGAGGTGGAAGGTGTGCAGGCAGCTTCTGTATTTGCCGACCGTGTTGTGGGAAAGCCTTATCTTGAACTGAAGATAAAAAGAGATGTTATTGCCCGCTACGGACTGACCATTAAAGGTCTGCAAACCGTGCTGAGCAGCGCCATCGGCGGCATGACACTCAGCACCACGGTGGAAGGGCGCGAACGCTTCCCAATCCGTGTGAGATATGCACGCGAATACCGCGATGACCCTGAAAGCCTGAAAGCCATTCTTATACCCACACCGGCAGGTGCACAGGTACCACTGGGTGAGCTGGTAGATGTTATCTACACCCGCGGACCACAACTGATTAAAAGTGAAGACACTTTCCTTGTGGGTTATGTGATCTTCGACAAGCTGAAAAACTATGCCGAAGTAGATGTGGTGGAAAATGCCCGGAAAGTACTAAATGAAAAAATTGACCGCGGTGAGCTGATTATTCCCAAAGGCGTTACCTACCGGTTCACCGGAAATTACGAAAACCAGGAACGGGCTACCAAGCGGTTGCTGATTGTTATTCCTTTGTCGTTGATCGTGATCTTTCTGATCCTTTACTTCCAGTTCCGTTCGGTCGTAGTTTCATCCATGGTATTCACAGGCATCTTCGTTGCCTTCGCAGGCGGCTTCCTGATGATCTGGCTTTACGGGCAAGGATGGTTCATGAATTTTTCCCTTTCAGGTATTAACATGCGCAACCTGTTCCAGATGCACACCATCAACATGAGTGTGGCCGTGTGGGTGGGGTTCATCGCCCTGTTCGGCATTGCCACAGACGACGGGGTGATTATGGGCACCTACCTGAATCAGGTGTTCGATAAGAGAATGCCACAGACGAGGAACGATGTAAGAAATGCTGTTATAGAAGCAGGAAGCAAACGGGTTCGCCCGGCCATGATGACGGCAGCCACCACTATCATTGCCCTGATTCCCGTACTGACATCCACGGGTAAAGGTTCCGACATCATGGTACCAATGGCCATCCCTTCTTTTGGCGGGATGATCCTACAGGTAATGACCATGTTTGTTGTGCCTATTTTGTATAGCATGTGGAAAGAAGGTCAGATTAAACGTATTAAAAGCTAAAAAAAATGAAAAAGTTATTGATCATAATTATAATTCTCATCCCGTTCATCGGTTTTGCCCAGGGCATTCCTGAGCAATACCTGACAACGGCTGCCAACAACAATCCGGAGCTGAAAGCCAGCTTCAACGAATACATGGCAGCACTGGAAAAGGTACCGCAGGTAAAAAGCCTGCCCGATCCGCGCTTTGCTTTCGGATATTTTATCCAACCTGTAGAAACCAGAGTAGGCCCGCAACAGGCCAAACTTTCCCTCGACCAGATGTTTCCGTGGTTCGGACAGTTAAAAGCCAATGCTGATGTGGCAACAGAACAGGCAAAAGCCAAATACGAAGCCTTCGAAGAGACAAAATCAAAACTGTTTTTCGAAGTTAAATCGGCTTACTACGATTTGTATTTTACACAGAAGGCCATTGATATTTTACTTGAGAACATTGCCATCCTGCACACATTCAGCGAGCTGTCACTTATTAAAATTGAAGCCGGTTTGTCGTCCTCAGTTGACCAACTGCGAATTGACATGGATCTGGCCGATTTGGAAAACAAGCTGGCTTTATTAAAAGACAGAGCCTGGTACCAGACGGTTTACTTCAACAACCTGCTGAACGTTGACAACAGTGAAACCATTTACTTTCCGGATACATTGCCAGAGCCGGATATGGAATTCAGCAAACAAGATCTGCTGGACAGCATCATGCAGAACAATCACAGATTAACAAAGCTGGATTATGAGTTGTCTGCTTTCGAGAACAAAGAAACTGCCGTTCGTAAGCTGGGCGCGCCAAACATTAACATTGGCATTGACTATATTTTCGTTGGGAAAAGTGACAACCCGAACCTCGAAGCCGGTTTATCAGGAAAAGACGCTATTGTATTTCCAAGGATCGGCTTAACGATTCCTATCTACAGAAAGAAATACAAGTCGATGGTACAGGAAACCGTTTACCAGCAGGAAGCTGTCACCGACCGGCGAGTGGCACAAACAAATGTACTGGAGAGCCTACTGGAAAAAACATACAACGAATACCGCGATGCCAACAGGCGCCTTGACCTATTCAAACGCCAAACAGCGCTGGCACGGCAGGCAATGGAAATATTACAGACTGATTTTGCCACTGGTAAAACTGACTTTGTGGAAATATTAAGAATGGAAAATAAATTATTGAAATATGCCCTGGAACTCGAAAAGGCACGCACCGATAAAAATGCTGCCCAGGCATTTATCAGGTATTTAATGGGAAAATAAAACACACAGAAACTCAAATTATCATGAAAAAAATAGATAGAAAAACCCTTATCATTGGAGCTATAGCCCTCGTTTTAGGACTCTTGCTTGGATGGGCCATTTTTGGCGGATCCACACCCAAAGCTCCCGAGCAAACCGAAATTACCGGACACGACCACGCCGGAGAAACCACCTGGACCTGCTCCATGCACCCGCAAATCAGAATGGACGAACCGGGACAGTGCCCTATTTGCGGTATGGATCTCATTCCGCTGGAGGAAGAAGTGTCAGAGGATGAAACTACATCGCCCGATGAAATTCAGATGAGCGAAGCAGGTATGAAACTGGCCGAAGTACAAACCGTACGTGTTCGCAAAGGACAGCCGGAACGCATCGTATACCTGCTGGGAATTGTAAAACCCGATGAGCGAAACATCGCCGAACTGACCGCCCGATTCGGAGGACGCATAGAAAAATTGTCGGTGAACTTTACCGGGCAAAATGTCCGCAAAGGCGACAAACTGGCCACGATCTATTCACCTGAACTGATATCGGCACAGCGCGAGCTGCTGGAGGCTGCCAAATATAAGGAAACAAATCCCGGATTTTATAAGGCTGCACGGACTAAACTCAGCCTCTGGGACCTCACCGAAGGCCAGATAAACGACCTGGAGAACAGCGGCAAAGTGCAGCACTATTTCTCATTGCTCTCACCCATTTCGGGAACAGTGACTAAAAGGGACGTTGCTATAGGTGAATACGTGAAAGTTGGAAGCCCTATGTTTGAAGTTATCAACCTGAAAAAGGTATGGCTTATGTTCGATGCTTATGAAAGTGACCTACCGTGGATCAAAACCGGTGATGAGATCGATTTTACGATACAGTCGCTACCGGCACGTAGTTTCAGTGGAAAAGTCAAATACATTGACCCCTTTATTGACGCAAAAACGCGTGTTGCCAAAGTACGTGTGGAACTGAACAACCCAAAGCTGGAACTGAAACCGGAAATGTTTGCTAACGGCGTATTGCGATCAAAGATCAAAAGTACAAACGACCTGCTCATCCCTAAATCTGCCATCTTATGGACAGGAAAAAGGGCCGTTGTTTATGTAAAAGTACCCAACCGCAGCCAGCCCACATTTTTGTACCGTGAGATTGTGCTGGGTCCGGAAGCCGGTAATTTTTATGTGGTAGCTTCAGGACTACAGGAAGGCGAAGAAATCGCTGTAAATGGTGTCTTTAAGATTGATGCGGCCGCACAACTGGCAGGCAAACCCAGTATGATGAACCCGGAAGGAGGAAAGGTATCCACCGGGCATAACCATGGCGGCTCAACTATGACAAACGAAGAAATGGAAAATATGGATACGCAAAATTCAAACTAATATTATAAACATTAAAACACAAATAATCATGAAAAAACTGATTTTAACAATCTCAATTGCCGTTTTTTTAGGTACAGGAAGTTTATTATTTACAAGCTGTAACAACAATCCTGAAAACAGCCAAAAAACAAAACAGGAGCATCCCCAAAAAGACATGGGGAAGCAGGATCATCAATTATATGCCTGCCCAATGCATCCGGAAGCGACTGGTAAAAAAGATGATAAATGCCCTAAATGTGGCATGAAACTCACCGAACCCGCGGAAAAAAAGTAAATACTATTTATATCCATCATTTACTGGCACTTATTCCGGTAACTGATAAGTTATAACTGACTATTCTAAAAAAGATGTAAATCATTTCTAAAATTCTGTAACGCGACAACACAAGATATGGAATAATTTTGCAAAACAATAATTACTATCGGTCAACTTTAAAACTATGAAACACAAACACAAGGAACTTCAACATACAGAAGAACATTCCTGCTGCAGTTGCGAAGAAACAGGAACGGAACAAACAAACGTTTATTTCTGCCCCATGAAATGCGAGGGGAAAAAGGTTTATACAGCCTCCGGTAATTGTCCGGTGTGCCACATGCACCTGGTTCCTGTGGGAAGTGTACCTCACAAGCATACTCATCATAAACATAAGGAACACAACAAGCAATATTCCGGAGGACGCTACTATTGCCCCATGCGCTGCGAAGGCAACAAATCATATGACGAACCTGGAAATTGTCCCGTTTGCGGTATGGACCTGATACCTGAAGTTGTTGAAGAAGAAAATGAGGATAATACCGGCTGGAGAAAAATGTCTGGACGTTTCTGGATTGCTCTGGGTTTATCCGTTCCTTTGTTTATTATTGCCATGTCAGGTCTTTTTCCATTTCTAAAACTGGAAACCATTGCTTCGACAAAAGTTTGGAACTGGATACAGTTTGCACTGGCCACACCGGTAGTTTTTTATGCCGGTTGGGATTTTTTCATCAGGGGCTGGAACTCGGTAAGAAGGTGGTCACCTAATATGTGGACACTCATTTCGCTGGGTGTCGGAGCTGCCTATCTTTTCAGTGTATTAGGACTCCTGTTTCCAGAATTTTTCCCAAACGAGTTTAAAGATGCACAGGGTAATGTGCACCTCTATTTCGAGGCGGCTGCTATTATTCTGACCCTGGTTTTACTCGGTCAGGTTCTTGAACTGCGTGCACACAGCAAGACCAATTCTGCCATTAAAGCCTTACTAAACCTGGTTCCTCCCGTTGCACGGGTAATCCGTAACGGAGAAGAACAGGAAATTCCTTTGGAAGAAGTCAAAGTAGGAGATCTCCTGCTTGTCAAACCCGGCGAAAAGATTCCGGTTGACGGTGTACTAATTTCGGGAACGGCCGTCATTGACGAAAGTATGATCACCGGAGAGCCTGTCCCTGCCGAGAAAGAAATCGGTAACAAGGTGACCGGGGGTACCATAAACGGGAAAACCGCTTTTGAAATGAAAGCTGAAAAAGTGGGCTCCGATACGTTGCTGGCGCAGATCATCGAAATGGTTAACGAAGCCAGCAGATCACGTGCACCCATTCAGAAACTGGCCGATGTGGTGGCGAAATATTTTGTCCAGATTGTTGTTCTGATTGCAACGCTGACTTTCATTGTTTGGTATTTCTGGGGGCCTGAACCTGCACTGGTTTTTGCCTTCGTCAATGCCATATCCGTGTTGGTCATTGCCTGCCCCTGTGCTTTGGGACTGGCCACGCCCATGTCCATTATGGTGGGCACGGGCCGTATGGCACAATCGGGTGTGCTTGTGAAAGATGCCGCCGCCATCGAGGAAATGAACAAAGTGGATACGCTCATCGTTGACAAAACCGGCACGCTCACAGAAGGCAAACCCAGCTTAAAAGGATACAAATCTTTTGGTCATCTCACTGATGAAGATATACTCAGATATGCGGCATCCATTGATGCCAGCAGCGAACATCCCATTGCCGATGCCATTGTGGCCGGCGCAAAGGAAAAAGGAATTGAACTTTTTAAAGTAGCAGATTTTGAATCGGTTACCGGAAAAGGGGTGCAAGCCATTTATAAAAATGAAAAGTTTGGGGTAGGTAATCAGCATTTGCTGGATGTTTTCTCTGCCCGGCTACCCGAAGAAAACCGGAAGACGGCCGAAGAATGGCAAACAGGTGGCCAGACGGTCATGTTCCTGGTTGTTGGTAACAAGGTGGAGGGTATGGTCAGTGTGGCGGATGCCATCAAAAAAACTTCTGCCAAAGCGGTAAAAGAATTACAAAAGCTGGGCATTCATGTGCACATGCTTACCGGTGACAACCGATTTACAGCCAAAGCTGTTGCCGATGAACTGGGACTGGATGGTTTTGAAGCCGACTGCCTGCCCGAAGATAAGTACAACAAAGTGAAAGAACTTCAGCAACAGGGGCACATCGTGGCAATGGCCGGTGATGGTATCAATGATGCACCCGCCCTGATGCAGGCCAATGTGGGCATTGCTATGGGAACCGGTACCGATATTGCCATGCAAAGTGCTGAGGTCACGCTGATCAAAGGCGACCTGAACGGCATCGTCCGGGCACGCGAATTAAGCCAAAAAGTTATGAAAAACATCAAACAGAACCTCTTTTTTGCTTTTATTTACAATTCGGCAGGTGTTCCTATTGCAGCTGGGGTTCTTTACCCTGCCTTCGGACTTTTATTAAGTCCGGTGATTGCTGCTGCTGCTATGAGTTTTAGCTCAGTATCAGTAATAAGCAATGCATTGCGTTTGAGAAAGCACCAGTAAAAAATTATTACTAATTAAAATTAAAAAAATTGAAAAATCTGATTATCACATTTGGAATAGCCATTTTATTTACAGGATTTGTCGGCTTTAGAACAAATTCAAAACCAGCTCCCAAAGTCAATATGCAGGAAATTACAGAAATAATCATTAATGACAGCGTACAGCTTATCCTGGAAAAATCGTGTTTGCCATGCCACGGAGCAGATGGCAGCAGCAAAGCCAAGATGAAATGGAACTTTGAAAAAATGCCAGACATGAAAACAACCAAACAGGTGAGTAAACTGGCCAAGATAGTATCTGTTCTGGAAAAAGGAAAAATGCCAACAACTAAATTTATAAAGAAATATCCTGACAGGAATCTGACGGAAGATGAGAAAAATATGCTGATCAAATGGGCTGAAGAGCAGGCAGAAAAATTAATACAGTAGATTATAAATCTTATTATTTACAAATCAGAAAACATGAAGACAACACTCACCATTCTTGCCATTATACTGATAAACACCGGGCTTATGAGCCAGATAACACTGGACAATGTTTATGACGGTACTGTTGAATTTGCCTACCTCGAAGGCGAGCATTATTTTTCGACAGACTACATTAATAACGAATGTTCCATTTACAGTCTGGACTATGCGCTCAAACAAAAAATAAGCATTGAGGTACCCACCGACTGGTATTTGAATGATGTATCCTACATATCGGCTAAAATATTTAATGATGACGACCAGATCGAATTGCTGGCTGTTTTTTATCGATACATTCCTGATACTGATACAACAGGACATTACGAATACCATACCAGGGTCGTCAGCGAAAGCGGAGCTGTACTGCTTGATGTGCCTGGCGGTGGATATTCCAGTATTTTCAGCACAAGCGAAGGCAGCTTGAAGTTAATGGTGAACGTGTATGATTTTTCCGTGTATGTGTTTATTGCTGAGACCAACATATACAGTTTACCAGGTGAAGCAGCTTCTTCCGTTACAGAAAGCGGAGAAATTGAACTCATGAATGCCTATCCCAACCCAACGAATACTGATATACAAATTCCCTATAGGATGAATTCAGCTAACAGAAATGCTACGCTTATCTTAGTGAATATAAACGGCCAGGAAGTGATGCGGTTGCCCGTAGAAAACAAATCGGGCCAGTTGTTGGTGCCAACCGGAAATTTGCCGGCTGGTCAATACATTTATTATCTTCAAAACAACGGGTACAAAACTGCTGCAAAAAAGTTTGTTGTAAGGTAGTTTAGTTTCATTCGACAAATTCTTAAGACATAAATTTTCTTTTTGTTTTTATATTGTTAACTTTATTTTCTTTTTCCTTCCTTATTCAAGGTCCGAAAAAAATGAACGAGTAATATGAGGTTTGAAATAACATACAATCAAGAACATGATTTCCTGATGGGGAAATTTATCGGTGAGCTTAACGCTGAAAGCGTTAAAATCTACATGAAAGAAATAGAAAAGATGGTAAAAAGCCACAACTGTAAAAGATTCATCAACGATTTAAGGGAAGCAACTATTTTATTATCTATCGGAGATTTCTATAATGCTCCTGCCCGTATGGCTACAGGTGCTTTTGACCGGTCGTGGAGAAGAGCCATTGTTGTCAAACAAAAACTGGATAAATTAGATTTCTTTGAAACCACCTCAGCCAACCAGGGGTTTTACGTCAAAGTTTTTGAGGATATGGATGAAGCAATGAAATGGCTCTAAGAATCAGGTATTGCATTTTAAAACATAAATAAACCCCAAAAAGTCACTTGACCTTTTGGGGTTTATCATTTTATGAAATATTTCTGATTATTTCTTCACCAGCATTTCATCAATGGCTTTACACGCCCTGAAGCCGTCAGCTATAGCGCTAATAGCATCAGCAGTACGGTTTACGGCATCACCACCGGCAAACACTTTCGGGTCAGTAGTTTGCTGTTTTTCGTTTACAACGAACCTTCCGCGTTCTACTTTAATCTTTTCGGCATACGCTCCTTCAAGGAAACTGTAATCACCCTGCTGGCCAATCGCACCCATCAGAGCCGTAATTTCAAGCACTTTGTTGCTTCCCTCAATTGGCACAGGTTTTGGCCTTCCACCTTTCTCATCAGGAACCATTTCAGCCATCAGGTATTCGATAGCGCTTACTTTACCCTTCTTGTCCGTAATAACTTTAATAGGTATGGCCTGCGGAACTATGTGTACACCTTCGTCTTCAGCACCTTCAATTTCTTCCCAGTCGGCCGGCATATCCTGCACACGACGACGATAAAGAATGGTTACATCAGCACCAAAACGCCGTGCTACCCGTGCAGCATCAATGGCCACATTACCTCCACCGATTACAGCCACTTTATTACCAATCTCAACCTTTTCGTCTGCGTTGATCATGTAGAGATAATTAACTGCCTGCATAGAACCTTTCGCGTCTTCGCCTTCAATACCAAGAGTCCATGCTTTTGGGAAACCAACACCCATAAAGACAACGTCATTTTCTTTATAGATCTTATCGAAGGAGATATCTTTACCAACTTTGGTGTTGTAATGAATCTTCACGCCAATTTTCTCTATGTATTCGATCTGTTTGTCGAGGCTTTCGATTGGGAAACGGTATTTTGGAATACCATACATTGTGGCTCCACCGGCTTTTGCATTAGCTTCGTAAATAGTTACATCATAGCCACGCAATGCCAGGTAATAAGCTGCAGTCAGTCCGGAAGGACCAGCACCTACAATACCCACCTTATACCCGTTGGGCTCTTTAATCTCCGGATTGACAATTTCATAGGTAATATCAGCTGTTTTCGCTGTTTCGGTGGCATATCTTTTCAACCAGCGGATTGCAACAGCATCTCCCCTTGTGGCTATGGCACAAACATCTTCACAGCGGCGTGTACAAACCTTTCCACACATTTCCGGTAAGGGGTTGTTGTCGTATATGATACGCACGGCATCCGCGTCATTACCACTGGCAATAGCGTTAATATACTCAGGAATATGCATGTGATCAGGGCACACTTCGGTACATAAGCCACAACTGATACAACGGCTGGCTTCGGCGCGTGCCATTTCCTCATTATATCCAAGCACCACTTCGGCAAACGACTTAACCCTGTCCATACCTTCGAGTTCAGGCATTGGAATCCGGTTGAAATCATTAAGCGACGTATCAGCGCTGGTAAATGAAAGCTTATTTTTCCCTTCCGGATTATCAATACCGGGAACCCAGAGAAATGAATCCGGATCGTCACTTACATACATATAATCCGTGGTCAGGCTCAAACTGCCTGTAGGGCAAACTTCCACACACAATGCACACCAGCAACAGCGACCATTGTCAACACGCGGACGCAAACCCGAGTCACCTTTCTTACCTTCAACACCCTCAACACGTATCATGTCAATGGCAGCATTCTGGCAGATTGTGGAACAGTTACCACAGCCAATACACTCATCTATTTCGTTATAATGAAAACCCCGGTACCGATCTGCTGCTTCCAATGATACTTTAGGAAAGTCAATGGTGTGCGGTTTTCTGCCAAACTGCTTAAGCGCAGTGAGTGGTTTTAACGTGCCTTTTAAATCGAAAAAACTCATGTTTTTGTTGTTATTTGTTATCTGTTATTTGTTATACAGTCTTGTTTTCCTTTAACTTACAAAGTATAACTCATAACGCTTAACTTCCTTATCTTTCAATTTCCGGGGGACAAGTCCCCAGACTATTCATAATAGCTGACACATCAGCAATATTTTCTCCTATTAAAACATCTTCGAGTAACGTAATAGCATGAACGTAAGCTGCTCCTCTGAGATGTACCCGTCGCGGATTTAACCCGCCATCGCTGGCGATGTACATTCCAATCTCACCACGTACCGACTCGGTGCGTACATAAGCATCACCTTTGGGTAGTGTCCATTTTTGCGGATTTGGAATTTTGTTGTAAACAGAACCACCGGGCATCATATCGATCACCTGACGGATAATACGAATTGACTGCCTGGCTTCACGACGGCGTACCAATGCCCTGGCCCAAATGTCAGCGCCATCGCTTGTCGGTACTTCAAAATCGAGTTTGTCATAAACTTCATACGGGTCATCGATACGTATATCGCTTCTTATACCACAACCCCGAAGAACCGGTCCTACTACTCCGTGTTCGATCGCTTTCTCTTTGTTTACAATACCCACACCCTGCGTTCTTTTCTTAAAGATAGCATTGTCGAACATCAGGTCGTCATAGTCATCCAGACGCTTTTCCATGTAGTCCATCGTTTTCAACACCCTCTGCTCAAATCCTTTAGGGAGATCGCGTCTTACACCACCGGGCCATATGTACATATGATATACCCGGCCACCAGTCAACTCTTCAAAAAGATCGAGAATATAGTTTCGGTCACCCACACTCCATTGTCCCATGGTGTATAAACCCAGAGATCCGTTTTGCCCGCCATACCAAAGCATGAACGAAGCCAGACGTGCCAGTTCCAGCACCATAACACGTATGTATTTAGCTCTTTCAGGAACTTCTCGTCCTTCAATAGCTTCTACCGCACGTGCATAGGATTCTTCCATAGGGTCAGATTCAGGAACACAAAAACGGCACATCAGCGTAAAACTTTGAAGCCAGTTTCTTTTTTCCTGCAGTTTCTCAAATGCCCTGTGCAAATAACCTACTTCCGTAGTAGCTCCTACAATCGTGTCGCCCTCCACCTTAAGGCGGATCATCATGTTACCCGTAATACCGGGGTGCTGCGGGCCAAGATATAATGTTGTTGCCTTTTCTCTCATTATCTTGAATATTTTTTAGCGAAATCAGGGATTTCTTCTCTTGATCGTCTGATAATTTCTTCCCGCACATCCAGAGCATCTTCTCTTCCGGGCCTATGCCAGAATGTGTCATCGGCATAAGCTTCCGTATCGAAGTCACGGCGCATGGGGGGCGGGCCGTCCCAGTCTTCCAGAAGAAACTCATCAGGAGCTTCGAGGCCGATAAACTCCACACCAAACATTTCTCTTAATTCTCGTTCATAAGTATTGGCTTGCCGCCAGATCATATCAATATTAGGCATCACTGGTTTATCCCTGTCAATACGTGTTCGGATGAAAACTTTCATTTTTTCTTCAGGAGACCATACAATAAAAATGATCTCGAATTCACCTTCTTCCAGCCAGTCAACACAAGCAATGTGCGACAGGTGAATATAACCTAACCTGTCCTTCAGATAAGTCAGAATGGAAGGGATACATTGTTTGTCAACATTAAAATCCAACCTGTTACCATCAAATTCCTTTTCGGTTGCATCCGGAAAGTTTGCTTTGATGTGGTTTATTAGATTTTCTTTTATTTCCTGCATGTTTCTTTAGTGTTTTGTGTGTTGTAATATAGATCTGACATTTTTATACCACAACTTATAATTCTTTAACTCCTCTACCAGTTATACTCAGGCATTACCCAATTGGGGATGATCTTCTTCTGATTACCCTTGTACCATTCCAGGTTTTCCTTGTATTTGGTCGCGCCATTGGCTTTACCTTCAGCTATCAATTGTTGTAACTTCCCAAAACCGGCAAGCACTGCTTCAGGCCTGGGCATACATCCGTTGATGTACACATCTACAGGAAGATACTTGTCCAGAACTTTAATTGTATTGTAAGAATCGTAATACATACCGCCATTAATGGTGCAAGAGCCAAAACCTATAACGTATTTGGGATCCTGCATTTGCTCATACACCCTGATAACCCGTTTAAGGGTCTTTGTTGTCAGGTATCCTGTAATAAGCAGCACATCAGCCTGGCGAGGTGTGGCAGCTCCTCTCACGCCTAATCGTTCAGCATCATAACGGGAAGTCATTGTAGGAGGTATTTCAATTGCTCCGCAACCTGTTCCGTATGCCAGAACCCAGATAGAGTGCTTCCGCGACCAGTTCTGGATGATGTCTACTATCTTTTGTGAATTTTTATCGTTAATCATTTTCTTTTTTATTATTCTGTTGAATCCTTATATTAATACCACTTCTTTTCTTAAAAAATAGCAGCATACAGAAGTGCAAGAAATCCAAAAAACAGGGGCCATCCCCAAAAATACTTAATGGCCTGCTCTGTCCTGTACCGGGGGCTTACCGTTCCGTAAAGCATAGGAATCAGATAAATCGCGAATGTTTTAATCAATAATTCAACAATGTTGCTTGCACCGCCCAGGAACAAGTCAACATAGAGTGTCAATTTGGCGAAAGCGAAAATTGAATTTGACGACATCAGCGTAAAAAGGTATTTACCTCCGTTTTCCGAAACCGGACCTGAGGCAAGCTCTGTAGGTGCTCCAACTATATCAAACGGGGAATACCTGAACATACCCAGCATGGCCAGTACGGCAGCAATGAAAGCAAAAGGCGATGAAAACATCAGCCAGACACCTTGCTCCTGCTGGATATTTATCAAATCAACAATAGAAGTTGTTTTGTATTGCATCATCAATGCCACCAAGGCCATTACCCAGGGGATTTCGAAACCCACCATCTGACTTAAACCACGCGTAACACCAATGGCCGAATTGGGGTTTCCGGTTTGTCCGGCACCTAAAGCCATACCAAGAGGGCCAAAAACCATGATATATAAAAGGAAGATAAGGTCTCCCTTAAAATTCAGGTTGCTAAACCACTGGTCGCCTGTGAGTATCGGAACAACCAGTACTGACATAATAGATGTGATCATCATAAAGGCAGGCCCAACATGCTGCATAAAACCATGATGAATAGCAGAAGTTTTTGAGGCAAGCTTTAATGCATCAATAAAGTTCTGGTAGAAGGGCGGACCTTTACGGTTCTGAATCCTTGCAGTGATCTTACGGCTTAATCCCATATAGGTCAATCCAACAATAAAAGCCACAATGACCGTTATGATTGCCCCTAAAATTTTATACCAAATTGATTCCATTTATATATACATTTAATTATCCGAAAATGGTGTTTTTCAATAATAACAACAACACGACAAATATGACTACATACATGGCGTAGGTTTGACCATTCCCTGTATAGATCCTCCGGGTAAAGTCAAACAAGGCTTCCATACCATTGGCAAACCCATTGTAGTATTTATCTATCTGACGACGCATCAATGGTTCCACAGCCCTGAAAAAGGGTTGCATGAAATTCATTGAAAAAGTCAGGTTTTCATGTTCTTTTGGCACCTCACCTGAGGAACTTATATCTTTTGTAGTTACGTATCTTGTCTCTTTGTATCCTTTGATGGTAAGGAAGGTCAGGAAGAAAAGGAAAATCCCAATGATCGTATAGACAATGGGTTGCATGGCAACCTGGTTGCCCCATTCGTTAAATATAACCGACATTTCCCACAAATGCCCCTGGGTGTTTGCATAACCCAGTGTCTGCATAGCTTCGTTGATCGGATTTAGAATTAGTCCTGGAAATACACCCAATACAAAGGTACTTACCGCCAATATTAGCATAGGAACCACCATCATAGCCGGAGCTTCTTTCACATGACTCCATTCTGTTTCTTCCTGCCCAAGGAAAAATCCAAACAGGAATTTATAACAATAAAGAAAAGCGGCTGTACTGGAAAAGAAGATTACAATAACCAACAGGTAATGATCACTTACTATCAATGATTCGTACAACATCCATTTGCCGATAAACCCACCTAGCGGCGGAATACCTGCTAAAGCGATAATTGAAAATAGGGAAGCAAGAAATGTCCAGGGCATCTTTCTGATCAGGCCGGTAACTTCTGTAAGGTTGGACGTACCCGTTTGTCTTTCGATAGCTCCGACAACCATAAACAGCGTACCTTTAAACAAGGCATGCATTACGGCAAGGAATAAACCCGACATCATGGCCAAAGGAGTACCTATACCAACACCAACTATGATGTATCCAAGCTGACCAATAGATGAATAGGCCAGCAATTTTTTTGCATCATCCTGTTTAATCGCCCACAGGGTTCCCATCACAGCAGTGATACCTCCGAGCCAGGCAATTACTTCCCTGAACCAGTGTCCTTCCGGAATATGAGAAATCAGACTGACCATGACGATCACCATCCCGTAAATACCCATCTTTGATAAGGCTCCTGAAAATATACTGGAGTAAGCCATGGGTGCATGACTGTATGCTCCCGGTGCCCATACGTGCAACGGCATCATGGCACTTTTAACACCAAATCCAATGAGTAACAGGATTGGTATCAATAATTGCATGTCAAAACTAAAACCGGGGAAAGACTGAACTAAACTGTCAATCATCATACTTCCTGTCAGCGAATAAACCACAACGATAGCCATCAGCATGGCATAGGCTCCAACAGCACTGAATATAAAATATTTAATTCCAACTGTCTGTACATCCTTACCCTGATAAACTACCATCAGGTATGACGACCAGGTCATAATTTCCCAGAAAATAAAGAAAGAAACCAGGTCGCGGCTGAATAAAATACCCAGCATCGACATGATGGTCAGGATGTAATTAAAATAGAAGAAGCCTGTGTTTTCTTTATTCCGCATCGCCGATACGGCATAGATAGCAGCCATTAATCCCAAACCTGCAACGATAAGAGCAAAAACATAACTCAATGGTGTTATGCCCCATTGAAATGCAAAACCTGCCGCTTGAAAACTAAAAGTCTGGCCAATTGAAATGTTTGTAAAAAACAAGACAACCGGAACAAAAACGGAAGCCAGAAATAACACCTCTTTGAGAATGCCTTTTAACGCACTGGCTAAAAAGGTGAGGATGGCCCCGCCTAAAAAGATAATAAATATCAAAATTATTGTACTCATATTGATCAGGCTTAACGGGTTAATGATTGACCTAACTGTAAAACATTATTGATGTATTGATCTGTATTCATCAAATCTTTGGCGGCATTGTGTAAAATACCTGTAACCGCATCGGGGTAAAAACCGATAATCAGAATAGCGATCGCCAGAACAAACATGGCAACCATAGCATTGATTCTTGGTCTATGGGGTACAACGCTCTGCTCCTTGCTGTATTCCTGGAAAAAGATTCGGTTAACAACACGGAAATAGTACACTATTTCTATCACACTAACAATTAATATCAGAACGATGATCAACAGCAAACCTTCGTTGGCAGCAGCTGATAAAACGGAAAGTTTACTCCAGAAACCGGCAAAAGGAGGCAAACCAACGATGGCAAATGCACCCAGAGAGAAAAAAGCAGCCATCAAAGGCATCCGTTTCCCAAGGCCATTCATTTCGGCAATTTGCTTCTTTTTTGAATTAAAAACCAGAGAGCTTCCGCTGAAGAAAAGCAAAGGCTTGATCACGGCGTGGTTAAGCATCAGGAACAGGGCGGCAAATACGCCTTCGTGTGTTCCGATGCCAAAAGCAACGATAACCAGTCCCATCTGACCTATACTGGAGTAGGCCAGCATTCTTTTAAGTTTTTCCTGCCGCAATGCAGATGTCTCTGCTACTATTAAGGTAATTAAACCAATGGCTATCAAGAAGTCATATGCGCCCGGAACATCAAACAGTGTGAAGATCATCCGGATGATAGCATAAACCCCGGCTTTCACAACGATACCTGCAAAAGCAGCTCCTACAGGGCCGGGAGCCTCGGTATAAGCATCAGGGGCCCAGCCGTTGAGTGGAAATATTTCCGCTTCAATACCAATGCCCGTAATAAAAAAGATGAGGGCAATTATTTTATACGTTGGGTTCATGGTGTGCATCTTTGAAGCAATATCAGCCATGTTCAAAGTACCCAGCTGTGAATAGAGAATGGCAATGGCAACAAGTAAAAAAGAAGAAGCCATGGCTCCCATCATAAGGTATTTGAAAGAAGCTTCGGCGCTGTTTCTACCTGTATAGAAGGCCGTAAGAGCATAAGCTGATATGCCTGTGATCTCAATAAACACAAACTGGTTAAAAATATCACCTGTAATTACAATGCCAATGGCTCCGGCAATGAGTAACATCAAAAAGATGAAATACTTTTTAGCGGGCTCAAAATCCACATTTCGTTTAAAACGGTAACTGAACAACCAGACAAGGAATCCCAAAGCCGACATTAACGTAGCTAAAAATCCTGTTAGCGGACTGAAGACAAGGTTAATTCCCCATGGTGCCTGCCATCCGGCAATGGTTTCCACAATCGTTCCGTTATAGCTTACATAATACAACAGAGTTGCCGAAAGAATCAACATGTAAGCCAACACGAGGCCCGGAATGATCCTGACCAGTTCTTTCCAAATCATCCCGATCAGCGGTATGACAAACGCTGCCAATAACGGGATTGCTATTAATAATACCGGGCTTCCTACCATTTTAATCTTTTTATTTCGTCAATTTCTAACGTATGATGATGTCTGTAAAGTCTGATGATCAGTGAAAGGGCAACTGCCGTTACACCAAAACCGATAACAATGGCTGTAAGCACAAGTGCCTGAGGAACCGGATCAACCATTTGCGCAGCGGCCTCCTCATAACCTGGTGAAAAGATAGGCGCAGTACCACCTTTAAGGTAGCCGATGGTAATGAGCAAAAGGTGTATTCCCCCATCGATGATGGACATGCCAATCACGATTTTGATGAGTGATCGTTTTGTGAGAACAGCATACAATCCTATTAAAATCAGCAGGATTGAAGCACCATAAACACCATATTCAAGAATTTCAAATAATTTATCGTCCATTGCTTTAATCTTTCTCGTGTAAAATAGTATAAATCAAACCCGTGAGTTCAGCAGCTACTTTAAAACCAACCATGACATAAATAATGCCGATGACACCGCCGCTGAACAGATTGTTCAGAACGCCTGCAGGCAAAAAGTTTTGAAGGAACGTACCTCCGTTCATAAAACCAAGTAATCCGATTCCTACAAAAAATATCCCTGCAAACGACTCAATGTATGAGAGTGTGTTATGACTTACGGAGAAGTTTTCATAGGCGATTAGCATCAGCAGGAAGCCGGTGGCTATGATGGCACCTCCCTGGAAACCACCACCCGGAGACAAGTGTCCGTGAATAAACACATAAACTCCCAGCAAAATAATAGCGGGGAACAACAACTTCGATCCTGAGCGTACAATACTGCTGGATGAAAACAATACGGAACGGTCGCCCGTCTGGTGCCTCCTTTTATACAGGATTCCACCCATGGCAGATACCGCCAGAAACAGAACCGTTACCTCTCCAAGGGTATCAAACCCCCTGAAGTTAACCACAATACTGGTAACCGTATTAGCCACATGCAACTCAGAGACTGTTTTTTCAAGGTAATAATCCTTAACTCCTTTTTCAAAACGGGTTACACCAAGGCCCAGGCCGCTGAAAGCCTCAAAAAGATGAAAGCCTAAAACCGCCAGAATTAATATAACTAAAAACTTCTTCATTTTAATGGTGATTTTAGGTTGTCTTTTTTATTGTAATCATCCTCATGTCGCTTTGTATTGCGAATGGTAATCAGGAAAATAATGGTTGTCAAAGCTACTCCAATAGCTGCTTCAGTTAAGGCAACATCTGGCGCCTGAAGCATGTAGAAAACAGCCGTCAACACCAAACTGATCACTCCGGTTGCAATAACCGCATAGAGCAGGTCTTTCTGAACTACGGCATATACCGCAGCGCTCAGCATCAGGATTAATAAGAAAAATATCAGAATAAGGTAAATCATGAGTCTTCCTCCTTCTTTTCGTTTTCAACAATTTCTTTATAAGCATCCATATTCTCATCTTTACTAGTGATCAGCGGATACCGTTTTCCTTTATACATGGCCCTTGCCAGTGCATGTGAACTGATCGGATTGGAGAAGGCAATAAAGATTACAATAATCACTGCTTTTGCCATCCACATCCAGCTTGTTTCAACCATCAGGAAACCAACGCCAAGGATGAGGCTCATGCCACCTAAGGTAGTGGCTTTGGTTCCTGCCTGCAAGCGGTTATAAACATCAGGCATTCTGAAAATGCCCAGGCCGCCTAAAAACAGGAAGACACTTCCTATCAGCAGAAGCGCGCCGCCAATAATTTCAAATAATGTACTCATAAGGCACCCTCCAAATATCTGGCGATAACAATCACACCAATGAAACCAAGTACGGCATAAACAAGAGCGACATCTACGTATATAATCCGCCCGAATAAATAGGCAAGTAAAAACAAGCCGGCCACCAGAATGGTTGTCAGCGTATCAAGCGCTACAGTTCTGTCGCCTGCCGTTGGCCCTTTAATGAAACGTATGGCTGCCAGAAACAAGCCTACGATCATGAAACTAAAAGATATATAAATTATATAGGTCATGACTAAAAGATTTTTAACAGAATTTTTTCAAATTGTTCGGCAATCTCGGTAAAAGCTTTTTCAGGATCCGTTGTCTTAACATCGATCCAGTGAATGTAAAATGTGTCATCGATAACATCAACTGTCAATGTACCCGGTGTAAGGGTAATGCTGTTGGCCAGTACCATTTTTGAATAATCAGTGGTCAACTTGGTTTTGAACTTTACAATACCCGGATTAATGGGAAGTGAAGGTGTCAACACTCTGCGTGCCACATCAAGATTCGACTTAATAAGTGCCACGATAAAAATAAACAGGTACCAGATCATGTATACAATCCGAATTGGCTTTAAAATAGCTAGTGAACAACAGGTAAATAACCTGATCGATAAAAACGAAATGATCATTGTTACCAGCAAACCAACTACCAGTTCCTGTGTCGCAAATGAAGCTGTAAAGGCTATCCACACGAGCATAAGGAAGAACCAGTTGACGATGAATCTCGACAGCTTATCGTTAAATGTGAGACTTTTCATATTGAATTACTTTTATTACGGATTAATCCAGATCGTATTTTTTTCCTTCAAAATACTTCATGAACTGAACTCTTTCATATTCTGCAGGATTCGGACTGTTGACCTGGCTCATTTTTCCTTTAAAATCATCAATCTTTTCAAAACCGTGTTTTTCCATCCATACTTTAACATCTTGCAACATATCGGAAATGAACTCAATGCCGTTTTTGTAAAGAGAGGAGACAACCTGTACGGCATCAGCGCCAGCCAGAATTTCTTTTATAACAGATGCGCCGTCATGTACCCCGGTGGAAGCAATTAAATCGCAACCCATACGGCCTGATAAAATTGACATCCAACGCAGCGAAATAGCCAGGTCGGAGGAACGGCTCAATACGTTTGAAGGAACAATCTTAAAGTTTTCGATATCAAAATCAGGGTGGAAAAACCTGTTGAATAATACCACGCCGTCAACACCACTTTCGGAAACCCTTTTTACAAAAGCAGCTAAATCGGCAAAATGATAACTCAGCTTAACAGATACAGGAATATTTACCGCCTTTTTGATTGCGTCAATGTGACTCAAATAGGTTTTTTCAATTCCATCACATGTTTTTGTGAAATCGGATGCAAGGATAAACATATTCAGTTCAATGGCATCGGCACCCGCTTCCTCAATCTTTTTGGCAAAAAAACACCACTCCCAGGAACTAACGCAGTTGCAACTAGCAATTACGGGAATATTAACAGCGCGTTTGGCTGATTTTATTAATTCCAGATATTTTTTGACGTTATCTTCTTTGATTTTGTAATCATAATAATCAAGATAACCGTAATCAGGAGTCTCCTGAGTTTTTTCTTTTTTCAGAATACTTTCATATTCGTAAAAAATTTCTTCCTCAAAAATAGATTTGAGCACAACAGCTCCTGCTCCGCTTTTTTCAATTTTTTTGAGGTTTTCAATCGAGGTCGTGATGCCGGAACTTCCAACCACAACCGGTGATTTGATTTCTAATCCTAAATAACTGACAGACAAGTCCATAATATATCCTTTATTAGTATGTTTTACCAAAACCAGTGGGCAAAATTAACTAAAGAATATGATATATATCATAAATTATATATGAAATGAAAATACGTAAAAACAGCAGGACTAATTATCTAATTGTTAAGTTATTAACAATAGGCTGTTTTTATTGGAGTCGCAGTTGCTAAACATCTTAATATATAAGGAAATACATCTGTGCATTTTTTAACATCAGGCAACCAGAATCAACAAACTAATTTGTTATTTTGATTGAATATAAATTTCTTTTTTAACAAAAATTACGTGATTTACGCAGTGCTTTTACAACACGTTTAAAACACCCACCGTGTAATAAATTATCATGTTGTAATAATCGCCTGTAATGTTCACGTGATTGTTTGAATTCTGAATATCCACATCAACAGTATAGGTATCGAACATCTTAAACAGGAATTGTTTAAATCATTATCAGAATGATACTTCCCTTATTCTTTGATGGCAAAATACAAACCATTCCCATCATCTGTCTCTAATTTTCTGGCAAGAGGGAATATGCTCTTCAACTCGTCACAAAAATGGATTTTAAAATTTCTGAAGTCACTTCTTTCAAAGAACTCGAGGATACTTACCGATAAATCTGTCTTGCTGCCGAAATCATTAATGACGATATGTTTTCGCGAAATGCGCTTCATTTCCGCCAATATCTTTCTTCTCCGGTCTTTTTTTACGCCATGTAATAAAAATGCAGCAGTAACGATATCAAACGAATTGTCTGCCAGCTCTGATAAATTCTCGGCATCACCGGTTTTAAAGCTGATGGAAGGATGTTTTTTCTTTCCCTCATTCAGCATTTTCGGGGAAAGATCAACCGCATGCACCTCTTTTGCCTGCATGCCCACAAACATTTGCGCCCATGCTCCTGTGCCTGTTCCCACGTCAAGTACGGTCTTCCCTTTGATGCTAATCTCTTTATCAATCACGCTGATGGCATCCCTGTATTTATCGGCCTGATGTTTTTCTATCCAGCCATACATGGGAGCGATCAGGTCGAAAATGAAGCGCGCACGCTTGTTTGCGTCTTTTGAGAAATAATGTATTATCGACATCTTTCGTTTCAGTTAATAATCTTCTGTTAGCATTCTATAATCGATAATATCCATTAACGTTCGCCCAGCGTAATTGAAATGACTTCTTCCTGTCCATTTCTCAGAACATCCATTTCGACTACGTCACCCGGCTGGTATTTTTTTAGTGCATTGGAATACTCCATCAAATTGCTCACTTTTTCGCCATTAAGTGCGGTGATGATATCATCCTTAAGTAAGCCGGCTTTCTCTCCAGGTGATCCTTCAATAACCGAGCTGATCTTCACACCCTCACCTTTATATGAGAAATCGGGGATGGAACCCGTAGAAGCCTTACGGATTGTTTTAGGCTTTTCCATTGATTGGGTAGCCGGTGTAGCTTTTCCCGTGTATTCAAAAGGGGTATCTCTGTCGGCCAGGTAAACCAGAACTTCTTTAGCTACAGTCGCCACTTTCACCAACCCTTTGCCATCAATTTTGTCATATGTATCGGATGGGCGGTGATAATCTTCGTTGGGTCCGGAAAATAATTGCACCGCCGGTATTCCTTTTTCGATAAAGGCTACCTGGTCGCTGGCATCCAGATCCTGCGTGATCAGGTCGGTTTTGACACCTGTTGTGTAATCCGTTCCCATAAAAACAAATTTCCATTCCTTGGCTGAGGATGAATTTATAACCATTAATTTATTATCGAATAAACGCCCGTCGGTATCCAGGTTAATATCAGCTATAACATCACCCTGATAATACTCTTTGAGATGATCAACAAAATAACGGGAACCTATCAGGCCGGCTTCTTCTCCAGTGAAAGCAACAAAAATAATTGTACGTTTAGGCTTTACTGTTTTGGCCAGTGTTTTGGCCAGTTCCAGTAAAACGGAAACTCCGCTGGCATTATCATCAGCTCCATGATGAATTTTTCCTTCGTTGCCTTTGCGCACATCGGGCCAGCCCAGGCCAAGATGGTCGTAATGTGCAGAAACCACGACCGGAGAATCTTTTAGTTTTTCATTAGTACCCGGAATGACGGCCACTACGTTTTTCATTTGCAATTCTCCCTTGTCGGAAAAAGTATGCGCAAACTCCTGGTAATAGGAATTGCCCATAGGTTGCAAGCCGTATTCTTTGAATTTACCGGCAATG
>Ga0136651_10000417_pt1 | contig 23395 bp, 13 predicted proteins | sample Mar14236cmmetaG_FD_94867 | JGI IMG/M metagenome (GOLD analysis project Ga0136651, IMG submission 94867) | Marine hydrothermal vent microbial communities from Guaymas Basin, Gulf of California to study Microbial Dark Matter (Phase II) - Marker... ... | reverse complement strand
TCCGTTCAATCCACAAATCATGTCAATGGCCCTTGCACCAATCCGTTCAATCCCCTGATCCGTTGTACTAAATCTTAGGTTCATGGGAGTAAACAGATTGGTGTGTGTAATCGGTTGTGCTTTATACTCTCGTCTAAGTCACTGCTCCTCAGATCAATCCGTTCAATCCACAAATCATGTCAATGGCCCTTGCACCAATCCGTTTATCCACGTCATCCGTTGTACTCTCGCCTTTGAAGCGATTCCAACAACAACCGCAATTCCACCACCATGTTATAACTCAACTCCGCATCATCCGCCAATTTTGGATTTCTATCGCCTTTGAGAATGGCTTGCAATTTAGAAATCATTAGCTTGGCTTCAGGATGATCTGCCCATTTTGCTAATTCTTGTTCTGCCTCACTAATTTTCCCATCCCGCATAGCTTGAGCCATAAACAGACAAAGTTGTCCAGCACCACTATAATTTTCCCCACTCGCCCGACGATAAGCCATAAAACGCTCAATAGCCTGTTGCCGGGCTTCTGCGGCAGCTTGTGGGTGGTTAGTGGCTTGTTCTAGAACATATAGAATAGCCCAAGCTTTCCAAGGTGTAGCCGCATGACCAAAAGGCTTAAGACACTCAAGGCCCCGTTGCAGTTCACGGCGAGCTTCATCGTAGCGGTGCAGTTTGATGAGGGTGTGGGCTAGGTTATTGCGATCTGAACCTTCATCTTTCATGTTTTTTAGTTCAACATGAATATCTGCTGCTTGCCGAAAAAACACCACAGCCTCTTCTAATCGTTCCATTGCAAGATATAAATTGCCCACTTCACCTAAACTACTCGCCTCACCTGCTTTATTTTTTAGTTGCACACAAATAGCCAGCGATTGCCGATAGGCTTGCTCGGCCACTTCAAACTGTTTGGCTTCCTTGTGTACCATACCGATTTGATGCCAAGCACTCGCCACACTGCCCCATTCTCCTAAGGCTTCAACAATGGTTTTCGCTTCCGTATAGTGTTCCAGTGCGTCGTCATAGCGTTTTTGTTTTAGGCGGACTGTGCCAAGTTGGCCTTTACCGACAGCAACGCTCCTTGCATCCTCTTGTTTTTCATCCAGTTGGATAGCGGTTTGATAGGCGGTTGCGGCCTCCTCCAGTTGTCCTAAATCTATCAAGCAATCGCCCCTTTCCATGATAGCGCCGGATGCCATGCGTTCAGCACTTTGATTACCCGTATCCGCTAATTGCTGGAAGCGTTGTTGTGCTTCGTTTAACGGTTGCAATGCGGCTTCGGCTTGTCCGCCCCTGTTTAGCACTTGGCCCAGTAATTTATAAGCCATAGCCATATCATAATCGGCATCTGGATAGGCTTTTTCACCCGCCTCAACACTGTGTTGCCATAATGCTTGCGCGGCAGTGTAAGCAGCGGGTAAATTCCATTTGTCTAGTAATCGTTCAATCTGTAATCGCTCTGATTGAAATTGGGCTCTACTCCATCCGGTTAAACTTTGCTTGGCTTGTTCTCGTACTGCGATAGCTTGGGCTAAGGCTTGGGGATGGTTTAAGCGAGCAAGTAATTGCTCTATGTTACCGGCTAAATTCACCACTTTTTCTGGCGTGGCTTTGTCTGGTATCCAGGCCAATAAGGCCATTAAATTGGGTAATTCTAACAGGGTTAATTGGGCAGATAATTGGGCATCTTTGAATTGTTGTTTATAAAGAAAATCAACAAGTTGCCTCATTGCATCTGCCCATTGCTCGGTGAATTGGGTTTGCTCGGTGGTGTCCATTTCACGGCGTAGGTAAGTTGGGAGGGCTGGATCAAGGCTGAGGTATTCATAACCTTTTTCTTCCGCTAAACCAACGTCGATTAATTCTTTGAAGATTCGCGTTGCCGTGTCTTCATCCTTTCCTGATAGAGAATACAACACATGAAAATGCACACCACCATGACACACCGCCAAACCTCGAATTTTCTCTCGCGTTTCTGGTGACAACCGCCGCAAGGAGAGTTCGACACTGGCATACAAGGAATTTTCCCGATCATCCGGGTATTTTTGGTGCAAGTCTGCCATGATGTGCTGCAAGGTTTCGGTGGTGGCACACACGCCACGCCGGCTCACTTCTCGCGCTAATAAGACTAAGGCCCGCGCATGGCAATGCACCGCTTCCACCAAATCCTTGATTTCTTGGGGCGTTGTGCCCGGATCGCTTTCTTTCGGTGTCCGGCCTTCTTGCCGCATCACTTCCCGAACCAATTCAATCGCCTCGCTTTTACTAAGCGCACCTAACTGAATCTCGCGGCCTTTATGATCAAACGGAGCCGGTAACGGTTCACGACTCGTCAACACGATGCGCGTCGCGGGATCCGCGTTGAGCAAGCTTTGGCATAATTGCCAGATTGCCGCGATTTCCCGGGTTTCAACCCCGCCGGTCGGCGCAGCTAACACACTTTCTAAATTATCTAACACAATCAACGTCTTATGGTCAGATAAGGCACGGACGACCGGTTGAATGGCTTGCTTTAAGTCGGGATAGGTGGCCACGCTCCAGTGATCGCCATCGGGTAACACCTGCCGGCCTAACTGATCTAACAGGCCTCGCGCATCGCTATACTCTTCCAAACTGACAAACGCGGCCCGTTGAAAACGTTCCGTTCGCACCAGCCAACGCGCTAACTCCACAGCCAAAGTCGTTTTCCCAGCCCCGCCGCTGCCCCGCACAACGGCATAAGGCTGCTCAGCCAAGAGGCGTTCTAATTTCAACAAATCGCGACTGCGCCCAATAAACGTATGCGGTGGCGATTCGGGTAAGGCGCCCAAACTCAAACGGCGTTGTTGCTGTTGCAATTGCTGCACCGCTTGCGGGGGCAAACGGGTGAATAATTGCGGATCATGGCGTTCTTGAAATAACACCGGTACAAACCAATCTTGTAAATGAAATTCGCCAGAGCCCATTTTGTCAAACCGATAACTGTCGCCTTTTAAGGCTTGTTGGCCCGCCAACATCGCTTGCCCCACTCGCGCCCCTTGCGCCAAAGCGTGATAAAACGCTTTCACAAATCGTTGTGCGGTGGCCACAAAAACGGTATAACTCATCGCCACCACCGAAGTCGTGCCTTCTTCCAACAACTGCGCGGCTACCGAAGCCGTCGGATCGGTTTCGCTTTTCGCCGTTTGACAGGCATCCAAAAACACCAACGGAATCCGATAATCCCGAATCACCGCCGCGATTTCCTTCGCATCAACAAAAGCCGTTGCCCGGTGTTCCAATTGATGCACGGTTTTCGGGCTTTCAAAACACAACCCCCCTAAGCCTAAAACGTGATCAAATACGCCATGTCCATCAAAATGCACCACATCAAAGGGTTGTTGCCGGGCATCAGCGTTTTGCAAAGCCAGTTGCAAGGCAGGAAAAGTGGGGGGTGTCAACAGCGTCAAGTTCACCAACTGATCGCCTAAAGTCTCCATCGCCTCCACCAATGGCAAAGCACTGGCACGATGATCCAAATAACCGGCTTGTTTATCGTCAGGGCGCGGACTGACTAATAAAATTCGGATCGGTAATTCGGCGAAACGGACAGGGAAATCGTGGTAATTCGGCAAACGCCGTCGCACCCGCACGGCCTGTTTACCTTGAAATAAATACCCGCGCCCATCATGCAGCAATTCCCAAGGCAAACGCAACCATTCGCTGGCGGCCTCATTAGCCAAAGCTTGCGCTTGGGTTTCAGAACCTTCAGGCAATTGGCGATCAACAAACAGCGAAAAACGCCGTTCCGCGTCAAGGGCCGCATGTTCCCACGCTTGCAAGGCCGCTTGAGTCGCTTTAGTGTCAAACACCGCTTGAAATAAGGCTTGGCCCCACAGCGGCAATTGGGCCTCAATCCGCAGTGCCCGATCTTTAAACCCGCCCATCGGCCAAATATGATATTGCTCTAAATACCATTGCAAATCATCAGCTTCGATAGGCCCCAACGCGGCAGTCAAATAAAAATCGGGACTTTCCACCTCCCGGGCCAGCGGAAAATGGGCAGGGGTATAAATCAACATCGCCGTCGCTTTAGCCCGGCGCTTACCCTCAAGTTCTTGAAAATGCAGATTTTTCAATTTGAGCAACAACTCCGCCACGGGTTGGGCCTCAGTTTCCAACAAGGGTTGTTGATCATCAGGCAACCGCTCCCCCAATGCCGCCAAAATCGCCGGCAAGGCTTCCCGCAAACCGGCCGGCTTTAATTGAATAGGAATCGCCAAAGGGGGTTCATCAAACCACAAATCCAAAGCGGCCGGCAAAACCCCTGGCAATAATAAGGGAATGACAAGCTCAGTTTTTTCTTCAAGCTCACGTTCAACGGCCAGAGCAATTTCCTTACGCACCCAAGGTGAATTAATGGTATTAGGACTTAAAACGACCAAAACTTGCCTAGCGTTTTCAATGGCTTGCTTGATTTCAGGGGCCAAGCGTTTTCCCCCACGCAAATTGCGTGAATCCACCCAAACCGTCAAAGCTAAGTGTTCTAATTCTAGGCGTAATTGTTTGACGAAGTCATCATCTTGGGTAGCGTGGCTAATAAAAATAGATTGTGTTTTCATTGAAGTCTCTATTTCATGTTGGTAGAATGCAGGTTGTTTCGCTTTCGCGAGGGCGATAAAGAAAGAAGGGCGAACACGCAGGTTCGCCCCTACAAAACGTGGTTTTGTAGGGGCAGACCTGCGTGTCTGCCCTTGTGAAATGATTTACCTGAAAATCTAGAAATGTGAAATTGCGTTCTTTTGCGACTTTTGCGCCTATTGCGTTACTTTTTCCATCAATAAATCGTACCTATCCAAAAATAAAACCGTGTCCGAAATCAAATCAGAAATACATCTTGGAGATTGTTTGGAAGTCTTAGCCACCTATCCCAACAATTTTTTTGATCTTATCATCACCTCTCCGCCCTACGCAGATAGCCGTGCCAATACTTACGGGGGGATAAAACCCGATGACTATGTTGACTGGTTTTTGCCCAGATCGCAACACTTGTTACGGGTATTAAAACCCAGTGGCACATTTATTTTAAATATCAAAGAAAAAGTCGTCGATGGCGAAAGACATACTTATGTCATTGAATTGATCTTAGCATTACGCAAACAAGGGTGGCTTTGGACAGAAGACTTTATTTGGCACAAAAAAAATTGTTACCCTGGCAAATGGCCTAATCGCTTTCGCGATGCTTGGGAACACTGTTTACAATTTAATAAAAGCAAAAAATTCAACATGTATCAAGAGGCCGTGATGGTACCCATGGGAGACTGGGCTCAAAAGCGCCTTCAAAATTTAAGTGAAACCGATAAAAATCGTGATAATTCAAAAGTAGGCAGTGGTTTTGGTAAAAACGTCTCAAATTGGTTAGATCGAAAAATGGCCTATCCACCCAATGTTTTACATTTAGCCACCGAAACCAGCAATCGTCAACACAGTGCCGTCTTTCCCAAAGCACTCCCAACTTGGTTTATCAAACTCTTTACTCAAGAAAATGACATAATATTGGATCCATTTTGTGGTGCGGGTACGACTTGCCAAGTCGCACAAAATCTTTGTCGCCATTCTGTGGGCATAGAAATCAAACCGGAATATTATGAATTGACTAAGGCTAATCTTAAGAATCCAAGTCAACTATCCATTATTTAAAGAGTACAGTCTAATATGGGAACAATTACACAGCGTGAAATCATTGATTATGTTGAGAAAAATATTATCCCGTTTCATAACAAACGACTGGAGAAACTAGAACAATTACAACTGAACAACGTTGTTAAAAAGAAAAATCCCTATCTCTTCAAAGCCAAAAACATCAATACCGCACAAGATTATGTTAAAACGATTTTGGATGCGTTTTTATCTTCACAAGAAGAAGGGATTTTTGGATTGTTTTTAGAAGAGTTAGCGATTTTTATTTGCAGTAAAGTCTATAATGGTATGCGTTCATCCTTTGAAGGCATGGATTTAGAATTTGAAAAAGAGCAAGTGAAATATGTTGTCTCTATAAAATCTGGGCCAAATTGGGCAAACAGTGATCAACTCAAGAGAATGCGACATAATTTTAAAACAATAAAAGAGCATTTTGCCCGTTCATCAATCAGTGTTGTTGCTGTTAATGGTTGTTGTTATGGGCGAGATAATGTACCTGATAAAGGTGATTACTTAAAGTTATGCGGACAGCGATTTTGGTCTTTCATTTCTGGGAATGAACACTTGTACACAGAAATCATCAAACCGTTAGGGCATCAAGCTAAACAGAGAAATCAAGAATTTATGGATGAATATGCCAAAGTCATTAATAGATTCACATTCGCATTCATTCAAAAATTTTGTAGTCCTAACGGACAAATTTTGTGGGAAGAAATTGTTAAATTTAATTCTTCCATGAAGAAATGATTTATTAGTGCGACATAAAGTCGTTATACTCAACGAGGTAATAAACTTAACTGTTTATGGAATTGTAGGGTGGGCTTTGTATTTTTAAGGCCCACCAAATCGATCTTTCAGCCAAGCCATGAAAATAGTTGTTTCCTAATCCACTTCGCGTATTGGTAACCGAAAGATGTAAGTGCCCTTCCCTAAATAACGTAGGGTGGGTAGCGTCTTTTTGTGCCGGCCCCATTTGATTCTAGGATAAACGAATCGGATAATTTGTAAACGATATTAATGAAAATCTTACCCATTAACTTAGACGATCTGATGTCTGCGCGTACCGTTGAATCAGTCCGTTTAGAATTTAAAAAAACGGCCTCTGATCCTACCTTAGAACAGATTATTCATACCGTTTGTGCGTTTGCCAATGACTTTCACAATTTGAATGGGGGTTATATTGTTCTCGGTGTTGAAGAAGAAAATGGCTTGCCGATTTTGCCACCGGTTGGACTTGAACCAAAAAATCTTGATAGAATACAAAAACGCATCCGTGGTAATTGTAAAAGAATTGAGCCTGAATATTTACCCATCATTTCTCCTGAGCGCAAAGGGCAACCACAAGGGATTGCCCCTACATGGCATTGCGTAGGGGCAATCCCTTGTGGTTGCCCCATTTCAAAATACACGAAAATTTTTGGCGAAAGTACTTACTACGTGCGTTTGGGCAGTGAGACGGTAGTCGCTCAAGATGATAGCCTAACCCAATTGATGCAGATGACGGCAAAAGTACCGTTTGATGATCGTCGAAATCTAACCGCTTCACTTGATGCTTTGTCACCTGCTTTAGTCAGACATTTTTTATCAGAGATTAAAAGTGATTTGGTTGCACCCAACGTTGATATTCCAGCTATTGAGTTATATCGCAAATTAAGGCTCGTTTTTAAAGTGAATGGACACGAAGTGCCTAAAAATGTGGCATTACTTTTTTTTAGCGATCAGCCTGAAGACTTTTTTCCGGGAACAAGGATTGAAGTTGTGCAATTTGCTGATGAAGCTGGGGGGGATTTAATAGAAGAAAAAATATTTCGAGGGCCAGTGCAAACACAATTGAGTCAAGCAGTGGACAGTGGCTTGAATTCATGAGAGGAAATAAAAGTGCTGCCTCGTATCATTAACCATTGTTTTGAAGTGAAAGATGCCCAAGGGCACTCTTTGCAAGGAAAAGTGAAATTAAATGAGGTTGTCAAAGATTTTGTTAGAAAACCTATAGAGGATCAACCGGATGTTTTTAAAATGTTACATCATATCATCTCTCGTCGTATCTTGTCGCTGTAAAACGATAAATTGACTTGGTAATACGATAATAATTAGATTGATAAGTAAACCTATTTTGATGCTAATCGGTATTCATGCCATAAAAACAGACATTCATTTTGAACACAACAGCGTGCGCGATTAGAATATCCCCATAAACCGCCAATAAAATTCGCTGCCTCACTGGCTCAACTCAAAACCGTCTGGGCTGATTTAACCCAAAATCATGACAACATATTGTATTTTTTAAAAAATTTTGCTATCTTTCACGCTTTATTAAATAATGCCTATTTTATATGGCAGCTATGTTATCGTTTCCATTATCAGTTATTAATAACAGTTATCAGTTATAAAAATAGTGATATCTATCATGTCGGCCAGCCTAAAAGATTATCGAACACATTACATTTCGATCCCCCCCTTTTCAATTCAAAGCCTTTTTCATTCCCGGTTTCACCGTTTTTGCGCCCTTCGACAAGCTCAGGGGACACGCAAAAACTTGTTAAGTGAAAATCTATTTATTTTAATGTCAGTCAAAACCAAAATTGCCATGAACAGTGTTTCAAGCAAAAGTTTTTGCGCCTTCGACACACCGAAGACAGGCTCAGGGGACACGCCAAAACTTTATTTCACGCTAAAGTTTCGCTTCGCGAAACTTTAGCGTGAAATCGTGAACTGTTCAGTTTTATATGTTGTTCAAAAGTTCATGAGTTCAAAATTTTATAGATTTTTAGGGTCTTTTTTTGGGCACGAAGGCAACTTAGGCTGCGCGTTAAGTTGGCACGCATTAAAGCTGCCCCCTGAAAAGAGCAAATACGCCGCTTCACCCTACAAAATTTGTTTGAAATGATTTGTTTGAAATGATTTTCTTTCACAGGGCGAACAGGATATCCTATAGAGTTTATACCGATTTAACATAACTTATTGATTTTATTAAAATTTATATTTTGATAAAAGCAATAAAATCTTAAATTTAATCGGTATAATGTCTCATATATATCATAATATTTTCAAAAGGGCGAACACGATCGGGCAGCCCCAGCGTAAAATGGCGTTCCCAAGTCATTCTTAGGAACGGTAACACTTTATTTATTTATTAATTACTAAACTGAGGTACACGACACTTAATATGAAAACGATTGTCCAGCGGATTGCGGAAGAACTTTCCGTACAAGAAACTCAGGTAGAAGCGGCCATCAGGTTAATTGATGAAGACGCAACGGTACCCTTTATCGCCCGTTATCGTAAAGAAGTCACGGGCGGTTTAGATGATACCCAATTGCGTACTTTGGAAGAACGCTTGCATTATCTGCGTGAGTTAGATGAACGCCGTGAGGTGATTTTAAATAATATCCGCGAACAGGAGAAACTCACGCCAGAATTGGAAGCGGCTATTCAAGAAGCCGATACCAAAGCGCGTCTCGAAGACTTGTATTTACCTTATAAACCCAAACGCCGTTCTAAAGCCAAAGCGGCTATAGAGGCCGGGTTGGTTCCCTTGGCACAGGCGCTATTGCAAGATCCAACACTGGTTCCTGAAGAAGCGGCGGCTGCTTATATCAATACTGAAAAGGGTATTGAGGATGTCGAAAAAGCCTTAGATGGCGCACGGCAAATTCTCATGGAACAATTTGCTGAACAAGCTGACTTGTTAGAGCAATTGCGTGACTACCTCTGGAACAATGCGACTTTCAAGTCTAAAGTGGTAGAAGGCAAGGAAGAGAAAGGGGTGAAGTTTGCTGATTATTTTGACTATCAAGAACCGCTGAAAGCGGTGCCTTCTCACCGTGCCCTCGCCATGTTTCGCGGACGCAAGTCGGGTATTTTACAAATCACTTTACCCGTCTTGAATAAGAAGGATGAGAATCAGGAAGATGTGGCACCTGCCTATTGTGACACCCAGATAGCCGCTTATTTTCAGATTGAAGATCAAGAACGTCCGGCTGATGCTTGGTTACTGGAAACGGTGAAATCGGCATGGCGTTTCAAGATTCGATCCCATTTGAATGCCCAATTGATGACGAAGAAGCGTGAAGCTTCAGAAAATGAAGCGATTGTTGTTTTTGCGGGTAATTTACATGATTTGTTATTAGCCGCCCCTGCGGGGCCGCGTGCAACGATGGGCCTTGATCCGGGTTTGCGAACGGGTGTGAAAGTGGTTGTTGTAGACAACACGGGTAAATTGCTAGACACAGCGACTATTTATCCGCACGCGCCGAAAAAAAGGTGGCAACAGGCTATTGACAAACTGGCTGAATTAGCGCATCAACATGAGGTTGAATTGATCAGTATCGGTAATGGTACCGGTTCTCGGGAAACGGATCGATTAGTGACGGAGTTCATAAAACTGCATTCCGATTTACGGTTGTATAAAATGGTGGTTTCGGAAGCCGGTGCTTCAGTGTATTCTGCCTCTCAAATTGCGGCTGATGAATTTCCTGATGTAGATGTGTCATTGCGTGGTGCGATTTCCATTGCGAGACGTGTACAAGATCCCTTGGCAGAATTGGTCAAAATCGATCCCAAATCTATCGGGGTTGGTCAATATCAACATGATGTCAACAAGACTCACTTGGCACGCTCTCTTGAGGGGGTAGTAGAAGATTGTGTGAATGCGGTCGGTGTTGATGTGAATATGGCCTCTGTTTCGTTGCTGAGCCGTGTTGCGGGAATGAATGCTGGCTTGGCACATAACCTTGTTGAATTTCGTAATGAACATGGCGCATTTCCTAATCGTGATAGCTTAAAGGCAGTGCCGCGTTTAGGTGAAAAAAGCTTTGAACAGGCTGCAGGCTTTTTGCGAATTATGAATGGTGACAATCCATTAGATGTTTCTGCCGTCCACCCAGAAGCTTATCCTGTCGTGGAACGTATTGTGGCTCAAACCAACAAACCTGTTAATGCCTTGATAGGCGATATGGCATTTTTGCGGAATCTCAAGCCAGAAGATTATATTGATGACAGCTTTGGTGTACCGACTGTCACAGACATTCTCAGCGAGTTAGAAAAACCAGGACGCGATCCGCGTCCCGCCTTTAAAATGCCCGCCTTCAAAGAAGGGGTCGAAACGCTTGAAGACCTTGAAGCGGATATGGTTTTAGAGGGGGTGGTAACCAATGTGACCAATTTTGGGGCGTTTGTGGATATTGGTGTGCATCACGATGGCTTGGTTCATATCTCTGCGATGTCAGATCAATATGTCAAAGATCCACGTAACGTGGTTAAAGCGGGAGATGTGGTCAAAGTGAGGGTGTTGGAAATTGATCTCAAGCGTCGTCGGGTGGCTTTAAGCATGTCTTTTCAGGAGAAAAAACAAGCGACTAAGGCTACTCAGGCTACTCAGGCTACTCAGCCTAAGAGCAGGAGGAAAAAGACATCACAATCACGCAACAAGGGGAAAAAGACGACGGCAGATGCGTCCAGAAATGAGATTAAAATTCCGAGACAGCAACAACAACCTGCGTTTGTTGGCAGCATCATGGCAGAAGCTTTTGCTAATGCTCGCAAAGGCTGAAATGACTTGATTTACAAGGAGGAATATCAGATGGCAACTCAATCGAGAGTAACCCTTAAAAAGGGTGAGAGGGCCACATTGACAAAATCTGCCAAAATCACGGCCAAATTGACTTGGACAAAACCGGTAGATCTCGATTTACATGCGTTTTATAAAACCAAGGAAGGTGTATTGGGGCATATTTATTATGATAACCAAGGCACTCTGTATCAACCTCCTTGCATAGAATTGGATGAGGATGCTGGGGTTGATGATACTGGGGGTGATAACGAAGAGAATCTCACTATCAAGTCTTTATCCCATGTAGAATCGGTACTGATTGCAACTAACATCTACCGGAAATTTAGTTTTTTTTCGATGGGTGACAATTTTGCCAAGTATGATGGCAAGGTTCTGGTGGAAACCAATATGGGAGACCAGATTGAAGTCCCTTTGGATTCTGATAAAGTGGGTAAATGGTGCGTCATTGCTAAAATAGACAATTCCAATCCCTCTGAACCTTACGTTATTAATATCAACGAAGTACAAAAAGCGGAACCGAGTCTCAAAGATTTTTAGAAGGGGAAAATAAAAACCTGACAGGTTTGAAAAACCTGTCAGGTTTGGGCCACGATACGATTTTTGGGGAAAATAAAAACCTGACAGGTTTTGAAAACCTGTCAGGTTTGGGCCACGATACGATTTTTGGGGAAAATAAAAACCTGACAGGTTTGGAAAACCTGTCAGGTTTGGGCCACGATACGATATGGCATTGGGCCCGCTTGCTCACCCTACAATTCTCTCATTTCTTTTACCAATGTGGGGCCGCGATAAATTAAACCGGTATAAAGCTGCACTAAACTGGCTCCCGCATTGCGTTTTTCTACGGCATCAGCTACACTCATTATCCCCCCGGCAGCAATGATAGGTATTTGATTTTTAAGTATTTTACTTAACTGTTGTACGATTTGAGTGCTACGCGCCTTTAATGGTGCGCCGCTTAAGCCGCCACTTTCATTGCTCAATGCAGAGTTTTTGTCCACACCCACTCGTGATAGTGTTGTATTAGTCGCAATCACGCCATCTATTTTGTATGCCAAGAATTTGTTGGCCATCACCGTCAATTCTTCTTCACTTAAATCCGGTGCAATTTTGATAACCAGTGGCACGTATTTCTTGTGTTGATCGGCCAGTTGTTGTTGGGCTTGTTTTAGCTTGCTTAACAGGCGTTCTAATTCTTCGCCCTGTTGCAATTGCCGCAATCCGGGGGTGTTGGGTGAAGAAATATTGACTGTCACATAATCGGCATACGCATAGACTTTGTGTAAACAAACTAAATAATCATCAACCGCGTTTTCCAAAGGCGTGTCAAAATTTTTGCCAATATTAATGCCGAGTATGCCGCTAAAACGTGCTTTTTGAACCTGCGCTAACAATTTATCAACACCTTGGTTATTAAAACCCATACGATTAATGAGTGCATTATCAGCCGGCAAACGAAATAAACGTGGTTTTGGATTACCCGATTGTGGGCGTGGTGTGACGGTACCCACTTCAATAAAGCCAAAACCTAATGCGGCAAGGCTATCAATATATTCCGCATTTTTATCCATCCCAGCTGCCAATCCGATTGGATTAGGAAAATGTAAACCCATGACAGTGCAAGGTGCGTGAGGCATTTTGCCAAACACCAGTTGGGTTAATTTAAAACGGTGTAATACCTTGAGAGTATGCAGGGTAAAGTAATGAGCTGTTTCAGGAGGTAAAGTAAATAGCAAAGGGCGCAATAGTGAGTACATTGTAATATAACTACAAGGATTGTTTATAAGAAAGGATAAGTCAGTTTATATAGTTACCAAATATATTAAATAATATTAAAAAATAGGTTGTAATAATTATAAAATAGGTTATATTTGTGTTTCTGAAAGAACAGAAAGTATTAAAGCTATTACAAAGTTCCTCAATGAAACTTTTCAAGAAAATTAATTAAGGAATTAATAGATGATCGTTCCCAGAGTTGAACGACATATTGTCGATATGAATCAACAATTAATTGATTTGTCTTATGCCTCGAAAAATCTCTATAATTGTGCCACATTTATTATGCGGCAAAATTTTATAAAAAACCATAAGATTATTAATTATAGTTTGATGGATAAGATAATCAAACGAGATTATGCCGAAGTTTATAAAGGTTTGCCGGCACAGTCCTCACAACAAGTTTTAAGATTAGTCGAAAAGAATTGGAAATCGTTTTTTAAATCAAATCAGGAATATAAGAAGAATCCTGATAAATTCAAGGGTAGACCTAAATTACCCAAATATAAGGACAAAGAAAAGGGTTTGAACATTGTTATTTTTACTAACCAACAATGTAAATTAAGAGATAATCAAATTCATTTTCCCAAAATGGCTGGATTATCAGAACTAAATACAACCGTTGATAATCTTCAACAAGTACGCATTATCCCAAAATATCAACATTTTGTGATTGAGGTAGTTTATAAAAAAGAGGTGTCAAATTATGAATTAACTCATGATAATGTTTTAGGTATCGATCTTGGATTAAACAACTTAGCTACATTAGTTTCAAATCAACCAGATGTACATCATAAGTTGATAAATGGCAAGCCGTTAAAATCCATCAATCAATACTTTAATCAGAAGAAAGCCTTCCTTATGTCGTTTATCGGTAATAAAGGTACAAGTCATTCAATTGCCCGTTTATCAAGAAAACGATCACAAAAAATGGATGATTATCTTCATAAAGCCAGTAGTTGTGTTATTAATTATGCCGTAGAAACTAATAGTGGTTTAATTATTATTGGTGCAAATAAGCACTGGAAACAGAAAATCAATATTGGTAAAAAGAACAACCAGAATTTTGTTTCGATCCCTTATGATAAGTTCAAAGCAATGATTGCATATAAGGCCGAAGAATTGGGTATTGATGTTGTTGTTACTGAAGAATCATATACATCTAAATCAAGTCATTTAGACAATGACCCATTGCCAGTTTATACAGAAGGTGAATCGCTTATGTTTACTGGTAAGCGTATTAGCAGAGGGTTGTACCGATGGTCCAAAGGTATTATCAATGCCGATTTGAATGGTGCGATAGGTATCATTAAAAAAGTAGTTCCAGAAGCTCTTGATTTACTCATAAAGCTACTTCATGCCGGTGCCGGGTTCGCACCATTTAAGGTTGTGAACACATTTTAATAAAATGCTTTCGAGGTTTCTGTTTTTCTCCGAAAAACAGAAACCTCGAACATATATTTTAATAAAGATTAATATTAATCGAACCTAATACTACAAAAATTTGTCGTGATCAGATTGAAGTGAAACAGGCCATTAATCTTAATCAGCGTAAATCATGACAATCAGTATGTCACATTTAGCTTCGCTGGCCTTCGGCTCACGCAAAAGTTGCGCGCAACTTTTGCGTGAAATACAGTTTTTGCGCGCAAAAACTTTTGCGTGACATATCAGCGTTCTATCAAGTTTTTAATTAGAGTTGTCATATCCTTTCTTATATACAATCCCTGTAGTTATTGGTTAATTCTGTGTAGAAAGAGCAGAAATAAAACTATCAATCTCATCAACCGACATCGATTCAGACAACTCCTTGACTTTATTTAATAAGTCATTCATAGCACGAGGCGTTTTTTCAAACCAACCTTTTACACCAAGATTAAGCGCCGTTATCGCATTATTTCTATCCCCTTCCCCTTTCTCACTTAAAATAACCATATTCGTCATAATGTCTTCTTGCTTAGCCATTTCGATCATCTCAATACCATTCATTCTCGGCAGATTTAAATTAACTAATGCGACATTAAATTCTCCTTCCCTGAGTTTTTTTAACCCTTCAATACTGTTATGAGCCACATCTACCCTCATTTTTTGTTTTTTAAAATAATCTCGGTAAGTGCTCACAACTTCATTGTCATTGTCTACAATTAAAATTGAGTGTTGAGTTTTCATTAGCTTGTTATTTTTTCATCAGATTGCTCTACAATAGACTTGTCCCTTTGTAAGCTAAGTGATTGATGAAAATACTTCTTTTTTCAACGATTTACGGTATGATAGGATAAGTCTAATAGCAAAGGTGTTATTACTATTAAGATTAATTAAAATTTTATTAAGCAAGAAACATTCCAAGAGTACAACGAATTTTGGTGCTAAACGAATTAGAACTTTGACAGGCTTGTCCTAATTCGCTTATCCCAGTAATGAGATGTACTATTCAATTAGATATACTATTCAACATTCGGCGTAGTCATCGCCAGCGCGAAGGGCAATACAGGGCCACTACCCGCTTGCCGTAATAGGGCAGCGATAATAGTCAAAGTCCAGCGCGAATCAACCATATCATCGACTAATAACACAGCCTCTTTCATCCCTTCCCAATAATCAACAGTAAACGCATTCACTAAATTATGCGCTTGTTGATAACTATTTTGCATTTCTTTTTGAGGAGGCGTGGGGCGTGTTTTACAAACGAGGGGAGCGAAGGGTAACTTCAGTACAGTGGCTAAACGTTGAGCAAAATGAGTCACTAAAGTAGGATGATTTAAAGAAGGCACACAGGTTATCCAACGCGGTTCAGGTGAGGGCTGCCAATGTTGCTGTATCAATTCCGCAGAAGCGATCACTAAAGCATCATCAAACTGCCCCGTCTGCTGTTTACCGTATTTCACCCATTCACCCCAACCCGCATCTCCCCAAACAGACAAAATTTGCCCTGGTTCCGCTCGCAAATCGGCTGGAATTTTTTTCCCTTTCCACCCGTATTGCGGCAAACCGTCGCTGGTAGGCCATTGCTTACGAGGCTCAATCATTTGATTACTATGTTGTCTGAGAAAGTACACCGCAGCCCTCGCTTTTTCCTCAGAAAAACTTGGCGATATCAAAGGCCTTTGCAAGCAAACAGCACAGTGGCCACAAGGTGTTGGATGCGGATCATCTAATTCTCTAGCCAAAAAAACCATTAAACAGTCTTGAGTATGCAAATATTCCGTCATGCGTTGCTGTTCTTGATAACGAATCCCTTTCAACGCTTCCACTCTGTTCCAATCTGTCACATAGTTGACAGGTGTGGCATACCAAGCACGGCCTTGTTTACTCACAGGTGTTGGCGTTTCCGTAACCAGTATTCTTAACACTTTATCCAATTGGCTATGGCGCAAATTCACTTCTTTTTCTAACTGGAAAATCGTTAACCCCTCTTCCGCCTCATTCAGGGCTTTAAGTACTTCGTTAACATGAACTTGGGGAGGGAAGGCAGTCTTAATAAAATAATTGGTGATACGTTGATCCTCATCGCCGCCTAATAGAATCCCATAAGCTTGTTGTACAGCACGCCCAGCGCGTCCAACCTGTTGATAATAATGGACAACAGAGCCTGGACGTTGATAATGAATCACAAACCCTAAATCCGGTTTATCAAACCCCATACCCAACGCCGAAGTCGCCACTAAAGCTTTTAATTGATTATTCAACAAAGCCTGTTCTAAACTTTCCCGACCCGCTTTGACTTCGCTATGATAAGCATAAGCCTGAATACCACAGGCTTGCAGCCATGCCGCCAAACGATCCGAATCACGCACCGTAAGCGTATAAATAATCCCACTACCCGGTAATTGAGGCACATGCTCCGCCAACCAAGCCATTCTCGCCGCTGTCGTCGGTAAAGGGATATTTTGTAATTGTAAACTGCTTCTAGCCAACGGCCCCCGTAACACCGTGATATTCTCACCTAACTGGTTTTGAATATCAGCAACAACACGATTATTCGCCGTCGCAGTAGTCGCTAACATAGGAATATTAGGCGGTAAAGCGCGTACAATCCGTTTAATGCGTCGATAATCAGGCCGAAAATCATGCCCCCAATCCGAAATACAATGCGCCTCATCCACCACAAATAAACCAATACTATCGGCCACAGGAAGTAACATATTTTCCCGAAAATTTTCATTAGCTAATCTTTCTGGAGAAATGAGTAGAATATCAACCGTATTCATCAACAACTCCTCCTGTATAATTTGCCACTCTTTTTGATTAGTAGAATTAACAGTAGCCGCCTTAACCTGAATACGCCCAGCCGCTTCAATTTGATTACGCATTAAAGCAAGCAACGGCGAGATCAATAACGTCGGCCCAAACCCCTCTTCACGTAACAGGCGCGTAGCAAGAAAATACACCATACTTTTACCCCAACCCGTGCGTTGCACAACTAATAAACGTGCCCGTTTAACGACTAAAGTTTCGATAGCCTCCCACTGCCCAGGATGAAAGGCAGCAGTAGGATTATTCAGGGCTTGACGTAATAGCGTTAAAGTTTTGTCTTTGAATTGTTCGCTAGTCATAGTCATTTATCGTCTCTCTCAAATTTATGTCTGTAGGGTGGGTAACGTCTTTATGTTGCCCACCATTAAATCTAAACATATAAAACATCTTGTCTCTCTCAAATTTATGTCTGTAGGGTGGGTAACGTCTTTATGTTGCCCACCATTAAATCTAAACTATATAAAACATCAGATATTTATACTCTGTGGCACTCTGTGATACTTTGTGTACTCTATTCCAGGTTCAAGTTTTTGCGCGCAAAAACTTGAACCTGGAATGTTGAAAAAAATTTTTTTGACAAACTCATAAATCCTGTTAAAATGCCACCCAAAATTTTTTTTAAACCCTGCTTTGACAATGAAAGTTGGGCTACTTGAATTTAAGTACCCATTATTCGTTAACACAATCAGGAGTTCAAAAAATGTTAAAAAAACCCGGCCGCTCGCCCACCCTAATGAGCGGCCTTATACTATGTATTATATTATCAAGCATTGCCTCACCCACCTTAGCCAATCAAGGGGTAAATTGGCTCACCGCGCAAGCGCAACCCTCGGGGCATTACAACACGCCCAACGATCTCGATCTCCCATTCATAGCCACCGCAGAAACCCTGCACACACTCTATGAACTCGGAGAAACCGAACCAAGTATGACGGCCGCGCTTCAGGCCATCAATGCAGTAACCCAACTACCAATAGGGGAACTGTCCACAGAAACCCTAGCCAAAATTCTCATCATTGGGGCCAAAGCCAGTCAACCCGTCGATGCGCTCACCACCGAACTGCTCACCCGACTCAATCATTATGGCGGCTTCGGAGACTTAATAGACTACGACAGCAGCGTCATCGACACCAGCGCAGCCCTCACGGCCCTAGCCCAAAGCCAAAGCGTAGACACCGCCCTTGAAACGCTCTACCCCACTATCGACTTGCTGCTCAAACAACAACAGGAAGATGGCGGCTGGGCCGACAATGGCAACGACTCTTCAGTCTACCTCACCGCGATCACCATGCACGCCCTCTGGCACTATCGCCACGAGATCAAAAACATCCCCAGCCTAAACGTCATTCCCACCCTTGACAAAGCCCAAGCCTATTTACTTAACGAACTCAATCAAGGGGATTTAGACACTTTTGAAATTGCCTTGGCATTAGTTGCCATTTTACCCAGATTGTTAAACCAAGACGACATTCTCAATCCGCTTACCACCCTACGCGCCGCTCAATTAGCCAATGGCAGTTGGGACAATGATGTTTACACAACGGCGCTTGCCTTACGCGCCCTTCATATCGCAGACTCACCTCAATCAAATCCTGACGCGGCTAGACTTCAAGGCATTGTGATGGATTCCACTAACAACGCACCTTTGCCAGCCGTTGAGATTGTTGCGACTTTTGGGGATTCCCCCATTCATTTGACCACTCAATCAGATGGGACATTTGAACTTGATAACCTTTTTGAACTCAAAGGAGAGTTATCATTTACCATTGAAGGCTATGTTGCTTTAAGCTTAGATATTGTGATGGCAGTTGGTGAAACACTTGATTTAGGACAAATACGCCTAAGGCCGGAGATAGGTGACACATTATTACCGGATTTACGGATAACACACATTGATCCACCTAGCCATTTTGATCCGCAAACCTTAACATTATCGAATCAGATAATAGTCGATATCGAAAATGCGGGCACAGCACCGACTTCTCAGAACATTGCTTTTTTGGCTTTTCACGATACAGACAACAATGGCATGTATCAAGCTGATTCTGAAGATATTTTACTCGGCAAGGCCGTTATCGAACACAATTTGGCTGTCGATGAAACTTTATCAGTGGCTATTCCAGTTGCCGGGCAGCTACCCTTTCGAGATGCCCCTATCACAGTGGTGGCAGACAGCAGACAACTCATTGCTGAGAACAAGAAAGAGAATAATGTGAGAAGCAGTAGTGTTGATATGTGTCAAATGAACTCTGATATCGGTTTTGAACCGGTTATCAAGTGGGAAAAGGGGAATGATACAGGAGAACCTTATGGTTCTACAGTTTCTCATACACCTATTGTTGGCCCTTTATTGGATACCAATGGAGATGGGCTTATTAATCAAGATGATACGCCGGCCGTTATTGTCATGTATGGCGGTTTTGTGGGACCTATGATCGCACTTGATGGCAAAACCGGTGAAGAGCTTTGGCGTACAGACATCATATTTACGCGGATATGGGGTATGACACCGGCATTAGGTGACATTGATGGAGATGGACGACCAGAAATTATTGCTCTTCTTGATAAGCGTCCAATTGCTATCAATAATGATGGTACGGAAAAATGGAGAAGTGAATTCAGTACAACTCCCGTAGAATTTATGGGCATTACGCTTGCCGATTTAGATGGAGATGGACAAGGAGAAATCATTGCTGGCAGGATGGTGTATAACTCAGATGGCAGTGTCAAATGGAAAGATCTTGGCGGTACTAAGGTACCATTCGTAGTTGATTTAGAACGGGATGGTTCTCCTGAAATGATAATGGGAAATTTTATATGTCGAACGGATGGTCGGTGTGAAAGTAAATTTAGTAGTTCTTGGTTAGCAACCGGCGATTTAGATGATGACCCTTACCCGGAAATCGTTATGATTGATGCTAGGAGCGATAATCTTTACTTATTTGATCATGATGGTTCAATAAAATGGGGGCCGGTTAACTTCACCTTCGACAGTAGGTGGTGGACTTGGAGCGGGATGCCTAGCATTGCAGATATGGATGGCGATGGCATAATGGATATTGGTATTCAGGCTGGGGATTATTATAAAGTTTTTGACGGCAAGTATGGAGATTTGAAATGGAAAATGCCGGTCAGGTTCGGTGATGGACTTGGTTCATCCGTTTTCGATTTTGATGGTGATGGTTCCGCTGAAATTGTGTGACGCGATACATACAATTTTTATGTTTATAATGGTCGTAATGGTGACCTCCTTTTCACTACCCCTGATTTTTCATCCACTTGGATAGAGTATCCCGTTATTGCTGATGTTGACAATGATGGTCATGCTGATATCATTGTTCCCAGTGATACCGGTGTTCGAGTGTTCCAAGATGTCAACAATCGTTGGATGCCCGCACGAGGAATCTGGAACCAACACGCATACCACATCACCAATATCAACGATGATGGTAGTCTTCCCCGTGTTCAGCAAAATCCAACCACGTTTCATCAACAACAACAGCTAGAAATACCGGGTATCCCCGATCTCACCGCCGGCCGCCTCCAAATTATCGACAATGGCGCGGGTAAACCCTTCACATTACAAGTCCGTATCGGCAACGCCGGTTTAGCACCTTCGACAGCCAATCTGCCATTGACTTTCTATGCCGGCTTACCTGCCAACAATGGCACGAAACTTGGCACCGTGATGCTAGACGCATTCGCGCCTGGCACTTATCAGGATGTGCAATTTCCGGGTATCACACTTGCTGATTTCAATCAAGACATTTATGCCGTCGTCGATGCACAAAATACCTTGGAAGAGTGCAATGAAAACAATAATAGTGTCTCTACATCAGTGAAAGAAGCGACACCAACCCGTCACGGCAAAATCAGTCTCACTACCGACGCGCCTACCTACGGCCCCAATACGCCAGTGCTAATTGACTACACGATCACGAATTTAGGAGCCTTACCTGCCGATTTCAAAGTCACATTACGCCTTGAAAATGCCAACAATGCCGTTTTGGAAACCTTTAGCACACCGACTTTGGAAACCTTAACTGGTGGTGACAGCCAAACCTTCCAAGCAACTTGGAACACCAGCACAACCTTAGCTGGGCCTTATCAAATCCATGCCATTATTGAAACGGCTCAAGGCGAACTGGTGACAGAAGCCATACACCCCTTCACCCTCATCGCAGCCACAGAAGGCCCAGTCGTCACGCTGCGTACCACCACTGATAAACCCACCTACCACACTAACGATGTAGTGCTCATCAACCACCTCCTCAACAACGCCAGTTTGAACACCCTGATTGAGGATGCCCTACTCACCATAACCATTAAAGGCCCAGACGGCCAAGTGCTGCACAGCGAAAGCCAAGCCTTAAACCCCCTATCGCCGAGGGCCTTGCAAAACATCCTAACACCGATCAAGCTTCAAGAGGCAGCAAAAGGCAGTTACACCGTCACCGTTGCCATCAACGGCCATGATGACACCACCCTCATAACTCAAACCACCACGTTTAAAGTCGAAAACGACCTCCAATTCTCAATCGCTGGAGAAGTCCAAATCGACTCGGCGCTTTTGACACGAGGGGTTCAGCAACACTGCACAGCAACCGTGACTAATCAAGGTACAGAGAGAGTCAACGGCCTAACCGTGCAATACCTGCTAGTCAACCTCGACACCCAAGCCAGCATCAACACACAAACCGCGACAATCGATCTAGCCATCGGAGGCAACCACACCCAAACCCTAAGCTACCACACCCTATCGCTCCCCATCACCCATTACGCTTGTGTTCTGCAAGCAAAAACAGAGGAAGAATGGCAACCCCTTGATTTTAAAACCTTTAACCTGCACAGCATCCTCTCAAGCGAATGCAGCACCGTATACGCCATTCACGATCAAGCTCGTAGCGACACCCAATTATTCACCTACGACTTAAACGCCGGCAACATCACAGCCCTCGGCCCCCTTTACCCAAAACGAGACTTAGAAGGCCTAGACATTCACCCCCTCACCTACCAACTCTACGCCAGCACAGGCCAACCACGATCACGCCTCTACCAAGTCAATGGTTACAACGGCGATATCACCCCCGTAGGCTACATAGGCTTCAAGCACGTCACCTCACTCTCCTTCCATCCGAGAGGGCAACTGTGGGGCGGAGCCCAAGGCGGCCTCATCCAGATAAACACCGACACCGGCCAAGGCCAAATGATCAAACCCAACAACCTCAAAATGGAAGGATTAAGCTGGAACAACGCCGGCACCCTGCTCTATGCGACGGCCGTAATAGAGCCCAACCCCCACAGTAGCTTATGGGTTTACGATCCCCAAACAACCGAGCTTCGCAAACACTGTGACAACTTAGAAGGAGAAATCGAAAGCTTAGAAACCCTACCCGACGACCGATTAGCCTTCGGCATCCACGACGATCAGGCCCTCAGCTTCCACGTCTTTGATCCAGAGCAATGCCAAACCGTTCAAGGCTCACGCATCCAAACGCCTTACAACGACATAGAAGCCATAGCATGGCCCTCGGCCAACTGCACTCAAATGCAAAAAGCCCTACAAGCCTTCTTCATCACCCTATCCGAAAATCAAGACATTTATCTAGGAGAAGATCGCAACCTACGTGTCAGCATAGACGGGCAAATCTACCAAGGGCAACTGGCCCTTGAAAAAACCCAAGGCATCCCACCTTCAGACGGCCAATTGCACCTAATCGGTATTCCCGATGCCAACGAAGATGGGATTGACGACTTTCTCATCACCTATCCAGATGGGCAACAACAAATTCTGTATTATCAAGGAATAACTTCGGACTAATTGATGTCTGGTGGGTAAAGATTGTTGCCCACCTTATTTAATTCTCCCTTAATAAACATGTCGCCCACCATTTAAATCAATGTAGGGTGGGTAACGTCTTTATGTTGCCCACCATTAATTTAACTAACCTTTTTTTAAAGCAAAACGAGGAAACACAAATCTAATATGCAAACTCACTACTCCCCCTTAATGAGGGTAACAGCGGCAAGCGTTCTGATAACATTTTTAATGTTGATCTTGGAACCCACGGTAGTCGCGGCCCAAACACTGTGGGATGACGATGATCAAACCATCATCACCCCAACCGTGCCGCTATTATA
>Ga0136651_10000416_pt1 | contig 23399 bp, 17 predicted proteins | sample Mar14236cmmetaG_FD_94867 | JGI IMG/M metagenome (GOLD analysis project Ga0136651, IMG submission 94867) | Marine hydrothermal vent microbial communities from Guaymas Basin, Gulf of California to study Microbial Dark Matter (Phase II) - Marker... ... | reverse complement strand
CCGCTGATGAAAAAGGGTTTTCCGTCCATTCCCATCTCTATCTCGTCAATGCCATCGTCGATCAGGTCCGGATCCAGCACATATTCTGCCAGTCCAAAATCCTTGTGTGGTTTCAATCCGAGTTCTCCGGCATAATCGATTGCTCCATATACCAGGTTATGAAAATAGGTGGGGGACACATCTTCCGGTTCATATTGACTGGAAATCTTTGCAATTAAATCTTCAATTTGATCCCAGGTAAAGTTGCAGTTGGCGAAAGCATTTTTTACCCCAAGACAAAGCCGGTCTACCAAAATAAAGGCAAAAGTAAATTTTCCGCCCGGTTGTTTCCGAATAATCAGACACTGGGTCAGCCCCTTTTCCGCATAACCGTCTGCTATCAAACATTTATAAATGGGGATCTTGCGCCCATTCCGAATGATATATTTTTTACAATTCATGATTTGGAGTATATATCGGTTCGCCGAATGTTCTCCAAAATTATTAAATTTAAGCTAATCACCACTTCGTGATACCCGAAATTACGCAAAAGAAATGATCTTTCACGTAATCGAAGGCGAAACTACCTATCTTCCCGTGTTAAATACGTTTTCAAAAAGAGAGGGGTCTGTGCGCAGGGAACTCCCTGCCCGGATGATTGACTTTCGTTGCCATCGCAAACATTTGTTTTCCTCCCCTGAAAGCATTATTTTCAGGCATTCATAAAATGTATAACTATGCGACGTATATTTCTGACCTTTTTGTTGGCGGCCTTTCCGGCACTCTTTTCTTTTCTTCAGGCCCAGCCCCTGTGGATGCGCTATCCTGCCATCTCGCCCGACGGCAAGACGATTGTTTTTTCTTACAAAGGAGATCTTTTCAAGGTGCCTGTCTCCGGCGGTGTAGCTGTGCCTCTGACGGTACATGCGGCCTATGACTACAAACCGGTGTGGTCGCCCGACGGTAAACAGATCGCCTTTGCCTCCAACCGTTATGGTAATTTCGATATCTTCGTGATCCCTGCCGTGGGAGGAGAATCCCGGCGCCTGACCTTTTATTCCGGCAACGAGACCCCCAACTCCTTCACCCCCGACGGAAAAGAGGTACTTTTCTCTGCTTCTATCTATGATAAACCTTCCAATGTGCAGTTTCCTGCCGGCCTGCTTTCCGAGTTATATGCCGTTCCTGTGGATGGCGGTGCTTTCCGGCAGGTTCTGGACGTACCGGCCGAAGAGGCCAAATATGACAAAGCCGGCAAACGGCTGGTGTATATGGATCGCAAAGGCTATGAAAATTTCTGGCGCAAGCACCACCGCTCTTCCGTGACCCGGGATATATGGATGTATGATGTCCCTGCGGGAACATTTCAGAAAATCACTTCTTTTGCCGGCGAAGACCGCGATCCTGTCTTTACTCCCGATGGCAGGAATATTTATTACCTGAGCGAACAGTTCGGGTCTTTCAATGTGGTGCGGATGGATCCGGAACATCCGGAGCAGGTAACGCAGATATCGCGTTTTGACAAAAACCCCGTACGTTTCCTGAGCATCGCAGATAACGGGTTGCTCTGCTATGGTTACAACGGCGAAATTTACACCCAGCGGCCGGGACAGGATCCTGAAAAGGTGAAAGTTACCTTACAGATAGATTTAAGCGGCCGGGAACCCGAATACCTGCAGCTCACCTCCGGTGCTTCGGAGATGGCCCTTTCTCCCAACGGTAAAGAGATTGCCGTCATCGTCCGGGGAGAGGTGTTTGTCACGGCTGCGGACTATGCCACCACCAAGCGCATCACCAATACCCCCGAGCAGGAACGCTCCGTCAGTTTCAGTCCGGACGGAAGAACACTGCTTTACGCTTCCGAGCGGAACAACTCCTGGAATATTTATACCACCACCATTGTAAGGGAGGATGAACATTATTTCGCTCAGGCTACCCTGCTGAAAGAAAAACCTGTGCTGGTGACCGGTCAGGAGACCTTTCAGCCGGCGTTTTCCCCCGATGGCAAACAGATTGCTTATTTGGAAAACCGAACCTCCCTGAAAGTTCTGGATCTGAAAACCGGCCAGACACATACCGTGCTGCAGGGGAAATATAACTATTCCTATTCGGACGGTGACCAGTGGTACCGCTGGTCACCCGACGGGAAATGGTTTTTGGTGGACTTTTCTCCCAACCAGCTCTTCTCGAGCGACGTGGGCCTGGTGAAAGCCGATGGCACCGGAGAGGTGCGTAACCTGACCCTCAGCGGATACAATGATGCTCATCCCAAGTGGGTCATGAAAGGAAATGCGATGATCTGGTTTTCCGACCGCAACGGACTGCGCAGTCATGGCAGCTGGGGTGCCCAGAACGATGTGTATGCTATGTTTTTCAATGAAAAAACATGGGACCGTTTCAGGATGACCAAAGAGGAATATGAACTGTGGAAGGAAAAAGAGAAAAAAGAAAAACAGAAACAACAAAAGAAAAAGAAAAGTAAAGAGAAAAAGAAAGAGCAGGCCAAGTCCGTCAATATTGATCTGAGCAAGATACAGGACCGTACGTCGCGCCTGACCATCAACTCGTCCAGGCTGGCGGATGCCGTACTGTCCCCCGACGGGGATGTTTTATATTATCTTACCAGTTTTGAGAAAGGATATGATCTGTGGGTGCATAAGATCAGGGAGAAAGAGACGAAATTGCTGGTTAAGTTGCATGGCGGCGGCGGCACCCTGCATGCCGACAGTGCTTTCAAAAATCTCTATGTCTTTGCCGGAGGAAAGATCACAAAGATCACACTGACCGGACTGAAACAAAAAAATGTGCAGTACAAAGCCGAGATGTATCTGGACAGGGCGGCAGAACGGAAGTATATGTTCGACCATGTCTGGAGGCAGGTGCTGGAGAAATTTTACGACCCGACCCTGCACGGGCTCGACTGGGACTATTACCGTCAAAACTATGAGCGTTTCCTGCCTTATATCAACAATAACTTTGATTATGCCGAGATGCTCAGTGAGATGCTGGGTGAGCTGAACGGATCCCATACCGGTTCCGGATACCGTTATCATGACCGGAAAGGTGATGAGACAGCCCGGCTCGGGGTGTTTTATGATGATTCTTACCGGGGTCCGGGGCTGAAGATTGCCGAGATCATCGACAAAGGACCGCTGGTACATGACGGCTCTAAGATACGGGCGGGAGTAGTCATAGAGAAAATTGACGGTCAGCCTGTTAACGATATGTCTGCTCTGTTCCGCCTGTTGAACCATAAGTCGGGGAAACAAACCCTCTTGTCGCTGTATGATCCTGCCACGAAGAAACGGTGGGAAGAGACCGTAAAACCTGTCTCCAACGGAGCCCAGAATGAGTTGCTGTATCAGCGCTGGGTGAAAAAGCGTCGTGCCGAAGTGGACAGCCTGTCGCACGGCCGTATCGGTTATGTGCATGTACGGGGGATGAACTCGCCCAGCTTCCGTACCGCTTATTCGGAGATCCTGGGGCGCAACTATCACAAGGATGGCATCATTGTGGATACCCGCTTCAACGGAGGTGGTTGGCTGCATGACGACCTGGCCACTTTGCTCTCAGGAAAACGTTATGTTGATTTCTATCCGCGAGGGCAATATTTTGGGTCGGAGCCTCTCAGCAAATGGTACAAACCTTCGGTGGTGGTGGTGAGTGAGAGCAATTACTCCGACGCTCATGGATTCCCTTATGTCTACCGTGCGCTGAAGATAGGAAAGATCGTAGGGATGCCGGTGCCCGGCACCATGACGGCCGTATGGTGGGAGACCCTCCAGGACCCGACACTCTATTTCGGCATCCCGCAAGTGGGGGTCAAAGACCTGCAGGGCCATTACCTCGAAGGTCAGCAGCTCGAACCTGATTTTAAGGTGGCTCAGGACCCCGCTGTGGTTACCCATGGCCGGGATCAGCAACTGGAGAAGGCGGTGGAAGTATTGTTAAGGCAGAAGTAATAAGGCAGAAGGCAGAAATGAAATAAAAAGGCCTTGTTACTTATTACTTAAATATCGGATGTGCGTATGCTTTGACGTCTTCGCCGGTGATGGTGTTGCCGCACAAGATAATAAGGCGTTCGATTACGTTACGAAACTCCCGTACATTGCCGGTCCAGTTGATCTTCTTCAGTTCTTCGATGGCATCTTCGGCAAAAATCTTGACAGGCATGCCGTATTCGCTGCATATCAGGTCGGAGAAGTGTTTTGCCAGCAGGGGGATGTCTTCCAGTCTTTCATTCAGGGAAGGAACATGGATGATGATGACGCTGAGTCTGTGGTACAGGTCTTCGCGGAAGTTGTTTTTTTGTATCTCTTCCATCAGGTCTTTGTTGGTGGCGGCCACGATACGCACATCCACGGGGATGTCTTTGTCGCTGCCCACGCGTGTGATCTTGTTTTCCTGCAGGGCCCGCAGTACCTTGGCCTGTGCCGAAAGGCTCATGTCGCCGACTTCGTCCAGGAAAATGGTCCCTCCCTGTGCCTGTTCGAATTTTCCTTTTCGCTGTTTGTAGGCTGAGGTGAAGGATCCTTTTTCATGGCCGAACAGTTCGCTCTCGATCAGTTCGGAGGGGATGGCAGCACAGTTGACCTCCACGAAAGGACAGGCGGCACGTTTGCTTTTCTCATGCAATTGATGGGCTACCAACTCTTTGCCGGTGCCGTTGGCACCGGTGATCAGTACACGTGCTTCGGTAGGTGCTACCCTGTCAATGAGCTCTTTCACCTTCTTTATGGCAGGCGACTCGCCTACGATCTCATATTGCTTGCTGATCTTCTTCTTTAGCACCCGTGCCTCAGTGATCAGGCTCGATTTATCAAGTGCGTTACGGATGGTGATCAACAGGCGGTTCATGTCCGGAGGTTTCTCGATGAAATCAAAAGCACCTTTTTTAATTGCTTCCACTGCTGTGTCTATGTTCCCGTGTCCAGAGATCATGATCACCTGGGTATCTTCCGGTTCTTCCATGATCTTCTCCAGTACTTCGATCCCGTCCATCTTAGGCATTTTGATATCCAGAAGTACCACGTCATAAGGACGTTCCCTGAACAGCTCCAGCCCCCGGAATCCGTCCTCGGCTACGTCTACCGTATATTTTTCATATTCTAACACATCCTTTAACGTGTTGCGGATGCTCTTTTCATCGTCAATAACCAGGATTGAAGCCATCGTTTTTTATTTTTTATGCTCATTTCGTGTCTCTATCAGGCGGAATATGATCCCTTCCTTCAATGAATAATAGGATTGTACCAGGGAAGGGATCTCCGTTTTACGAAGCACAAAATTAACAAAAATAGACGCCGGGACAATCATTTTCACCCGGAATGGCTCCATGCCTTTCATCCTTTTTCTCAGGACAGCATCGGAACGGAGCAATATCTGATGAATTTTCCGGTATATGTCCGGAGGTATTTCCTGCCACGATTTATTGCTTTTGGGGATCCATCCTTTTCCTGCCGCCAAGGATCGCAGGGTGTCGAAAGTGCCGGCAGCGCCTATCAGCATGCCGGGATGGTGTCGTGAAACAACTTCCCACAACTCGGGCAAGTTTTGGTCGAGGTAATCTTCCAGGGTTTGGATGTTATCTTCCGTCACAGGGTCGGAGAGATCAAACAGTTCCAGTAGCCGGGTGACGCCCAGGGGAAAGCTTTTCTTCCAGATAATTCCTTCCGGTTGCGAGGCCAAAATGAACTCCACGCTGCCTCCACCGACATCCATGATCAGGAATGTACCCTCGGGATGAATACTATGTGTGACGCCGGTATAAATTAACAAAGCTTCTTCATCGCCTGAGATGATCCGGACATCAATGCCGGTAATTTCTTTGATTCTGTCGAGCAGTTCTTTGCTGTTGGTGGCAGAACGAAGGGCCGAGGTGCCGGAAGCCAGAATTTCCTGCACATGGTAACGGTCTGCGATCTCTTTATAGCGGATCATCGCCTCTACGGCCCTGAGCTTCGCTTCCGGGGTGATGATCTTTTGCTGCATCCCTCCTTTCCCCAGCTTTACGGGGATCTTTTCAAAATATATCTCCGTCATCTTCTGTCCGTTCACTCCGGCAATCAGGAGGTTGAATGTGTTGGTGCCCATGTCGATGACGGCGATAGGTGCGGAAGTCATATTGTTCGGGTTTTCAGAATGATTATTTTCATTCGTTTTTATTAGTAATTTCTGAATCTTATCCATTTCCACATCTCTTTCCAGGTAGGTTTCTTCCCATACATAAGAATGCCTGTCCGGTATATTTTGGCAGCCACCCAGGTGGTTCCGATAAAGGTTATGAACAGCAGAACAACAGACACTATCAGTTGCCATACCGGTACACCGAAAGGCAGGCGGGCCATCATCACCACCGGCGAGGTGAAGGGAATCAGCGATCCCCAGAAAGCCAGTTGGCTCTCCGGGTTTTGGAAAGTTCCCATTGCAATAAACAGGGCCAGTATCAACGGAATGGTGATAGGGAGCATAAACTGCTGGGTGTCTGTCTCATTGTCCACGGCAGCCCCTACGGCAGCAAACAGGGAGGCATACAGAAGATACCCTCCGAGGAAGAACAGGATGAAAGCACCGATGATAAGACCCCAATTGACAGACTTCAGTGCATTAAGTATCCTCTCTGCCTGTGACAGCTCCTTCTGTCCGATGATCTTTGTGTTGGCCTGATTTGTTGGCAATGCTTGTCCGGCATTGTCAGAGAAAAGGTTGGTGGGTATCTTTATGGTCTTGTTTGATTTGTTATTATGCATTACGACGCCAGTAGTGGCAGTAACAAGGACCAGCGTCAGAGCGATCCATAGGACAAACTGGGTGAGTCCTACCAGTGCGATGCCAATAATCTTGCCCATCATAAGCTGGAAAGGCTTGACCGAAGATATAAGCACTTCAATAATGCGGTTGGTCTTTTCTTCTATAACACCCCGCATGACCATGGCGCCAAACATAAAGGTCAACATGTATATCAACAGACCGGAGATATAAGCCAGTGCCATGGCGATACCGGTGCTGGTCTCTTTTTCTTCGCCCGAAGCATTGATAACAATGGTCTGAAGCTGTACATCCGTTTCCACCGATTTGAGAATCTTATCCAGGTCTTTGATATTGTAAGCAAGCAGTTTCTGTCGTTCGATCTCTTTCTTAAGGACTTCGGAGATGTAGGTTACCACCTCTGGCGAAGGTTGTTTATGTGAGATAAGTTGCACAGCTGATGGGATGTAGCTAATTTTGGGAGAGATATACAGGATGGCATAATAGCCCAGCTCATCAAAGTGTTTCTTTAGCGAATCCAGCCGTACGTTCTCCAGATAATCAAATTTAAGGTATTTGGTAGGGTGTATTTTCCCTTTGAAAAAATGCCCCTGTTGTTCCACTACGGCAATCTTTTTCATTTCCTGCCCTTTGGATGACATGATAAGAACAGGTATGACAAACATGGCTGCCATGAAAACAGGTGTCAGTAGAGTGAGGATAATAAAAGATTTTTTCCTGACACGGGTCAGATATTCCCGGCGAATGACCAGTCCTGTTTTACTCATGGCGTTGGATTTTTATTTTTTTATTCGGCGATCACAACTTTTTATATTTTTTTCGGTATTCGCTTACCACTTTTATGAAAATATCATTCATACTGGGAGTGATCTTATTAAAAGAGATAATCTTTCCGGCTTCCAGTAAGGAATACAGGGCATCATTGGCCGATCCGTTGTTAGACAGGCGAATACGCACAATGCTTTCGTTGTTTTCCTTTTTATGTTCCAGGATATGAAAACGCGTGTTGAGGGTGGCAGTAAGCAGGTTGATATCCCCGTCAAAACGCAGTTCATATTCGTTTTCCGAATATTTTTCCCGTATCTCTCCTATAGGCCCTTCCAGCAGAGTGCGGGATTCGTTGATCAGTGTAATATGGTCGCACAGTTCTTCCACGGATCCCATATCGTGGGTGGAGAAAATGATGGTGGCTCCCTTTTCCCGCAACGAGAGGATTTCTTTTTTAAGCTGTTGTGTGTTGATGGGATCAAAGCCGGTGAAAGGTTCGTCGAAGATCATCAGTTTGGGTTCATGGATGACGGTTACGATAAACTGTATCTTTTGCTGCATTCCTTTGGATAATTCCTCTACTTTTTTGTTCCACCACGAGCTGATTCCGAATTTCTCAAACCAGTGTTTCAGTTGTTTCAGGGCGTCGTGCCGTGAGAGTCCTTTGAGCTGTGCCAGGTACAGTGCCTGTTCACCCACTTTCATCTTTTTATATAAACCTCTTTCTTCGGGCAGATAACCGATGGTGTAGATATCTTCCCGGGTCATAGGTCTTTTTATGTACGTGAGTGTTCCCTCGTCGGGTGCAGTGATCTGGTTGATGATCCGAATGAGAGTTGTCTTTCCCGCTCCGTTGGGACCCAGGAGTCCGTAAATACTGTTTTCAGGCACCTTTATGGTCACATGGTCCAGTGCGCAATGGCTCGAGAAATTCTTTACAATGTTTTCTGCCTGAAATAAGATCATATCGTCAAGGTTAATGTCACCGGATCAGGTGTGTCGGAAGATTTTATTCGAAGAAGCTCTTTACCCGATCAAAGAAACCTTTATCATGTTTTGGGGGTTTGGGTTTGAACTCTTCCGATTCGTCAAGTTTCTCCAGGATCTTTTTTTCTTCGCGGCTCAGGTTTTTAGGGATCCATACATTGACGTATATAAGCAGGTCTCCCCGTCCGTACCCATGGATATCAGGCAGGCCTTTACCGCGGATGCGCAAGATTTTGCCGGGTTGTGTGCCGGGGTCTATCCTGATCTTTATCTTCCCGTTCACGACAGGTACTTCTACCTGTGTTCCCAAGGCTGCCTGGGTGATGCTCAGGTAGAGTGGGTAGATTAGGTTTTTCCCGTCGCGTATCAATTCGGGGTGTTCAATTTCTTCGATCAGCACGATCAGGTCGCCTTTCAGTCCACCGCTACGGGAGGCATTTCCCTGTGAGTTAAGAGATAGCTGCATTCCGTCTTCCACGCCTGCCGGGATATTGATGCTGATGACTTCTTCTCCTCGTACCACACCTTCGCCGTGGCATACGGGGCATTTTGTCTGTATAATGCGACCTTGTCCGTGACAGGTAGGACAGGAGGTGGTTGTTTGCATACGCCCCAGAAAAGTGTTCATGACCTTGGTTACCTGACCCCGCCCATGGCAAGTAGGGCAGGTGGTGAAAGAAGTTCCGTCTTTGGCGCCAGTGCCGGCACAGGCTGAACAGGGTATGTCCTTATGTATCTTAACATTTTTCTCTACACCATGAGCGATTTCTTCCAGCGTCAGTTTCACCCTGATACGTATGTTGCTTCCTTTTGACCTGCGTGAGGAGGAATGACCGCTTCCGAAACCCCCGAAGCCAAAATCTCCAAAGATATCACCGAAATGTTCAAAGATGTCGTCAATGTTCATCCCACCGCCGCCAAAACCTGAGGAAGAGCCTACGCCGGCATGACCGAATTGGTCGTAACGGGCTCTTTTGTCCGGATCACTAAGCACCTCATAAGCTTCCGCTGCTTCTTTGAACTTTTCTTCTGCCTCGGGGTCCCCCGGGTTTTTATCCGGATGAAATTTCAGAGCTTGCCTGCGGTAGGCTTTTTTGATTTCTTCCTGGGTGGCTGTTTTTGAAACTCCAAGTACTACATAATAATCTCTTTTGGACATAATTCAGGTTATTAGGGGTCATCGGTACGGATCCGTTTACTATTGTTATTCTCCTATAACGACTTTGGCATGTCGCAGTACTTTTCCTTTCAGAAAATAACCTTTCTGCAGCACATCGACTATTTTGCCTTTAAGATCATCCTCCTGAGCCGGTATTTTGGTGACTGCATCATGCAGGTCCGGGTCGAAAGTCTGATGCAGGACCTTCATTTCCTCTACCCCATTTTGTTTCAGAAAATCTTTTATTTTGTTGTATATCAAAGATATTCCTTCTACGTAGCTCTTGCATTCCTCATGTCCGGGTAATGAAGCCATAGCCCTGTCAAAGTCATCAATCACCGGCAACAGCGAAAGCAGAACCCCCTCGGAAGCAAATTTGGTTAGATCGGCTTTTTCACGCAACGTTCTTTTCCGGTAGTTGTCAAATTCGGCAGACAATCTCAGATAACGGTCCTGCACTTCTTCATATTTGGCTTTGTAGGAAATATGTTTTTTTTTTGTGTGTTGTTTTTCCTCTGCTTGTTTTTCTGATTCCGTATGTTGTTTCTGTTCCAGTATTTTTTTCTGTTCTCCCCTGTTTTCTTTTTCTTCTATTTTGTTCTTTTTTTCCTGTTCTTTGTTGATTTTTGTCATATCTCCAATTTTTTTTGGTTTTGAAAAAATTATCAAAAGCCTCCTGCAAAATACCTGCCAAATGCTACAGACGGACAAATTGACAGAATAAGTTTCAGGGTATGAAAATATAGCGGGGACATCAGCCAGTACGTTGAATATCTGCTCCGAGAGCATTGAGCCGTTTGTCAATGCTTTCATAGCCGCGGTCGATCTGCTCGACATTGTGGATAATACTGATACCTTCGGCCGACAGGGCTGCGATAAGCAGGGCGACGCCGGCACGTATATCCGGTGATGTCATGGTTGTGCCGCGAAGCTTGATTTTATTATCGAGGCCTATGACGGTGGCCCGGTGAGGGTCGCACAAGATGATCTGTGCTCCCATGTCAATAAGTTTGTCCACAAAGAAAAGACGGCTTTCGAACATTTTCTGATGAATCAGTACACTTCCCCGAGCCTGTGTGGCAACCACCAGGAAGACACTGATCAAATCGGGTGTGAGGGCCGGCCAGATGCCGTCGGAGATGGTCATGATCGATCCGTCGAGGAAAGACTCAATGGTATAATGATCATGAGCCGGGACAAAAATATCATCTCCTTTCCTTTCCAGACGTATGCCCAGGCGGCGAAAAGCATCAGGAATCAGTCCGAGATGATCGAAGGACACATTTTTTATGGTTAGTGCTGATCCTGTCATGGCAGCCATGCCGATAAAACTGCCTGTCTCGATCATATCCGGCAGGATGGTATGCTTACACCCGTGCAAAGACCCGACGCCTTTGATGTGCAGGAGATTGGACCCGATGCCGCTGATATTGGCACCCATATGGCAGAGCATGTGACAAAGTTGCTGAATATAAGGCTCACAGGCAGCATTGAAAAGTGTCGTTTTTCCCTCGGCCAGAACAGCGGCCATGATTAGGTTGGCTGTACCTGTGACAGAGGCTTCGTCAAGCAACATGTATGTCCCTTTGAGGTGGGTAGCCTGCAGGGAGAAGGCGTTTTCCTGCTGATTGTATTCAAAAGAAGCTCCCAGGCTCTGAAAGCCTTTCAAATGGGTGTCTATCCTGCGACGGCCTATCTTGTCTCCTCCCGGTCGAGGGATATATCCCTGCCCGAAACGTGCCAGCATAGGACCGGTGATCATGACTGAACCACGCAGACTCTCGGCGATATTCCGGAATTCCCTTGTCCTGAGTTGCCGGGGATCCACATTTGCAGCACGGAAAGAGAAGTCGTGATTCCCCAGGGGTTTTGTTTCTACGCCGAGGATCTTCAACAGTTCTATCATGCGTAGTACATCCCGTATCAGTGGGATGTTGTGAACGATGACTTCGTCGGGGGTGAGAAGGGTGGCGGCTATGATCTGAAGGGCTTCGTTCTTGGCCCCCTGCGGAACAATCTCTCCTGATAACGTTTTTCCTCCTGTGATCCTGAAAGTAGCCATCCCGGCAATTATTTTTTACGTCTTTTTTTCCTGCCTTGGTGCTTGGACTGGGTGGGCATAACGATGGCCAGATCCTTGTCACTGCGCAGAACAATGTTTCTGTTTACCTTCAGAGCTCCCTGAGAAAGTTCTTCAAGATCTTTGAAGATAGCTTCATCGGATACCTGACGGCGGTTCCACATCAGATACTGCCGTTTCATCTGGTTGGCCAAGTCTTCGGTGGCCTGTTCCTTGGCCGGTCCGTCTTCCATCTTGATAATTTCTTTGATAATCTCTTCCACCAGATAGCCGTAATGTTTGAAACGTATGTTGTGGGAGGTGTATGGGACCCTGCGGGGCTTCTTGGCCAGTTTTTCTTCGGTGGGCATCTCATAGGGTGAGTCCACATCCAGCTCGAAATTGGTCATGATGGCCAAATGGTCCCACAACTTATGTTCGAAATCCTCAAGATCACGGGTTTGAGGATACATGCCTGCCATGACAGAGATGATCGTACGGGCAGCACGTGTCCTCTCCTCACGGTCTTCAATGGTCATCATATAGTCAACCATCCTCTGAAGATTCCGGCCATATTCCGGCAACCTCATAGGATCGCGGGTTGTGTTATAATCGAATTTTTGTTTCATTGGTGAAAATGTATTGACGTAATTATTCCTGTTTTCCCGGTAGGAAGTTCGGATCAGAATCATGTTGAATTAAACAACCGGTTTTACAATTTTTAGTTTTGCAAATTTAAGCAATAATTGCTTTTGTCCGAACTCTTTAAAGAAAACAGTTGCTTTAGTATCCGGAAAAACGCCTTCTATCTGCAACACCTTGCCTTTTCCGAAGCGGGCATGTTCTACTTCCATTCCGGCTTGTATTTCTTCGGGATCGTCCGGTACGAAAGGAATGTCAGTCTTTTTCCCGGTGGAGATAATATGTGTTTTTTCCCCTCCTTGACGGCTTCGGGGTGGAGAAAAAGATCTTTTTTCATAGCCCGTGTCCCGGTATTCTTCGTTTTCCGTATTGACGGACAGGAAAGCAGATCCAGAGACCGGATAATCCAGGTACTGCGGATTTATCTCACGAATAAAACGACTGGGGTGTGAAAAAGTAATACCTCCCCAGCGAAAGCGTGTTTTGGCATAAGAAATGGTAACCCGTTCCTTGGCACGGGTCAGGGCGACATAAAAAAGCCTTCGTTCTTCTTCTAACTCACGTTGTGAGTTGACCGAAGGCTGCGAAGGAAACAGGTTTTCTTCCATGCCTGCAATAAAGACATGCCTGAACTCCAGCCCTTTGGCTGCATGAACGGTCATGATTTTTACTGTGTCCAACTCTTCCGTCTCGGTGTCCTGGTCGGTGAGAAGGGTCACATTTTGCAGGTATTCATCGAGTCCGACGAACCGGCCTTCCTGTTCGGGGGCAGCGATAAATTCACTGATCCCGTTGAGTAACTCACGTACATTTTCATACTTACTCACCTCTTCTGGGGCCGTGCCGTTGTGCAAGTTTTTCAGGATACCGCTTTTGCGGGTGATCTCAAAAGCCAGTTCATAAGCGTCTTTTTGGTTTTGCTGGTCAGCGAACTCCCGGATCATGGCTGAGAACTCTTCCAGCTTCTTCCGTGTTCCCGTATGGATTTTCAGTCCGTTTTCTTCCGGATGGGATACAATCTCCCACATGGGTTTTCCCGTATCGTTGGCCAAGGATTCCAGTTTTTCAAGGGTGGTTTTTCCGATGCCGCGTGCCGGGTAATTGATGATTCTTTTCAAGGCTTCGTCATCACGGAGGTTGACCACCAGCCTGAAATAAGCCAGCACGTCCTTGATCTCTTTCCTCTGATAGAAAGAGATACTGCCATACACACGGTAGGGAATGTTGCGTTTTCTGAACGTTTCCTCAAACACACGCGACTGGGCATTGGTACGATAGAGAACAGCAAAGTCATTGTATTTCATCTGAAACCTCAGATGTTCGTCAAAGATCTCATTAACGACCAGGAAACCCTCTTCCCGGTCGGTTTCAGCTTCCATGATCTTTATTTTTTCTCCTGCATCCTTTTTTGAAAAAACCTCTTTGGAAATCTGTTTCGAGTTATGGCGGATAAGGCTGTTGGCAGCATTCACAATGTTGCGGGTAGAGCGGTAGTTTTGTTCCAGTTTGAAAACCCTGGCTTCAGGATAGTCTTTCCGGAAGTTCAGAATATTCTCGATGCATGCCCCACGGAAAGCATAAATGCTCTGGGCGTCGTCTCCCACCACGGAAATGTTTTTATGGTCTTCAGATAGTTTTTTCAGGATCATGTACTGGGCCAGGTTTGTATCCTGGTATTCATCTACCAGAATATACCGAAACTGCTGGCGGTATTTGTTTAGCACATCCGGGAAATCGCGGAACAGGATGTTGGTGTTGAGTAGCAGATCATCGAAATCCATAGCCCCGGCTTTGTGGCAGCGGCGGGCATAAATCTTGAAGATCTCTCCCATACGATCCCTTCTTTTGTATTTGTCGTATTGTGTCAGCTCGGAGATACTGCTGTAAACATCCGGGGTGATCAGTGAATTTTTTGCGGCGGAGATGCGACTGTATACTTCTGAAGGCTTGTAAACCTTTTCGTCCAGCCTCATTTCTTTTACGATGGTCTTGATCAGGTTTTTCGAGTCGGTGGTGTCGTAAATGGTGTATGAGGAGGGGTATTTGAGCAGATGGGCTTCATTACGAAGGATGCGGGCGAAGATAGAGTGAAAGGTGCCCATCCAGACATAGCGGGATGCCTTTTCTCCCACCAGCCGGGTGATCCTTTCCTTCATCTCACGGGCAGCCTTATTGGTGAAGGTCAGAGCCAGAATGGTGTGGGACGGTATGTTTTGCGATAACAGGTATGCCATACGATAGGTCAACACACGGGTTTTTCCCGAACCTGCTCCGGCAATGATCAGAGAGGGTCCTTTTATATGCTGAACCGCTTCGCGCTGTACCTTATTTAAGTCTGATAAAAAGTCCACAAGTATAAAAATCGTTCAAAAATACAGAACCTTTGGGAATAATCAGTGGATTTTTAATAATTCTGTTATGGTTTTTATTAACAACATCTGCGTTATGGTCCTTTTTTTGCAAAGAATATGTAAGGAATCATCGCAAAGTTTACAGAATCAACCAAAGGAGTTGGTTCAGTTTTATAAAGGTTAATTTTGATTTATCCCAAGTATTATGAATTGAAAAATTCAACCAGGCGAATAAAAATACATATTATTTTTAGAGGAAATTGCGCAACAGAGTTATTGTAAATGGCTCTATTGCGCATAAGCCGAAGGCTGCATTGGGTTTACCCTGACAAGAAAATCTTACATTCCATTTTGATGGAATGCTATGATTTTCTCCGTCCATTAAGCAATAGAATTTTTCTATTGCTTAATTTGGATTTATTATTTAAAACCTTACGATAAAATATTTTGCCGTATTTTCGTTTTTTAATTAATTCGCAGAATTAATACATATTTACAGGCTGGATATTGAAGAGATTTGTCAACATATTGCCAAAAAAGATATTTATAATTATGGCAATCTCTTTGTTTGCAGTCGGTAGTGTGCAGGCGCAGATACAGGGCAACGGTTATTCCTTACTGGAATGGACTCATTACGATACGGTATCACAACACAGCGATCCGATTTTTATTTACTGTCCGGATGAAAACGGCAAGCCGGTATTGGGCAGTTTGACGGCAATGCCTCCCGGCGGAATGGGCAGCTGGGATTTTACATGGAGCTTTTACAATTCTGTCACCAACAGTTATGATTCGACTATTCTGGTAGAAAACGAAGTGTCTTCTTCAACTATTACTGGACTGGGCAGTGGCGGTTATGCTGTCAGGATCCGGGATATGGTCTCCATGGATACGACCTTTTATGCCTGGGTGTTCGTGGATACGCCGCAGGTGAAAGCTTCCGTGCTGAATTTTACCTGTGATTATGTTGCACTGAAGGGCGATACGGCTTCGATCCCTTTTACATATTATAATATGAACAAAGACTCGGCCATAACCCTGAGAAACGGTCTTACTTTTTTGTGGACCTCTGATCCCCAGTCTGCCATACCCTGGCCCGATCTTGAACCCGATCCGATTATTTACAAGCCTCCTTATGAAGATACCTGGTATTATTTGACGGTGACAGACAGTTTCGGGTGTAATGTTAGCTCTTCTGTTTTTTACGAGACCATTCATGTCAAAGCTGATTTTGAGGTGAACCCGGAAAACGGAGAAGCTCCGTTGGAGGTGTCTTTTACCAATAAATCCATCAACGGGGTGGAGTTTGAGTGGAAGTTTGGGGATGATTCCGTTTTTTACGGGGAAACACCGGATCCGCATACCTATTACATCCCGGACGACTACGTCCCGGTGTTGATTGCCAAAAGCGAAGAAGGTTGTATTGACAGCCTCTCTTTCGAATTTATTCATGTAGAGCCCTCGGCACTGGAAATCCCCAATGTCTTTACTCCCAATGGGGATAGTTACAATGATTATTTCCGGGTGGCTGCCAAATCGTTGCGTTATCTTCATATTAAAGTTTACAACCGGCAGGGAGTAAAAGTGTATGAGTTTGAAGGACAAGGGAATGTTCTTAAAGATTATGACGGCTGGGACGGCCGGATCAATGGCCATGGTGCCGCCAGCCCCGGTGTGTATTACTACATTATTCGCGCGGTGGGATGGGATGATGTGAAATACAAGGGGAAAGAATACCGGGGAATGGTCTATTTGTTCAGGGAGAAGAAATAGTTTATGGGGAAGGGTTAAGGATTAAGTGATAAGTTGCAAAACATAGGTTACATTTTAAAAAAGGCGAAGTAATAAAATAATCAAAAACATGCTCAATGTTTTGATCTCTTTTTACAATCAGTTTATTGTCTCTTATTAAAATTATTGCTTTGACATAACTAAACTAAACTAAACATCAGTTTCTCTTTTATTAAAAAATCTCACCAAATACGTATCCCTAAGTTTATAAGCATTTTGTAGAGAAAGAAAAGACGAGCGATCTTTGCTGGAAAAACGGACATGGGCAGAGAAGAAAAAAGAGAGATGATGGTATCGCTAGTACACCAATGGCAGGAAACTGGATGATACAAAAAGGCTTTGCAGAGACGTACGGAATATAACTCTTCATTCTGCAATACTGGATACGTAAGAAACGAAAAGGTTTTTTGTTGTTTTAAAAAATCAATAAGCATTAAAGCTTTTGCATGCTAAGTATATTTTTCTAAATTTGCAGACCTTAAAATGACGTTTTTGATTTTAATAAGGATTTTCGGGGTGTAGCGCAGCCCGGTTAGCGCACCTGCTTTGGGAGCAGGGGGTCGTGAGTTCGAATCTCACCACCCCGACAAACCTCAAAAAAGCCGGCACTTGTGCCGGCTTTTCTTTTTCCGAAGCGTAGAAAGCTTGCTTTCAAAAGCGAAAGGAAAAAGAAAAGCTGTAACTGCAGGAGAGAGTAGCTTTTTTGAGGTTTGAATCACCCCCCCCAAGAGATCACGGCCGAACGGAGAGAGGTCGTAATCTCCGGAGTGTAGAAAACTACCATTTGCAAAAGCAAAAACTATAAAATCCATTTTTTCTTTACTGTTTCCTTTTTCATCGCTTTTCCCAGCATTTCCAGAAACTCTTTGCGAGGGATCTCACGGGCGCCCAGCGAAGCAAGGTATTCTGTCGGTATCTGTGCATCGATGAAATTAAAATTATGTTGCTTGCACCACTGCGTCAGATGGAACAATGCCACCTTGGAGGCGTCCGTTGTCAGATGGAACATCGACTCGCCGAAAAAAGCACCGCCCAGGGATACGCCGTACAATCCTCCCACCAGCTCTCCCCGGTGCCAGGTCTCAAAAGAATGAGCGTAGCCCATCTCATGCAGACGAATATATGCTTCTTTCATCTCCGGGGTGATCCAGGTACCGTCTTCACCTTTGCGGGGGACTTTGGCACATTGTTCGATAACTTCCGGGAAAGCCGTATCCGGCAGACATTTAAATTTCCCTGACCGCAGCACCTGTCGCAGGCTGTGGGAAACCTTCATCTCATCGGGGAATAATACCATCCTCGGGTCGGGTGACCACCACAGAATGGGCATGCCTTCGCTATACCATGGAAAGATACCTTTCGAATAGGCTTCCAACAGGGTTTCCGGCTCGAGGTTACCTCCTGTCGCCACGATGCCTTCCGGCGTCGCCTGCTCCGGATCAGGAAAATGTATTGACATTTGTTGTCTTTATAAATTCAGGACAAAAATAATTTTTTCAGCGTATATTTTATATCATTACCTTTGTTCCCCTGATTGATTCTATGACAAAGAAGGACGACAGGTTGACAAATGTGTATGCGGAACATCCGCAGCGGGATTATTTTGTCCGGTCTGTAAAAAACAGCAATCCGGCATTGTGGCATCTGAAGGGATTGAGCGGATCCTCCCCTGCATTGTTTGCGGCAAACGTACTGCCTTCTCTTTCCGGTACCCATCTTTTTGTGTTGCCCGATATGGAGGCGGCAGCCTATTTCTACAACGATCTGGAAAGTTTTTCTTCCGGCTATGAGGTCAAATTCCTGCCATCTTCTTTTAAGCGGCATATCAAGTACGGCCAGCAGGATCCTTCCAATAAAATCATGCGCACGGAGATTCAGCGGATGCTTTCCGGGGAGAAAAGAAAACTGGCCCTTGTTACCTGGCCCGAGGCCCTGGCAGAGAAAGTAGTCAACCGCAAGACGTTGCTGAAGAACAGCATTAAAATAAAGACAGGGGAATACTTATCGCTGTCCGGTCTGGAGGAGAAGCTGACGGATCAGGGATTCCGGCTGGTGGACTTTGTTACAGAACCTGGTGAATATGCGCTGCGGGGCGGCATCGTGGATGTTTTTTCTTATGGCGATGAGAAGCCTGTGCGGATAGATTTCTCAGGGAATGTCATTGATTCTATCCGGACGTTTGACATAGAGAGCCAGCTCTCCATCGACAAGGTTCCTTCTGTCACCCTGCTGCCCGACCTGAACAGCCGCCTCGAGGTGACGGAAAAGGTGTCCGTACTCTCTCTGCTACCCCCTTCCGCTATGGTGTGGGTGAAAGACCTTACATTGATCACGGGCATGATCGCACAGTTGCGGGATATTCAGACCGTAAGGCCGGAAGATGCGGATGAAGAACAGAAGACAGGCGAGCCGGTGGCCCTGATGGAGCCGGAAGAAATGCAGAAGGTGTTCCGGAAGTACAGGACGGTGGAATTTGCGGCCACCACCAGTTTGCCTGCAGACAACATAATAGAATTCCATACTTCTCTCCAGCCCGCTTTCCGGAAAAACTTTGATATGCTGGCGCAGAAGATGCTGGAAGATCAGAAATTGGGATATACACATTATCTCCTGTCGGATAATCCGGGCCAGCTCGAGCGGTTACAGGAGATACTGCATAACCTGGTCCCTGAACTGCAATATGAGATCTGTCACCGGAGCTTGCACGAGGGGTTTACGGATCATGACCTGCGGGTGTCGCTTTATACCGACCACCAGATCTTTGAACGATATCAGAAGTACAGGCTGGAAAAAAACTTTACACGGAAAGAGGCGTTAACCGTCGAGGAGCTGAAAGCCCTGCATCCCGGTGATTATGTAGTGCATGTGGATCACGGCATCGGACAGTTTGCCGGATTGGAGCGTATCAATAACAATGGCCGCATTCAGGAGGTGGTGAAGCTGGTGTATCGTGACCATGATATTCTGTATGTAAGTATCCACAGCCTGCACCGGATCTCCAAATATAAGGGCAAGGACAATATCCCGCCGAAGATCCACAAACTGGGCAGCAAGGCTTGGAAGAACCTGAAGGAGAAGACCAAAAACCGTGTCAAGGATATCGCCCGCGAGCTGATTGTCCTTTATGCCAAACGCATGGAGAAGCCGGGTTTTGCCTTTTCGCCGGATAGTTACCTGCAGCAGGAGCTGGAGGCTTCTTTCCTATATGAGAATACGCCGGACCAGGTGACGGCCACACAAAAAGTGAAGGAGGGCATGGAGACAGCCCATCCCATGGATATGCTGGTATGTGGGGATGTGGGATTCGGCAAGACAGAAGTGGCTATACGGGCGGCTTTCAAAGCGGTGGCCGACAGCAGACAGGTGGCGGTGCTGGTGCCTACTACCATTCTGGCCATGCAACACTTCCGGACTTTTTCCGAACGGCTGAAAGATTTTCCGGCTACGGTGGATTATATCAGCCGTCTGAAGAAACCGGCAGCCCAGAAAGAGACACTGCGGCGCCTGGCTGAAGGAAAGATAGACATCATTATCGGTACTCACCGCCTGATCAGTAAGGATGTAAAATACAAAAATCTGGGGTTGCTGGTCATTGACGAGGAACAGAAATTCGGCGTGGCAGCCAAGGAAAAGCTCAAACAGATGCGGGCAGAGGTGGATACACTCACCCTTACCGCTACGCCTATCCCCAGAACCTTGCAGTTCTCGCTGATGGGTGCCCGCGACCTGGCGATCATGAACACGCCGCCACCCAACCGGCATCCGATTATTACCGAACTGCACCGGTTCAATGAGACGATCATCCGTGAAGGGATCGAATACGAGATGAATCGTGGCGGACAGGTGTTCTTTATACATAACAGAGTGGACAATATTCATGCGATCGCCCGGAAAATAGGAAAGATCGTTCCGAATGTCCGTATAGGTATAGCCCATGGGAAGATGGAAGGACGTGAACTGGAGTCGGTGATGTTGGACTTTATCCGGGGAAAGTATGATGTACTGGTGGCTACCACCATCATTGAGTCGGGACTGGATATCCCCAATGCCAATACGATCTTTATCAACAACGCGCAGCATTTTGGTTTAAGCGATTTGCATCAGTTGCGGGGCCGGGTGGGGCGGTCCAACAAAAAAGCGTTCTGTTACCTGCTGACGCCGCCGCTCACGCTGGTGACACCCGAGGCACGCCGCCGTCTCAAAGCCCTGGCAGAGTTCTCGGAGTTGGGTAGCGGCTTTAACATTGCCTTACAGGACCTCGATATCAGGGGAGCAGGGAACCTGCTGGGGGCCGAGCAAAGCGGTTTTATTGCCGATATCGGCTTCGAGACGTATCAACGAATTTTGAAAGAGGCCATGCAGGAGCTGAAAGAAGAAGAATTCAGTGAACTGTATGACGGCAGGGAAGGAGCGGCAAAGCAACCGGAAGGAGAACGGCTCTTTATTCAGGATGCCCGTATTGAAACGGACATGAGCGTGATGTTCCCGGATGAGTATATCAGCAATATCACCGAGAAGATGAAGTTGTACCGGCAATTAAACAATCTGAACGACGAAGAGGCGTTGAAGGCTTTTGAGCGGATGCTGGAAGACCGCTTCGGACCGTTGCCCCCGGCAGCAAAGGCCTTGACGGATATCGTACGGATCCGGTGGATAGCCATGCGTCTGGGGATGGAACGTATCGTGCTGAAACAGGACTGCCTCAGGGCTACCTTTATCAGCGACAAGAACTCCCCCTTTTATAACTCGGATGTCTTCCGGAATCTGCTGTTTTATATTCAGAAAAAGCCCTTGCATTTTCAACTAAAAGAACAAAATGAGAAACTTACGCTGACTGTTCCTGGGATTGATACGGTGGAAAAGGCGTTGGCACTGGTGAGGGAGATGGAGAAGGATTGTCTGGAGACGAAAAGACCGGGTTCCGTAGTGAGTGTGAGATGATTTGGGATAATGCGAATGATCAGAGAGCTAACCCTGTAAAATACAATCCCAGAGCAACTGTAATACCCATCAAAAACACCCATAAAAGATTCAGCTTAAAATAACGAATAAGGATGAAGCTGCCCACAGCAAAGACCCAGCTTAAAGGATGGGTCAGGCTTACCTTGCCTAAGCTGATCACGACCCAGAGTAACATCCCGGTGAAAGCGCTCATGATCCCTTTGATAGCAAACTGTATCCACCTGTGTTGCCTGATATTATTATATATTTCTGTAACGATAAGCGTATAAAAGAAGGAAGGGAAAAACATCCCGAAGGTAGCGGCCACACTTCCCCGGAACCCGGCAACCTTATAACCTATAAATGTTGCTGTAATCAGAAATGGTCCCGGTGTGATCTGTCCGAAAGCGATCCCGTCGGCGAACTGTTGCATGGTGAGCCAGTGGTGGCTGACGACAGCTTCCTGCTGCAAAAGGGGCATGATGGTAAAACCGCTGCCAAAGGCCACGGCTCCTACCTTAAACATGGAAAATAGAAGCTTTGCCAGAATATTGTGGCTAAGAAGGCCTGTCAAAAAAATGGCAGCAAAAACAACGCCGGTAATCCCAATTGCTGTCAACCGCTGCGAAAATTTTCCGGGAAGAGATATCGAATCCTGCTGATTTTGAACTTTACCTCCCTGTGCATCATCATTTGTAACCATGCGAAAAATAAACGCTATAATAACAGCCACCAGAATTACGATCAAAGCGTTGATATGATATAACAATAGCAGGAAAGAAGTGCCGGCGATGATGGCATTCTTCCCATTCTTAATATAACGGTTGCCAAAATCGAGTAAGACATTTACGACTACACCGACGACCATGGCTTCCAGTGCTATAAACAAAGGATGTACCCAGGCAATGGATCCGTAGGAAAAATACAACCAGGACAGAAACAAGATCAGCAGATAGGAAGGCAGAATAAAAAAGAAGGAAGCCAGAGCGCCTCCGGTGAATCCTTTCAGGCGGTAAGAACAATAAGTTGCGAGGTTATACATGATGGGGCCGGGATAAAACTGCACCATGGCTATCCCCTCATCCACCTCCTCGCGGCTGAGCCATTTGTTCCCTATGATCAGGGTTTTGATCTGCTGAAGGATGGCCATACCGTAAGCCGTCAGCCCAATCTTAAAAAATGACCAAACGAATCGTGCTGTTGAAACTTCCGGTTGTCTCCGCTCTTGTTTTTCCATTATGTTGTTTTGTATTACAGCCTTTTTTTATTGGCAAATAAGGTATTATTTTTTTATCCTCCAAAAGCATCCACAAAAATGTTTTGTTCCGGGACTTCTTTTTCCTTCAGCACGTTCAACACGGCCCGTACGGTTTTGGTAGGTCCGGCCACATAAGCATCCCAGTGTCTCAGCACGGTTGGTTCCTTTGCCAAAACATCATACACTGTACCCTGGCTGAATAAGATTCCTTTGGGAGGTTTGAATCCGTCGGAAATGGTTCGGGCGGTAAGGACGATCTTCATATTTGGATTTTTCTCTTTCCATTCCTGTAATTTTTCAAGACGGAAGAAGTCGGAAGTATCAGTTATCCCCCAATACAACATCATCGTCCGGGATGGGTTGAATTCAATTTGCTGTTCGATCATCGCTTTGATTGGAGCAAAGCCGGTGCCTCTCCCAACGAACAGCAAGGGTTTGTCCGGAGGGGATTTTAGCCAGAAATTACCCATAGGACCGATGCCGATCAGTTCATCGCCTTCTTTCATCTCCTCGAAAGCCCAGGTAGTAAAGCGGCCCCCTTCCACTCTGCGGAGGTTCACTTCAAAACTTCCGTCCGGGCGGGGTGCACTGCCTATGGAATAAGCCCTGACGGTCCACTGGATATCTTCTCTCGGGATCCCGTGCCACGGTTTGGTGAATCTTGGATCTGGCATAATGTTGTCCTCCTATTATAGT
>Ga0136651_10000414_pt1 | contig 23478 bp, 15 predicted proteins | sample Mar14236cmmetaG_FD_94867 | JGI IMG/M metagenome (GOLD analysis project Ga0136651, IMG submission 94867) | Marine hydrothermal vent microbial communities from Guaymas Basin, Gulf of California to study Microbial Dark Matter (Phase II) - Marker... ... | reverse complement strand
CATCATCTTTAATAAGTACGACCTGTATGATGAAAAAGTAAAAGGACAACTCGTTTATTATGTCGATGTATATCAAGGTGCAGGATATAACTGCCTGGTTACATCGGTACCTGATCGTTTGCATCTGGAAGATTTTAGGGAAATACTTCATAACAGAAAAAGTTTACTGGTGGGCCATTCCGGTGTCGGAAAATCAGCTCTGATCAATGCTATCGACCCGAAGTTGAATCTGAAAGAGGGGCAAATTTCCGAGTACCATGAAAAAGGAAAGCATACCACAACATTTGCCGAGATGCTGGAACTTGGTTTCGGGGGCTATATTATCGATACACCGGGCATCAAAGAGTTTGGCCTGGTGGAATTTGAGAAAGAAGAATTAGGACAACGGTTTCCCGAAATGCGTCAACGAATGCATAATTGCCGTTTTAACGATTGCTTACATGTTGACGAACCCGGATGCGCCGTGTTATCTGCTTTGGAAAAGGGAGAAATTGCCGAATTCAGATACCTGAATTACCTGAACATGCTTGGAAACCTTACCGGATAAAATACTTCTTAGTATCTTTGCAGCGTTATAATTAGTACAGGCATACATCAGTGAAAACAAACGGAAACAACTGAAAGGCATGATCGCACGACATCTGATAACTGAAGATATTTTACCGCTTAAAACATCCACTACGGGTGAACAGGCACTTAGCCTGATGGAAGAGTTAAAAGTTTCCCACCTTCCCATCGTAAATAATGAAGTTTTCTTAGGATTGATCTCAGAACAGGACATCCTTGATTTTAATAACGTGGGCGAACCACTGGGTAATTATAATCTTTCTTTAAAGAATCCTTATGTTAACGAGCACCAGCATTTGTATGACGTGCTGAAACTGGTGAGCGAATTAAAACTTACACTGATCCCTGTTCTGGACGACCACGAGCGATATATCGGGTGTATTACCCTGTTCGACCTGGTAAATTATATGGCCGGTTCTTTTTCGCTGGAAAACCCGGGCGGAATTATTGTACTGGAAATGAGTCAGAACGACTATAACCTTACCGAAATAGCACAGATAGTTGAATCGAACGATGCCAAAATACTAAGTCTGTTTTTAGCAAGCCATTCCGACTCGACACGCCTTGAGGTAGCTGTTAAACTGAACAAGACCGATCTTGGCGGGGTATTGCAAACTTTCGACAGGTACGGATATTTTGTGAAAGTTTCGTTTAACGACGATGAGGACCGTGACGACATAAAAGAAAACTACGATTCGCTGATGAACTATTTGAATATTTAAAGTTCGATCTGCTATCAGAGATGATAAGAGCCCGCCTTACGTTAAAAAAAGTTAAGATTCCGTAAAAAGAAAGCCTGCTTTCACGCATCCTATTTTTTTTAGCATTTTTTAAATTAGCTTTGTAGCCTAATAAGCTGCACACATGAAAGTTGCATTATTTGGAAAAGAATTTGCCGAAAACCAATACATTTATCTTCAGCAGATAATCGATGAACTGGTTTTAAACAATGTAGAAATTAGCTTATATACTCCCTTCTTCCAAAAGCTGGGGAACAAACTGAACCTTCCTGATAAGTACTCCCTGTTTGACTCGCACAATAACCTTATTGAAGGAACGGACATGCTCTTTTCGATTGGCGGAGACGGAACATTATTGGACACGGTTCCTTATGTCAGAGATTCGGGCATACCTATATTGGGAATTAATCTGGGGAGGCTGGGTTTTTTGTCGAGTATTTCAAAAAATGAAATAGAACAAGCTCTGGAAAACATATTTGCAGGCGAATATTACCTGGACAAAAGGGCTTTGCTGAAATTGGACAAACCGGACGGACTTTTCGGTGAGTTGAATTTTGCTTTGAATGATCTTACTATTTACAGGAACAATACGACCTCATTGATTGTCGTGCATGTTTATGTTGATGATAATTTTTTAAACTCATACTGGGGCGACGGCCTGATTGTTTCAACACCAACAGGTTCTACAGCCTATTCGATGAGTGCGGGCGGGCCGATTGTAAGCCCGGGATCGCAAAATTTTGTTATTGCGCCTATTGCCTCACACAATTTAACCGTAAGGCCTATCGTTATTCAGGATAGTAGTGTGATAAGGATAAAAATAGGTGGCAGGGAGGACAAATATCTGATGACAATGGATTCGCGGCATTCGGTGGTAAATAAAGGAGAGGAATTGATTGTTAAAAGATGTGATTTTGAGGTGAACCTTGTGGAAATGAAGGACAAAGACTTCTTCTCTACTATCCGTGATAAACTCTACTGGGGGGTTGATACAAGAAATTAATATGCCATTAGCCGGAAAGCATACATTAATTGGTGTTTGTGATATGCAAAAAAATGATAATTTTGGCGCTCAATTTTAGAATGAAGCACAACAGAAAAAATAATACGTTACTAGGCATAATAACCGGGTTACTCGCCGGTTTTGTTTTTATTGTGCCGGTTACTTCGAATGCGCAAACTTTGGAAATTGGTATTTCCGGGGGAGTGTCGTATTATCTGGGCGATATAAACCCTGCTCTTCCCTATGTCTATTCACAGCCGGCTTACGGCGCAATGGTAAGGTATAATATCAACAACAGATGGTCGGCCCGGTTTTCTTACTCCAGAGGAAAACTTAAGGGAGATGATTTGAAATCCAATGTGGTAAAAAACCGTAATTTGAATTTCCAGACCAATATCAATGACTTTTCGTTGATCGGGGAGTTTAATTTCTGGGACTACTTTACCGGCAGCAGGAAGAATTATTTTACACCCTATATTTTCGGAGGTATAGGTTTTTTCACATTCAAGCCGTTTAATTTCAGCGGAACAAACCTTAATGCGCATGGAACCGAGGGGCAAAATGTGGGCTACAATAACAGGTCTCCATACAAACTCTGGAATTTTTCCTTTCCCTTTGGCTTTGGCTTCAAATACAGTTTATCCGATCGGTTTGCCCTGGGACTTGAATGGGGTATGAGAAAAACGTTTACCGACTATATAGACGATATAAGTACTACCTATTACACCAACGGGGATCCTGTTTCGGACCCGACAGGAATGTATGATGCCGGTATGCAACGAGGGAATGAAAAAACAATGGACTGGTACAATTTTACACTCTTATCCATCACATATAAATTCAACCTCTACGGAAGTAAAAAGTGTAAAGACAACGTTTGGTAAGACAATCAACTGATGAGCTTTAAAGAACAGATCATACCCGAAAAACTGCCAAGGCACATTGCCATCATCATGGATGGCAACGGAAGATGGGCAATGAAACAGGGCAAAGATCGTGTTTTTGGTCACCAGCATGGGGTAGGAGCTGTCAGGGATACAGCAGAAGCCGCCGCCGAACTGGGTGTAAAATATTTAACACTTTATGCTTTCTCAGCCGAAAACTGGAACCGTCCGCGTGTCGAAGTTGATGCCCTGATGAATTTGTTTGTCGAAACAATTGAACAGGAACAGGAGACGCTGAAAAAGAACAATATCCGTCTTAATGCTATTGGCGATTTAGCGAGTCTTCCCAAAGAGAATTATAAAAAACTCATGGGTACGATCGGTAAAACAAAAGACCACGACAGAATGGTGCTTACCCTGGCCATGAGTTACAGTTCGAGGTGGGAAATATTAGATGCGGTAAAAAAGATTTTGGATGATTACGACCAGAAAAAAATAACGGCAGACGATCTTACTGAAGATTATTTCGGTCAGAAGCTGACGACTGCCGGAATCCCGGATCCTGAACTTCTGATCAGGACAAGCGGTGAAAGCAGGCTGAGTAATTTTCTCTTATGGCAGGCAGCATACACCGAATTGTATTTTACGCAAAAACTCTGGCCCGAATTTGAAAAGGAGGATTTGTATGAGGCTATAGTTGATTATCAAAACCGGGAAAGAAGATTTGGCCTCACAAGCCAGCAATTAAACAGATAAATGGAAAGCATGATTAGGAGATTGGGAGAAATTTTTTCAAAAATACTTGTGGTTGGATTTTTATGTATGCCGTTTATTTCCGTAGCCCAGATTGACATTGGTGATGACCTTTCCAAAATCAATTACGACCATCCTGTCGATTATTATATCGGTGGTATCGAGGTTGAGGGTGTTAAATATTTTGACAAAAATGTGATCATCATGCTCTCACAACTGGAAGTTGGTGAGCGCATTAAAGTACCTGGTGAGGCCATTACGAGCGCCATCAGGAAATTATGGAGCCAGGGGCTGTTTGACAACATTAAAATTACCGCTTCAAAAATAGAAGGCGGAAAGATCTATCTTAAATTATACGTTCAGGAACGGCCGAGGCTCAGTAAGTTTTCCTTCGACGGAATTCGTAAGTCAGAAGCGGATGATATTCGCGAAAAGATCAATCTCACCAGAGGGGATGTGGTTACCGATCATTTAATGATTCGGACCATAAATATCATTAAGGACTATTATGCCGATAAGGGGTTTTTGAATGCTGATGTATCCATCAGGGAGAAACCTGATAAAACCCAGGAGAATTTCGAAGAGTTGGTTGTCAAAATCAGAAAGAAGAAAAAAGTCAGAATCGAATATATTGATATCGTTGGCAACAAAGACCTTTCCGATGATGCGGTCAAAGGTGCAATGAAAGAGACAAAGGTTAAAGGTAATTTCAATCCGCTCGACAGCATTGGTCCTCTGATCATTAATCTTGGTGGTGATGCATTAAGGTTTAAATTTAAGAAATTCAGGGATGATCTTCTTGATTATTTTACGGAGAATTACCGGGTCAGGCTGTTTAAAGGTTCAAAGTATATTGAAACAAATTATAAGGATGATCTGGATCTTATTGTAGCCAAATACAATAAAAAAGGGTATCGTGATGCACATATAACCGGCGACTCGATCATTCGGGTTAATGACCAGAATATTGGCATTAAGATCTTCCTGGAAGAGGGTAATAAGTATTATTTCAGAAACATTGCCTGGGTAGGAAATACCGTATATTCTTCCGCATTTCTGAGCACTGTTCTGGGTATCCAAAAAGGAGATGTGTACAATAAGGAATTGCTGGAAACCAACCTGAATTTTAACCCCAACGGCTTTGATGTCAGCTCGTTGTATATGGACAACGGATACCTGTTTTTCAATGCCACCCCTGTGGAAGTGTATGTGGAGAATGACTCTATTGATATGGAGATCAGGATATATGAAGGGGATCAGGCACGCATACGCAATGTTACGGTAAGGGGCAACGACAAAACAAATGATCATGTTATCATCAGGGAGTTGCGTACACGTCCCGGCCAGCTTTTCAGCAGGTCTGATATTATCAGGACACAGCGCGAACTGGCTAACCTGCGCTATTTCAATGCCGAAACAATAACACCCAACATAAAACCCGACCCGGCAAACGGTACGGTAGATATTGAATGGGATGTTGAAGAAACATCGGCCGACCAGATTGAGCTTTCAGGTGGCTGGGGCTATGGCAGGATCATAGGAACCCTGGGCTTAAGTTTCAACAACTTCTCCATTAAGAGCCTCTTTAAAAAAGGAGCGTGGAGGCCTGTTCCTTCGGGCGACGGGCAAAAATTGTCGCTCAGATTTCAGACCTATGGTAAAGGATATATGAACTGGAGCATTTCGTTTACCGAACCCTGGCTGGGTGGTAAAAAACCCAATGCACTAACCGTTTCATATTACCATTCTCTTTATTCAAACGGTTATCCTAAGTCGGATACCAACAGGTCGTCATTCGTTACGGATGGTATCACCATTGGTATTGGCAAAAGGCTGACATGGCCCGATGACTTTTTTACTTTATATAACGGGGTGAACGTTCTGCTCTATAAACTGCAGAATTACGGAACCATTTTCCCGGTAGGATCAGGAACGGGGAGTTATAATAATATCAGTTACGAAGTTATTTTGGGCCGGAATTCGGTGAGCCAGCCAATTTACCCAAGAAACGGTTCTGATATTTCTGTCGGACTGGAGATGACACCGCCGTACTCGCTTTTTTCCAATAAAGACTACAGCGACCTGACGGATGATGAACGGTATAAATGGATTGAGTATTACAAAATAAAAGTTAAGGCGTATTGGTATTTCGAATTTTTTGACAAACTGGTACTGGCGGCAAAATTCAGATTTGGATACCTCGGCCATTACAATGAAGAACTGGGAACAACGCCTTTTGAGCGGTTTTTCCTGGGAGGTGACGGATTAACAGGTTATTACAATTATGACGGCCGCGAAGTAATAGCCATGCGCGGGTATGAGAATGAGTCGATATCAGCATATTATCGGGGTGCCAAAAATATTGGGGGAACGGTATTTACAAGAAACACACTGGAGATCAGATACCCGCTCTCGCTCAACCCCAGCTCAACCATTTATGGCCTGGCATTTGTCGAAGCAGGAAATACATGGTTGCAACCACAGGGCTTCGACCCGTTCGACCTGAAGAGATCAGCCGGAGTTGGAATCAGGGTGTATTTGCCGATGTTTGGTATGCTTGGCCTCGACTGGGCTTATGGATTTGATCCGATACCCGGATGGCCAAGTGCTTCGGGAAGTCATTTCCACTTCTCTATGAATCAGTCGCTTGATTAAAGTGGGAAGATGGCAGGGTTTTTGAATTTAGTAACCGGATAAATAAATACATACACAATGAAAAAACAAAATCTGACTACAATTATTACAGGGGTGATGGCTCTTTTGTTGTTATCATTTTCTAACGGAACATTTGGCCAAAGCCAGAAATATGCCTTTGTTGACACTGAATATATTCTGGATAACATTCCTGAGTTTCAGGATGCCCAGGATGAGCTCGATGACCTCTCGGTAAAATGGCAAAAAGAAATTGAAACTAAGTATGCCGAAGTGGAGGAGATGTATAAGAAATATAAGGCCGAATCGGTATTGTTGCCCGATGATATCAAGAAGAAAAGAGAAGATGAGATCATTGCCAAGGAAAAAGGAGTGAAAGAATTGCAGCGAAAGTATTTTGGCCCTGAGGGTGAATTATTTAAAACCCGGCAGGAGCTGGTACAGCCAATCCAGGAAAAGGTGTTCAATGCCATCGAGACCATTGCCAATACACGCAATTACTCGTTTATCTTCGACAAAGCGGGCGGTATGACATTGCTTTACGGTGATCCGAAATATGATATCAGCGATGATGTTCTGGATGAAGTGGGAACGGTAATGCAAACAGTTAAGAGGGAACAGAGGGGCAGAAATTAATGTGTCGTTCCCGATATCGGCCGGAATGCGGTTTTGTTAATGTTTCTTAATTATTTAAAATTGAAAATAGTAAAAGCATTGTCGTGTTGATTTTTTCTTAATTTTGCGAGCCGTTTAAGCCAGATAATTATTAATCAAAATATTAAACTAATTAATTTAGAAATGAAAGCGTTTAAAAAAGTAGTTGCATTTTTCTTTTTCACGGTACTTCTCACCTCTTTGGGATTTAGCCAGGCAACCTTAAAATTGGGACATATTGATTCAAACGAAATTTTAACCCTGATGCCGGAAACAGATTCATTACAAAATGAATTGAAGAACTATGCAGACTATCTGGATCAGCAAATGAATGCCATGGCCATGGAATATCAGTCGAAAGTGACCGATTACCAGGATAATGTGGCTACCATGTCAGATTTAATCAGACAGACAAAAGAAAAAGAAATAACGGATTTGCAGGCGCGTATCCAGGCATTCCAGCAATCAGCTGATCAGGACCTCCAAGCTAAGCAGGCCGAACTCTTCAACCCGCTTATCGAAAAGGTAAAAAATGCAATTGATGAAGTAGGAAGAGAAAACAGTTACACATACATTCTTGATGTAGGAGCCGGAGCGGTTATTTTTTACGAAGGTGGCGATGATGTGCTTCCTTTGGTAAAGAAAAAGCTGGGTATTTAAAACAAAGACTTTTAAGATAAAAAGAGACTGTCAATCATTGGCAGTCTCTTTTTTTTTATTCCTCATCATACCAGCTGGCATACATGTTATAATTATTTGAAATACGATGTATTTCTCCTTCTAAAAGTGCTGTATCCACGGTTTTTATCTTCTTGGCCGGCACGCCAGCATAAACACTACCCGATCTGACTATAGTATCTTTTGAAACTACGGCTCCGGCGGCAATAACACTGTTACTTTCAATAACGGCACCATCCATAATAATTGCACCCATACCGATCAGTACATTATCCTCAATGGTACACCCGTGAACAATAGCTCCGTGGGCAATAGATACATTGTTGCCGATAGTCACCGGGGCTTTCTGGTAGGTGCAATGGATGATGACACCATCCTGTATATTTACATTATTTCCAATCCTGATGTAATGTACATCACCTCGTACCACAGCGTTGAACCAGATGCTGCACTTGTTTCCAATAACCACATCTCCTGTTAAGGTAGCATTCTCAGCAATGAAACAGCTCTTGCCCCATGCAGGTTTTATTCCTTTTACAGATTTGATAACAGCCATATTTTATGTGTAACTTACGATGTAATGTAAACCGATACTTTCTTTTCTGTCTTGTGCAAACCGGATGATCAGGTAAGCCACATTGATCATGTTGCGTAATTCGCAAATACCTTCCGTTATGAGCGATTTGTTGTATAAATCTTCTGTTTCTCTGTAGATGATCTTCAGCCGGTCGAGAGCTCTTTTCAAACGAAGTTCCGATCTGACAATGCCTACATAATTACTCATGATCGACTGTACTTCCTTTTTCGACTGGGCAATTAATATCATTTCTTCATTTAAAACCAGCCCTTCGTCATTCCAGTCGGGAACACCACTTCGAAAGCCGGCCTTTTTAAAATGTGCCCCTGCATGCCTGGCAGCGCGGTGGGAAAACACGGCCGCTTCAAGTAAAGAGTTGGAAGCCAGTCGGTTGGCGCCATGAAGCCCGGTGCAGGCAGCCTCACCTGCTGCATATAGGTTATGAATACTGGTCTGGCCATTTTCATCTGTTTTTACTCCTCCGCACGAATAGTGGGCAGCCGGCACAACCGGAATCATGTCTTTGGAAATATCGATACCTTTACTCAGACACTTGGCATAAATAGCCGGAAAGTGTGATAAGAGTTCATTCTGTTCAATGTGTGTTGCATCCAGATACACATAATCGTCACCAGAAAGTTTCATTTCGTTGTCAATGGCACGTGCCACAATATCACGGGTAGCCAGGTCACCGCGCTCATCGTATTTCTTCATAAAAGCTTCACCGCTCCGGGTCTTGAGGACTGCTCCGGCTCCACGCATGGCTTCTGTGATCAGAAATGAAGGACTTTCTCCCGGAACATAAAGCGAAGTGGGATGAAACTGAACAAACTCCAGGTTTTCAACATGCGCTTTGGCCCGGTAAGCCATGGCTACACCGTCGCCGGTAGCAAATATTGGATTTGTAGTTGTCTGATAAATATTGCCCAACCCGCCTGTTGCCAGTAAAGTGGCTTTAGCCAGGAACGTATCAACTTTATCCGTTTTCTGATTGAGCGCATATACGCCAAAGCAGGTGATGTCTTTTGTCCCTCTTGTAATCATCTTACCCAGGTGGTGTTCGGTGATCAGGTCGATAGCAAAATAGTTTTCCAGGACTTCAATATTTTTATGCTCACGTACTTTTTTACTCAAAGCCCGCTGAATCTCATAACCCGTGGTATCTTTGTGGTGCAGTATCCGGTACTCGGAGTGTCCACCTTCCTTGGCCAGCGCATATTTCCCGGATTTTTCCTTGTCAAACTGGGTTCCCCACTCAATAAGCTCTTTGATACGCCCGGTAGATTCAGTTATCGTAATACGTACGATCTCCTCATCATTTAATCCGGCTCCGGCTTTGATTGTATCGGTAATATGCTTTTCGTAGTCATCGGGCGAATACATAACGGCAGCAATGCCTCCCTGGGCATAACTTGTTGCTGTGTCGTCGATTGTTGTTTTCGACAGCAAACATACACTTCCGTGTTCCGCCACTTTAAGGGCGTAAACTAAACCAGCCATGCCTGTTCCGATAACCAAAAAATCAACTTTTTTTTGCATCTATGTGGCGTTGTAATTTTCAGATAAAAGTAAGGAAACTCAGGTTATGAATTCAAGGGCACCCGATAATTTTACGCATTGCGTGAAAAAAAAAGCCTGATCATGCGACCAGGCTCTTTTGAATATTCATTTTTAGTCTTATTCAGGATGAATTGCTTCAACCGGGCAAACATCTGCACATGCACCGCAGTCGGTACACAGATCAGGGTCAATTACATAAATATCACCTTCTGAGATTGCCTCAACCGGGCATTCATCAATGCATGTACCGCAAGCAGTACAATCGTCATTTATTTTGTAAGCCATGATGATAAAATTTAATTAAAAAATTTTGCTCGGCAAATATATATATTATCCTGTTAACTTTTCAATTTCGCCAAAGGATTTAAACTAAAATTTCCAACTGTATCAAAAACAGAATAGGTGCAATTAAGTATGTACATATCTAAATAATTGCATAAATCTGTAAACGCACATTTTTTAGTTAAAAAAAAACAGTTGCAAGGTGTTTTGTAAATACATAAAAAGTATTTTTGTCATGATTTTAATAGGCTAAAAATGGCAAATAAAAAACAAAAAATAATCGAACTTAAAAATGCAGTAGTTCGATTCGCCGGAGATTCAGGAGACGGAATGCAACTGACAGGTAATCTGTTCTTAGATTCAACCGCTATTGTAGGTAATGATTTTGCAACATTTCCTGACTATCCCGCTGAGATAAGAGCACCGCAAGGGACAATTTCAGGAGTTTCCGGCTTCCAGATTAATTTTGGCGACAAAGACATCCACACGTCCGGCGATCTTGCCAACGTATTGGTAGCTATGAACCCTGCTTCGCTAAAAGCAAATATGAACTGGATAACCAACGATGCGATCATCATTGTTGATTCAGATGCTTTTGTTGAGAAAAACATGGTAAAAGCCGGTTATGAGAATAACCCGCTTGCTGATGATACGCTAACCGGCCACCTGGTTGTTGATGCTCCTATAACTACAATGACCAGAGATGCGGTGAAGGAACTGGGACTGGATAATAAATCGGCACAAAAATCAAAGAATATGTTTGCATTGGGCATGGTATTGTATATGTTCAACCGCGAATACCACAATACGATTAAATTCTTTGAGCAAAAGTTCAAATCAAATCCGATAGTGGTTGAAGCAAACAAAAGGGTGCTGATCGCAGGATATAATTTTGCCGATACAATTGAAGCGTTTGCCAGCACTTTTAAAATAGAGCCTGCACCGCTGGAAAAAGGATTGTACCGGAATGTAACCGGAAACCTGGCTACAGCCTGGGGATTTCTGGCTGCTTCGGAGCGTTCGGGCAGAAATTTATTTTTAGGTTCGTATCCTATTACACCCGCTTCAGAGATTCTTCAGGAGATTGCCAAGCACAAACAGTTTTCAGCCATAGCCTTTCAGGCAGAGGATGAGATTGCCGGTATTGTGTCAACCATAGGAGCAAGTTTTGCTGGCGCTATGGCCATAACTACAACCTCCGGGCCGGGACTTTCATTGAAAAGTGAGGCTATTGGTTTGGCGGTAATGACCGAATTACCCATTGTCATCGTTGATGTACAGCGGGGAGGACCTTCAACAGGGTTGCCCACAAAATCGGAACAATCCGACCTGATGCAGGCTCTTTACGGAAGAAACGGAGAGGCTCCGGTGATTGTTTTGGCTGCCCGCAGTGCAGCAGATTGTTTTTATTCTGCTTACGAAGCATCAAAGCTTGCAATGGAACATATGACGCCCGTTATTTTACTGACGGACGGTTCGCTGGCTAACGGCTCGGAAGTATTTTTAATTCCGGAAGTAGCCTCGTTACCTGACATTAACCCACCTATTGCTGAACCTGATGATCCTGATTATAAGCCGTATAAACGCGATGAGAAAAAACTGAGAAGGAAATGGGCTGTTGCCGGTACCGAAGGATTACGGCACCGTATCGGAGGACTTGAAAAAGAAGATATTTCAGGACACGTTACTTACGACCCGCTTAACCACGAAAAAATGACTAAGCTGAGACAGGAAAAGGTGGACAGGGTAGCTGACTATATTCCTGAGCTGACCGTAACCGGAGAAGAAGAAGGAGATTTGCTTGTAGTTGGCTGGGGCGGTACGTACGGTGTTTTGTTGACGGCGATTGAAGAATTACGGGAAGAAGGCAAAAAAGTAAGTCTTGCCCACTTCAAACATATTATGCCATTGCCAAAGAATACAAATGACGTATTATCCGGATTTAAACGGATTCTGGTTTGCGAAAATAATATGGGTCAGTTCGTCAATTATCTGAAAATGAACTTCCCAAAGAATAATTACATGCAGTTCAATAAAATTCAGGGTTTACCTTTCAAAGTAATAGAGTTGAAAGATCATATCACTTCACTTTTAAATGGATAAAAAATGGAAAAGGTTATAAATACACCGGAATTGCAGCTAACCAAAAAAGATTTTGAAAGTGACAGAATGGTTAAATGGTGTCCCGGTTGTGGCGACCATGCTATTCTGAAAGCTGTTGAGAATGTATTCCCTGTATTGGGAATTCCTAAAGAAAAATTTGTAGTTGTTTCAGGTATCGGATGTTCCTCAAGGTTTCCTTATTACATGAATACTTATGGAATACACGGTATTCACGGACGTGCTGCAGCCCTGGCAACCGGCATAAAACTTACTAATCCGGAACTGAGTGTGTGGATGATCACCGGTGATGGTGACTCGATGGCTATCGGTGGAAACCATTTTATTCACGTGGTTCGCCGAAACCCAAACATCAATATATTGTTGTTTAATAATAAAATCTATGGTCTGACCAAAGGGCAGTTTTCACCGACTACGCCTAAGGGATCAAAAACCAAAACATCACCGCAGGGTACTTTTGAAGCGCCGTTCAATCCGGGTGAGCTGGTGATGGGTGCCCACGGAAAATTCTTTGCCCGTGTGGTTGACACCAATATAAAGATGATGTCGCAGGTGTTTGAAGAAGCTTCGCGCCATGAAGGAACCTCGGTTGTGGAGATACTGGAAAACTGCGTCATTTTCAACAATAAAATCCATGCTTTGATAACCTCGCGTGAAACAAAAGATGAAAACCAATTATTCCTGGAAGCAGGAAAGCCGATGATTTTCGGTAAAGAAAAAGATAAAGGTATTGTCTTGCGGGGTACACAACTGGAAGTTGTCAAGATAGGTGAGAATGGAATTACGGAGAAGGATATCCTGGTACACGATCCGACAACAGAAGACGCTGGTGTTCACACCATGCTGGCAACAATGATGCCTCCGGCATTTCCCGCCGCAATGGGTGTTATCCGTTCAGTAAAGTCCGAAACTTTTGACCAGGCCGTCTGGGCTTCTGTTGAACACGAAAAAGAAACATCAAAGCTGAAATCGGTAGATGATCTGCTCCGTACAGGAAATACATGGGTTAAAGATTAACAATACTTAAATATACGAGTTATCAGGGCCACTCTTTAGGTGGCCTTTTTTCATTTAGTACATTTGCAAGATGATTACCCGGTTTCAGGAATATATAACAAAACAAAATTTATGCAAAAAGACTGACCGTATTTTATTGACTGTCAGCGGCGGAGCCGACTCAGTAGTGATGCTTGACCTGTTTCACAATACCGGGTACAACACAGCCATAGCTCATTGTAATTTCCACCTCAGAGGCACAGAATCGGATAAAGATGAACAATTTGTAAGGGAACTGGGAAAGAAATATGGTGTTGATGTTTTTGTAAAGCATTTTGACACAAAAGAGTATGCCGCTCTAAATAATGTCTCAATCCAGGTAGCAGCCCGCGATTTAAGGTATGCCTGGTTTGAAGAACTCAGGCAGAAAAAAGGTTTTGACGTTATTGCTATGGGACACCATACCGACGATCAGATAGAAACTTTTTTTATTAATCTTTTCAGAGGAAGCGGTCTTGCCGGTTTGAAAGGAATGCCCATCAAACGCGATCACATCATCAGGCCGCTTTTATTTGCCGGCAGGGAAGATATTGAAGTGTATGCAAAGAAGCACAACATAAGTTTCCGTGACGACTCTTCAAATAAAGAGGAAAAATACCTGCGTAATAAGATCAGGCATCGGCTGGCTCCCGTTTTAAGTGATCTGACAGATAATTATCCGGATGCGGTGATCGACAGTCTAAACAACTTACGCGAAGCAGATACATTGCTGCAGTTATTGCTCCACGAGAAATTTGACGGAATAACCAGACAAAAAGATGATACATTGGCCTTATCAAAGGCAGAATTTCGCAAACTGCAACCGGCGGATGTATGGAGTTATTATTTGCTGCGCAGGTTCGGATTCAACAGATCGACCTCCGATAATGTCGCAGATGCCGTTGTACGAGGGCAATCGGGTAAACTATTTTATTCCGAAACACACCAATTGCTGGTGGACAGGGACGAATTGCTGATAAAACCTTTGCAAAAAAATGATAAGGCAGAATACAGGATCGATGACGGACAACAGGAAATTACGGAACCGGTTCATTTGATATTTCAAACGGTGACAGTGGATGATGACTTCAGTATAAATGCAGCCTCATCCCTTGCTCAGCTGGACAAAGACAGATTGGTTTTTCCGCTTAAACTCAGAAAATGGCAAAGCGGAGATAAAATAAAACCACTGGGTATGTCAGGGAGCAAACTTCTGAGCGACTATTTTATTGACAATAAGATGAGTCTTTTTGCAAAGAGTGATATTTGGTTATTACTTTCAGAAAAAGATATTGTTTGGATCATCGGACACAGTATTTCGGATGACTACAAAATCACCTCGAAAACAAGGGAGGTGCTTGCTGTTAGACTGATGTAACCGGGTGCATTGATTGCGAGCAACTTCTTTAAAAAGGCATATATATAAGCTAATGCAACGTAAAACCCGTTGGTGTTGTCAATTAACAAAACAAACAACTAATTGAGATAAAGAATTAAAGAGTTAATTTATTATTTTGGCCAACCAAAAAAAATAACCACCCATGACTGGAAGAATATTGAGAATTAGTTTTTTATACATCATATTTTTTATTACTGCCGGAATAAACGCGCAAATCCTGGAGCCCGTTAAATGGAGTTTTTCCACAGAACAGATCAGCGATACGGAATTTGACCTGGTTTTTAAAGCAGATATCGAAACTAAATGGCATTTGTATTCGCAGGACATTCCGATGACACCACCTGCCACCAGTTTTACGTTTGAACAAAGCGATGCGTATGAGTTGGTAGGAGAAACAAAAGAAGAAAGTGACGTAATCGAGGAATACGACCCCAATTTTGAAATGGTCCTTAAATACTTTGCCTTTGAAGCGGTTTTCAAGCAACGTGTAAAGATACTGTCATCAGCACCGGTAAAAATAACAGGCTCGCTTGAGTTTATGTGTTGCGATGATACCCGTTGTTTACCACCGACTGATGTTGATTTTGCATTTGACATTAATACAGGGCAGGGAACTTCGTCAGTTCCGGCACAAAAGATACTGCAACCGGTTACATGGGAAATAACAACAAAATACCTGGAGAACAGAACATTTGATTTGTTCTTTACGGCAACAATCGATGAAGGTTATCACCTTTATTCGTTGAATGTTCCTGAAGACGGCCCGTTGCCGACAGAATTTATTTTCGAAAACCCAGAAGGTTTTGAACTGGTAGGAGGCGCTGTTGAGGTTACCACACCTTTTGAAGAGTATGACGATGTTTTTGAAATGAACATCAAGTACTTTGAACATGAGGCAACTTTTAGGCAAACGATCAAACTTGTTTCTGATGATGAGGAATTACCTGTTGTCGGAGAAATTGCCTACATGGTGTGTAACGATGTTGGTTGTGTAGCTCTGTATGAGGATGTTGAGCTGCTGTTTGACGGACAGGAAAACAAGCAAGTCATTCAAGCTTCCGATGAAAAGGAAGAGCAGATAACAGAAACCGGTGCCGGCATGTCGGACATACAAGGTAAGAAAGCTTCGTTATGGGGCTTTTTCCTGCTGTCCTTCCTGGGTGGCCTGGCAGCGATTTTAACACCCTGTGTCTTCCCGATGATCCCGATGACGGTTTCCTTCTTTATGAAAGAGGGAGAAGATAAAGCCAAAGGGAAAATTCAGGCTATTGTTTACGGCCTGAGTATTATCGCTATTTATACATTCATTGGTTCGGTACTTGCTGTTATTGCCGGGCCGAATATTGCTAACTGGCTTAGTACGCACTGGCTGCCTAACGTTTTATTCTTTCTGATCTTCGTTATTTTTGCCGCTTCGTTTTTCGGTATGTTCGAGATTGTATTACCCAGCTGGATGGTGAATAAATCTGACCAGAAAGCTGACAGAGGGGGATTCCTTGGATCGGTTTTCATGGCATTGACACTTGTATTGGTATCATTCAGCTGTACAGGACCGATTGTGGGCACTATCCTTGTTGAATCGGCCGGAGGGCAGGTAATAAAACCGATTGTGGGCATGTTCGGATTCTCGCTGGCATTTGCTCTGCCGTTCACTGTTTTTGCGTTCTTTCCTTCTTTGTTGCAGGGACTCCCGAAATCGGGTGGCTGGCTCAATTCGGTGAAGGTAGTCCTGGGATTTCTCGAACTGGCCTTAGGACTGAAATTTCTCAGCATTGCCGACCAGACATATCACTGGGGAATACTTGACCGGGAAGTGTACCTGGCCTTCTGGATTGTTATTTTCTTACTGATGGGCTTGTACCTGCTGGGAAAGATAAAATTCGCTCATGATTCGGATGTACCTTTTGTTTCGGTACCCCGATTGACGTTTGCCATAATTACCTTTTCCTTTGTTGTTTACCTTATACCCGGGATGTTCGGTGCACCATTGAAAGCCCTTTCAGGTTATCTGCCGCCACAATCGACGCACGATTTTGATTTGAATGCGGTTATCCGCGACAATGTGAAACTCTATTCCGGATCGGGAGGAGGAACCGAAACCAAAGAAATTTGTGAAAAACCCAAATACGCCGACTTCCTTCACCTGCCGCACGGATTGGAAGGGTATTTCGATTTTGACCAGGCATTGCAATGTGCCAAAGAGCAGGACAAGCCGATTTTTATCGATTTCACGGGGCACGGTTGTGTCAACTGCCGCGAAATGGAAGCCAATGTATGGGCCGATCCGAAAGTACTGAAAAGACTCAGGGATAATTACATCATACTGGCGCTCTACGTAGATGATAAAACAAAACTTCCCGAAGACGAATGGATCAAATCGGAATATGACGGGAAGACGAAAAAGACAATCGGTAAAAAATATGCCGATTTTCAGATCACTAAATTCGGCGTGAATGCCCAGCCGTTTTATGTTTTATTAGGCCATGATGATGAGGTGCTGGCACAACCCCGCGCCTACGACCTGGATGTGGATGCTTTTGTGGATTTTCTCGATAAAGGGGTGAAGAATTACCAGGAAGGCAAAAGCGTGTTTACAATTAAAAAGTAATACAAATCTCTTATCTCACTACAAACGTACATTTTCCTGCCGGTTTTCCGGAAGAAAAAATGATGGCAAGATATACGCCAGACGGCCAGTTGTTTACATTTACCGAATTGCCGCTTTGACCGCGATAAATGCTTTCGCTATGCATTTCATGACCCAGTACATCAAAACATTTCAGCAAAATATCGGTGTGATGCTGCGTATTTTGATATTCAAATGAGATTCTTCCTCCCGTTACAGGATTGGGATATGCTTTAACAGGAATTTTTTTAAGCGAGGCGTAATAAGCTTCCGGCGAAGGTGTTTCGTTGACATTTGTCCATAAAAAACAATCAGTTAAGTCTATCGTGCCCGACTGTATGCCTCCTGGGCAAAGTGTGTCGTAGTTGTGTGCCAAACTGTCGAACGGTACATCCTGCAGGTTCTCGTCTATTTTATAAACGTAAATGTCCCATTTTGTTGGTGTAGTTTTGTAATTTGTGGCAAATACATAATTAGTATCAAAAGTTTTTGTTAAACTTATAGATACTGTATTTTCTCTTATTTCAGAATTGTATATATTGCCCGAAGTGTCAATAATAAATTCTCCTGCTGGATTTTCGGCATAATCGGGGCCAAAAGAAGAACCGGTGATAAACATTGTGTCGTTTATTCTTTCTATGACACGAATAACACTGCTGTGAACATCAGACCCTAATTGATCATTTTCAATATTTGTATATCCTAATTCTTTTCCATTTTTATTATAAAACATTAATAACGCATTATCTTCATTATTTGAATTGTATGCTCTTCTGATACCAACTCCCATTAACATGGAATTGTTTATGGCAATAGTATTATACGCATCTCCGTAAACTGAATCCAAGCGGGCAAAAGGCAAAATCCATTTTTCATTAAATGCGCTATCGATACCAATGAACAGGGGACGCAGGAACAAATGGTCGGGATCGTTGGGGTAGGGGTAGTAACAATAACCGGAGATGTAATACTCGCCACCTATCTCGGAAACATGATATCCGGCTGCATTATCAATTAACGGATGATCGTATTTTGAGGCGTACGGTTTTCGCCAAAGCAGGTCCCCCTCCTCATTTAATGCTATTAGATGTATTTGTTCCATAGCGGAAGGGATATCTACCATCAAGACAAGTACAATTATTTCATTGCTTTCATTGATCAATATATCAAGCCCCGCGCCGTAATCAAAACCGTCATAACTATAATCCAGAATTTTACACCATTGTTTTTCGCTACAGGTATTAGTTTTGGTTATAACAGGCCATATGTCAGGATAATCTGTTTGTCCTGCAGAATAAATGTTGCCTGAAGTGTCACTGGCTGAACAATGAAATGCTATATCGCCATTCGGATGTTCGTATTTTTTGGCATAAAGTAATTCTAAATTTACATTCGTTTTTATATTCCACCCTTTATTAAGGCCTGTACTATCAACAAACCCTCCCGTAATATAATAACCGTTATCATAAATTTTCATTATATCCGATACATAATCCATACGGTTCGGAACTCCGAAATAAACTTCTGTTTTTTGAGCAAGAATTGTTGCTGATAACAGCAGGTAACTGAGTGTTATTATGAATGTCTTCATGTTTTTTTATTTTAATCAATTAGTAAAAGGTTATATCCCCATATAGGAGATACAACCTTCAACCGATGTTTATTGTACCACGGAAAACTTAACGCTCTCCCGTTCCTGATCGTTTATTATAACCGTTGCTATGTAAATACCCGGTGTCCAATCCCGTGTGTCCACCGTAAACTGGTCTTTTAGGCCGTTCACGTTTTTGGAGAATTTGTTTTCATTCTTCATAGAGGTAATTGTTATTTCGGCATGGGTTTGTTCTACAAAGTCATACCCCACAATAATGTAATCTTTGGCGGGGTTAGGTTGTATTGTCAACACACGGGGTGCTTCCGCAACCTTATTAAGTAATTGTTCATATTCGTTTTCGGCGTGTTCCGACCTGTCGGCATCGGGAACGTAAACCGGTTCTGTGTAATCGGTTTGATTCAGTGCTTTCAGTATGCTGCGGGCATAAGCGCTCACCTGTCCGGTATTAGCCGTTTCAAGTTCGTGCAACAGGGCTGTTTGCGTACTGTCGGTTTCTAACGGGCTTTTGCCCTGTTGTATTAGCGATGCAAGCATGTTGAAATAACCGGTTGTGTGTTCCAGTGTTGCTTCCTGTTCCGGCGAGAGATTGAATTGAATCGGGATGTCGTTCAATACGGTAAGTCCTTCATCAAACATGTGTTGTTCCAGGTATAGAAACGAAAGCGTATAACTGCTTTTTAAATCGCTGTCCGCAACGAGCAGTGCTTGCAAACTGTCCGAAGAGGCAGTATCGTTCAGATAATACCTGACCAGAGCTCTGAAAGCTTTGGACTTCTGTTGTGTAAAACGTTCCCAACGCGATTCGGTTTCTTCTTTCAAAGATAAGATACTGCGGCCCTGCAAAATCTGTCCGATCATGTAATCGGGTAACGGGTTATTGCGTTCACCAAGTTTGTTTAACAGGTGATCCGATTTGGCGGTGTGAGGATTGGCCACCATAATGTCGCGCATCATCACTGCAGGAAGTACATCTTCTTTCTCGATGGCGGTACTCACCACCGTGTCTGACAAATAGGGCGATTCGCTCATCAGTTGGTTATATACTTCCATGGTTTCCGGCGGTGAACTGTTGTCCACTTCGCTTTGCACGGCTTCGGTGTTGCCACCGTCAACAAGCAGTGTTAGCAGGTTTTCGACAGAGTCTGCCTGCTGGCCGTATTGTGCCAGCTGGCTTTTTAGTTCACCGGTTGTAGATCCGCTGTTCCCATCGGATTCTGTTGAAGAGGGACAGCCGTTTTCATATGTCCATTGCGTATTTAATGTAATAGGGTAAAGCGTAACTGAACTGTGGGTATAATCTACTGGCTTGACCCTATTATTGTTGTTGTTAAACGGAAAGAAATAAGTAATATGTCCAAGCTGGTTATTAATGTCGTCGTAATCGTCATCGGGTGTTTGATTTGGTATATAGAACAGGTTGCCGGCCATGTCTTCGGGATTATTGCTTTTGGCACCTTGCCAGGGCGAGATGCCGCTGATGTCCGAAGGGCCCGGAGAGTCTTCAGCTGGTATCAGTATATCTGCCCGGCAATTTTCAAAATCGTTGCAACGCAACTGTAGTCCTTGAATTGGCCATAGTGCTCCGGAAAGGCGATTTATCTTTTGCGCTGACACACCCAATTCGAGGCCTGAAAACCAGTTACGGTATATTTCATTGGCATCCGTACCGGAATTGTTTACTATCATGCCTATACCCGTGTTTGGGCCGTTTCCGTCGTTGTGGTGAAACAGGTTTTCTTCCACGGTATAGTCTGTTGAGTTATCAAGATATAAACCGTAGCCTCCGTTTTCGATAAAAGGCACGGAAATGCTAAAATTATTGTATTTGATCAACGCTCCTGTCATGCCATTGATATACACGCTTTTATAGTTATCCGAAAATTCGTTGTGGCGTACCATAATAAATTTAACGGGAGAAGTTTCAGTGGCATAAATACCGTAATTTAGGTTTTGGAATAGTCCGTTGTCCCACTCCGTACAGTCGTCACCGCCACTGAGGCATTTTCCTTCCACGTTATATTGTGCGTTGAGGGAATAGATACCGCCACCGAAATGAGGTGTTGATGAGTTATTGATAAAGTTGCAATTGGAAATGTTTACCCCTTTCATTCCGTTGATACGTAAAAAATAATAGGGTTCCATAGCGTCGGACATGTTATCGTTGGTTTCAAAAAGACAGTCGTTGAAATAACTGTCGCTCGTGTAGTTATAATCGAAAAACATAACAGCTGTGTTGTTGTTTATAAACACTGCATTTTCGGCATGGATGATTCCGCCGGTGAAATCCATGTTATATACCCATTGTTTTCCGCCTCCGTAGTTTTCGCGTCTGATAGTAATGATGCCGATATCGGCATTTTCGATGGTTCCGCCGTTAGTTATTTCTATAACGCCTTGGTATTCGGGTGTTTGCGGTTGATTTGCTGTGCCTTGAAGCTCGATACCCTGCCAGGGTTTACCGCAACCGTTGGTGAATATGCCTCCGTCAAGTGTTAGTTTACCACCTGGTTCCACAATAATTTTTCCTCCTTCCGGCATGTATATCACCCCGGTTACGGTCAGGTGTCCTCCGGCTTTAACACGTACACCGGTTTGGAGCACTTTTTCGTTACTCCATACAAGATTTTCGCCGTTGTTTATTGCGTAACAGACTGGATTTTCCATAGGTAATAAATCGGCTTCCCATAACGAACGGCCGAATGTGGCTGCCCTTAATTTTCCCTGGCAGTAATTTATTTTAAGCTCAGTAACACGAACATGTGGGAAATTTCCGTATTCTTCCCAGTGGTCCATGGAAGCGTCTTTGTAATAAACGCCTGCGTCGGTGGCAATGTAAAGTACATCATTGCTTCCGTATTGATACACGATATTGTTGACTGGTAGTTCGGGCAAACTTTTATTGGGGTCGGCATCCAGCCAGTCTTGCCCTCCGTTTTCGGTGTAAGCCACTCTTATATCAATATTATCATAACCTATCAATGAAATCCAAACTTTATCGGGATTCTCGGGGTGAACGGCAATGCCTGAAATGACGGGGAAATTTTCATCGTCAATTCCAGGATAGTTTAACTGGGAGAAGGCAGTGCTGTTGTAATCACCGTTGTTTCCGCCTATTGTTGTGCGAGCCAATATAGGATGTGTAGAGGGAAAGTCCTCCTTGAATACACCGCCCGTTGCTACATAGATGTATTCGGGATATTTTTGGCAATAATCGAATTCAGAGATTTGCCTTTTAAATATAACCGGTTCAATTTTCCCCAAATCGGAATCAATATTCCACAATTCATCGGCTGAATGTCCTGCGGACCAGTTATAATTTCTTTTATAGATTTCCGAGAACCCGAAATAATCGCTGGTGTCATTTGGGAAGCCTTTTACCTGATACGTTTTCGGAACTAATGTTTTGTTGGCAGGATGTTCTCCGTCGGAAGGTATGGGATCATAAATCCAAGGTGAACTCGGAAAATATCTTTTTGCTTTAAGTTCTTCTACGCTGTTGTCTCCTGTACGAGAAGTAAAGAGCAGATTGTTGTCATTTTTGGAAAATTTGGCGTTATAACTGTCTCCACCTCCCGCTAAAACATTCCAGTAGTTATCCCTGTATAAATATACATAACAATCCTGATTGCCGGTAATGACCGCGTCTGGTTCAAATTCTGAGTCGTCGAACGTCCATTGCAACATGTTTTGCAGACCTGAATTTCTAAACTCAACTATAAATTCATCAGGGTCAGGACCTGTAAACGATTCGACATCCATCATACTAACCCCTGCGTGGTGGCCAATGAATAATTTAGGACTGTCAACATTCGGTTGAAATGACAATATATGTACATCCGCATAAAAACCTTCTCCAATATAATTAAGATAGCATAAAAAACCATGATTTGGATATGGCGCATGAACACCAGCGTGCTTGGAGCAACTGCCAAAATCCCCATAAGCAAAAATAAAATCATCATCAACCGGTGATACGGCCATTCCCATCCACTCTTTAGCATTATATCCGTGGTGAAATGCATATTCCGACCAGGAATTTCCATCATAAATATAAATATATGCCGATTTATTATCAAATTGTGGATCGGGTAATGTTTCATCGTCACCCCAAATATAGGCATACAACTTTTCATCAGCAGCAGGAGTAACTGCCAGGTTTATTCTATAAGGATAAAAAGCTCCCATTTCCTCGAAATCGAGGCCTGTTTCTTCGCCTGTCATAACTTGCCAGGTGGTGCCGCCGTCAGTACTTATAAATATGTTCGAACTGGCAGCATACAGGGTATCGCTGCTGCCCGGTTTGTATTCAATACTTCTGAAATCATCATCCGT
>Ga0136651_10000411_pt1 | contig 23527 bp, 22 predicted proteins | sample Mar14236cmmetaG_FD_94867 | JGI IMG/M metagenome (GOLD analysis project Ga0136651, IMG submission 94867) | Marine hydrothermal vent microbial communities from Guaymas Basin, Gulf of California to study Microbial Dark Matter (Phase II) - Marker... ... | reverse complement strand
GATGAATATGGAAGGCAGGTTGCTCCGGGAACGTATTTCTACAAATTAGAGCATAACGGGCATGTAGTGGTAAGGAAGATGGTGAAATTAACCTCACCCTAGCCCTCTCCTTTACGTAAAGTAGAGGAAACTCCAAGGGAGAGGATCACTTTTTACCACAAATTATCACTACTATTTCCTGTCAAAATCATGTAACCATTCATAAATTTTTGATTCCAAGAAAACGAATTTATATTTTGCAAAAAAAACTCTGAATTTTTAATGTAAAATACTTCATAACTGCCTGAAAAATAAATAGTTAATTAAATTCCAAAAAGTTTGACACCATTTCTGCAGCATGGATATTTTAGCTATAAATATTGTGAAATTCAGGAGGATTTGTAATGAAGAAATACTCGATGGATAGTATTCGAAATTTTGCTCTTGTCGGCGCTAGCGGATCCGGAAAAACATCCATTGCTGAAGCTATGTTCTTCAATGCTGGTGTGACGAATCGGCTTGGAAAAGTTGATGATGGAAATACCGTTATGGATCATGATCCAGATGAAGTTTCTAAAAAGATGTCTATTTACCTTTCTCTGGGTAACTTAGAATGGAAAAAGGTAAAACATAATATACTAGATACTCCAGGATATAGTGATTTTAAAGGTGATATGATAACTGCTTTTCGTGCTGTTGATACTGCAGTGATTACTGTCAGTGCAGTCAATGGCATTGAAGTCATGACAGAACAAGCAATGAAATATGCTGATGAAGTTAAGAACAGCATTGCAGTTATCATCAATAAGATTGATAGGGAGCATGCCAAGTTCAACGAGATCATCGATGAACTCAGCAACCTCAGCGATAAAGTGATCGTTCCTGTGACTGTTCCGATTGGCACTGCAGAGCATTTCAAAGGTGTGATCAACACTATCAAGAAGAAAGCATACAGCCAGGGAAAAGAGATCGATATACCTGCTGATATGGCTGATGCAGTTGAAGAATGGCATGAAAAGGTCATTGAAGCAGCAGCAGAATCCGACGACAAACTCATGGAAAAATTCTTTGAAGAAGGAGCTCTCTCTGAGGAGGAGATCAGCAACGGGCTGAAGAATTCAATCCTGCAAGATACTGCGGTACCTGTTTTTGTAACTTCTGCAACAGAGAATATTGGTATTCAGGAAATCCTTAGTTTGATCAATGACTTCTTTCCATCACCTAAAGATGCGCATGAAATTCTCATTAAAAAGAAAGATGAAGAACAAATGCTCGACCTGACCAAATACAACAAAAAGCTCGGGTATGTGGCCAAGGCAGTCAGCGAGCAGAACTTTGGTGAGATCGCAATGGTGCGTATGTACTCTGGTGCTCTCAATACAAGTGATGAAGTTGAACTTCCAGAGAAGAACGAAAAAGAGAAGATAGGGCAGATGTTCGTGATTTGTGGAAAGAAGCGTGAAGAAGTGGACCAGATCCCTGCAGGTGATTTTGGCGGACTTGTTAAACTGAAAAACACAAAGACATCAAACACCATAACAGAAAAAGGTGAACATCTTATTGTGAAGCCCATACAGTATCCAGAACCAGTATACTGGAAAGCAATCCGTGCAGTCAGCCAGTCTGATGAAGATAAGATCGGACCAGCTCTTTCCAAGATCACTGATGAAGATCCCACCATTCGTACAGAACTCAATACGGAAACCTTCCAGAATATCCTTTCCGGTCAGGGAGAAATACAGATCGGGCTTGTGCAAAAGCGTCTTCATGATAAATATAATGTAGAAGCGAATCTCACCGATCCAAAGATTCCCTATAAAGAAACCATAACCGGTAACGCAGATGTGAAATACCGTCATAAAAAACAAAGTGGTGGACACGGACAGTATGGTGAAGTGTACATCAAACTTTCACCAACTGAGATTGGTTCAGGCTTCGAGTTTGTGGATTCCATTGTTGGTGGCGTGATACCAAGTAAATATATCCCAGCAGTTGAAAAAGGTCTTGTGGAAACCATGAAAGAAGGTATTCTTGCAGGATATCCTGTCGTTGATATTCGTGCAGAACTCTATTATGGATCTTATCATGATGTTGATTCCTCCGAAATGGCATTCAAGATCGCTGCATCTCACGCTCTGAAAGATGGTTTCATGAAAGCTGGTCCCATTCTGCTTGAACCCATTCATAAGGTTCAGATAATCGTTCCCACAGAATATATGGGCGATGTTATGGGCGATATAAGCAGTCGTCGAGGTAAGATACTCGGAATGTCTCAGGAGGATAACAAACAAGTTATAAATGCAGAAATTCCACTTTCCGAACTCTATTCATATTATACATCTCTCAAATCGCTGACGCAAGGTCGTGGTTATTTTACACAACAATTCGCTTATTATCAAAAGCTTCCAAATGATCAGGCACAGAGGGTCATCGAAGCGAGCAAGAAAGAGGAAGAATAATAGAAATAAGCAATCGGAGGATATATGTCCGGTCATAATAAATGGAGTTCGATAAAACATAAAAAGGCAAAAGAAGATGCCAAGCGTGGTAAGGTCTTTACCAAGATCATCAGAGAAATAATTATTGCAGCTCGTGATGCAGGAGGTGATATCGAAACAAATCCTGCACTTCGTAATGCAGTCAACAAAGCAAATGCTGAGAATATGCCAAAAGATAATATTGAAAGGGCTATCAAAAAAGGAACCGGTGAGCTTGAAGGAGTGAACTACGAAAGTGTAATTTATGAAGGATATGCGCCTGGTGGCGTTGCAATGATCATTCAGGCAGTGACTGATAATAAGCAGCGTACCGTTGCAGAAGTTCGTCATGTGCTGACGAAGCATAATGGAAGTCTTGCAGAGAAAGGTTCGGTTTCTTGGAATTTCACTCAGGCAGGAATGATCATGGTGCCAAAAGAAGGAAACGACGAAGATGAGCTCATGATGACTGCATTGGATCTTGGAGCTGATGATTTTTCCGAACAGGATGACTTTTTTATAATCACAACTAATGCGAAAGAATTATATAATGTAGTAAATGGTCTGGAAAAGCAGGGAATCAAAATTGAGAATGCTGATCTTGAATATCTTCCGCAAAATACTGTACCCGCGAATGATACAGCGGCACAGGTCATCAAGATTATCGAAGCGCTCGAAGAGCTAGATGATGTGCAAAATGTGTACGCAAATTTTCAGATCGATGACGAAATATTAGAAAAAGTAGCAGGTGAATAAACAAGAGATAGTCCTTGGTATTGATCCAGGTTCAAAAGCCACTGGTTATGCATTTCTCTCAGTACAGAATAAGAGGGCACAATTGCTTAATTATGGAGTTATCAAAAATAATCCACGCGAATCGCTATCCAAGAGAATTGCAAAACTCCACAAGGAGCTGTCTAAACTCATAGAGGAACATAAACCAACACTTGCAAGTATTGAAAATATCTTTTATGCAAAGAATGTACGATCACTCGTATCTATGGGAGAAGTACGTGGTGTGCTGTTACTGGCATTGGAGCAGGCAGCAATTCCGATCTATGAATATTCTGCCCGTGAAGTGAAAAAAGCGGTTGTCGGAAATGGTAACGCTTCCAAGCAGCAGGTACAATTCATGGTGAAAAATATTCTCAAGATAAAAGAAACAGAGCTCCAATTTGATATTACTGATGCAATAGCAATTGCACTCTGTCATATACACAAATTGCAGTATGTTTGAATATATACGAGGAACGATTTCGGAAAAAAAGACGACTTTTGTCGTACTTGATGTAGGTGGAGTCGGGTATCACATCACTATTCCCATCAGTACATATGATAGGCTTGGTGATATCGGTTCAACCGGAAAACTCTACATCCATTTTCATGTACGAGAAAACGAGCAGCGATTTTTCGGATTCTCAACCAAAGAAGAAAGAGAAGTCTTTGAATCCCTTCTGAAAGTAGCAGGAATAGGACCCAAGATCGCCATCTCCATTCTTTCAGGTATTACTATCAAAGATCTATTTGAAGTAGTAGCACGGCAGGATGTGAAAGTTCTTTCTACAGTCCCTGGAATTGGCAAGAAGAGTTCAGAACGTATCATTGTAGAGCTCAAAGATAAATTTGAAGATATGCTTCCTTGCACTATGATTGAATTCTCTACTACCACACCTGAAGAGCAGACTATGATTAATGATGCAGAAACTGCACTCATTTCACTTGGTTACCATAAGAGTTCTGTGATCAAAGAAATTCAGAAATTCTTATCCTCACATTCTCCCAGTTCTGCTGAGGAGATAGTTAAAAACGTTATTAAGAAATTTTATTCCCGATCATGAACGCACGAGAAGCCGCATACAAGGCATTGAACAGAATCCTCAATAATGCTGAGAGTTCTGATATTGTATTGGCAGAACTATCCCCTCAGGTTTATGAACAAGACCAAAGTCTTTTCTATACCCTTGTCAAAGGCACTATAAAGCAGAAGTTACATTTAGATTTTCTTCTATCTCATTTTATATCTTATGAAAAAACAAAAGAAGATATGATGATTCTCCTTCTTCTTGGAATCTATCAGACAAGATTTCTTGATTCAGTGCCAGATTATGCAGCAGTGAATGAAACGATCAAACTGGGTCATAAGTATTTCAGTAAAAAGACCTGTGCTTTTGCTAATGCGGTTTTGCGCTCTTATCTCAGGAAGAAAAATAACATTGAATATCCTCATGACAAGGTGAAAAATATTTCTGTTCACTACTCGTTTCCTCAATACCTTATCACGCAATGGATAGGGGATTTCGGAGAAGATAACACCATAAAGATGTGTGAATTCTTTAATAAACCATCCCGTCTTACTATTCGTCTTGAAACTAACAAAGTTACACCTGATACTTATGCAAAACACTTGAATATAAGCGGTATCGGTTTTATGCGAAGCAGCACTCATGATAATATTTTCAAGATTACTTCTGATTATAACTTTACCAATGATGAATTTTTCATAAAAGGGTATATCTATATTCAGGATGAAAGCACATTGCTTCCTGTTGAGCTTCTCGATCCGCATGTAAACGAAACAATTCTCGATATGTGCGCAGCTCCTGGTGGTAAATCTTTGTATCTAGCTTCATTGACGAATGATAAAGCACAGATCACTGCAGTTGATAATGATCAAGAACGCATGAATTTTTTTAAAAATAATCTTAAAAGAATGCCACATCGATCGATCAATTTAGTCAAAAAAGATGTACTCTATTTTTCTGAAACTCATACATTCGATAAAATACTTCTCGACGCTCCTTGTACTGGATGGGGAGTGTTGCAGAAGAAGCCAGAATTAAGAATTCAATCTCAAAAGCGGCTTGAAACACTCATCCCGCTTCAGCAGAAGTTGCTAGATAAGGCAAATACACTTCTAAAAAAAGATGGTTATCTTGTGTACTCAACCTGTACAATCAATTCTCAAGAAAATGAAAAACAAATTGATCGTTTTCTAACAAAATACACGAATTATATCATCGAAAAACCTGATAAATTTGTTGAAAAAAATTTTGTAACAGGCAATTATATAAAAACTTATCCCTTTAAGCATAAAATGGATGGCTCCTTTGCTGTCCGGCTAAGGAAAACAGCATGAAGACATTAAAGATTATTGGATTTATAATTCTGAGTTTTATCATTGTGTTTCTTCTTGGCTTTGTTCTGTCACGAACCGCTTTGTATTTTTATACCAAACACCGCAGCGAAGTTCCTGTTCCAAATCTTGTTAATAAAGACTACAAAAAAGCGAAACATGATCTGTATAAACTCGGTCTATATATTGATAAAATCGCAGAGCGAAACAGTATGGAGATTCTTGAAGGTAGCATTATTTCTCAGGAACCCGAAGCTCATTCAGTGGTGAAAAAAGGGTATACGATCAAAGTTATTGTAAGCAAGGGTCCAGAGATGATAAAGATCCCTACATTGGATAATCTCACAATTGATGAAGCACGTATCCGACTTATAAATAGCGGATTAGAAGTGGGCAATGTAAATTATTCCTATTCCAATGAAATTCAGAAAGGCAAGGTAATTTATAGCCAGCCAGTCTACGGAATGGATGTTCCAAGAAATTCGAAGATCGACCTTGTAATTAGTCTGGGTAAAATTCCGACAACAATCAAAAATCAAAAAGATATCTATGATTCCTACCTGGAAGATTTGAATGAAAATTAGAAATTGAGGTGAGAATGGCAAAATATGATGCGACACGTATTAAAGTTATGAAGGGGCTCGAAGCGGTCAGAAAACGTCCTGCTATGTATATTGGTGGTACAAGCGAGCGTGGACTGCATCACCTTATTTATGAAGTAGTAGATAACAGTATTGATGAAGCAATGGGCGGGTATTGTTCACGTATCGATATAATATTGAACAAAGATGGTTCTGCTACGATTATAGATAATGGAAGAGGAATTCCTGTTGACCTGCACAAAGAGCAGAAAATTCCTGCGGTACAAGTGGTGTTGACAATGCTTCATGCAGGAGGTAAATTTGATGACAAATCCTATAAAGTATCAGGAGGATTACATGGAGTGGGTGTTTCTGTTGTAAATGCATTAGCCAAATGGCTGGAAGTAAAGATTTATAAGGATAAAAAAATATATCGCCAATATTATGAGAAGGGCGAAGCAAAATCTCCTCTTGAAGTAATTGGAAAAACCGGTAAAACCGGTACAGAGATTACGTTCATGCCTGATGATGAGATTTTTGATGATATCACTTTTAGTTTTGATTATCTGTCTGTCCGTCTTCGTGAGCTTGCTTTCCTGAACAAGGGTGTAAGAATTATCCTTAAAGACGATCGACATAATGAAGCGCATGATTTCAAATACGATGGGGGAATTATCTCCTTTGTAAAATATCTGAATGAAAATAAGAAGGCACTTTTTAACCGTCCAATCTACATTGCTGGTGAACGAGATCATACAGAATTTGAAGTAGCAATCCAATACAATGATGGATATCAGGAATCAATCCTGAGCTTTGCAAATAATATTCATACAATCGAAGGTGGAACACATCTCAGTGGGTTTAAATCAGCGCTCACACGTGCGGTAAACACCTATATCAAAAATGCGAAATTAAGTAAGAATGAAAAATTTTCACCTCAGGGTGGCGATATTCGGGAAGGTATCACAGCCGTAGTAAGTGTGAAATTGAAGGATCCCCAATTTGAAGGACAGACTAAAACCAAACTACAGAATTTTGAAACAGAAGGTATTATTAATTCAGTAGTGTACGAGAAGTTGATGGAATTCTTTGAGGAACATCCGACTGAAGCTAAATCAATTGCAAATAAAGCGATCCTTGGAGCTCGATCAAGAGAAGCTGCTCGAAAAGCAAGAGAACTGACGCGTAGAAAATCCGTGCTCGAAAGCGGAAGCTTACCAGGCAAACTTGCTGATTGTTCAATAGAAGATCCGTCACAGACTGAGATATTCCTTGTTGAGGGTGACTCGGCAGGCGGTTCCGCAAAAATGGGACGTGACAGAACGTTCCAGGCTATCCTTCCTCTGTGGGGCAAAATGCTTAACACAGAAAAGGCACGAATAGATAAAGTCCTTAATAATGATAAGATACAACCGATTATCCTTGCTCTTGGAGCTGGCATTGGTGATGAATTTGATAAAACAAAACTACGTTACAATAAAGTGATCATCATGGCAGATGCAGATGTTGATGGTCAGCATATCGCTACTTTACTCCTGACTTTTTTCTTCCGCTACATGAAACCGTTGGTTGAAGATGGTCATATATATATTGCACGTCCACCATTATATCTCATAAAAAAAGGGCGAATGCAGCGTTATGCGTATTCTGATACTGAAAGAGACGAGATTATGAATGAGCTTGGACAGGGTGTTAGCATTCAAAGATATAAAGGTCTGGGTGAGATGAATGCAGATCAACTCTGGGAAACTACTCTTGATCCTGAAAAACGCATTCTAACTGCTGTTCGTATGGATGATGCAATTGAAGCAGACAGGATTTTCACTATTTTAATGGGCGGGGATGTTGAACCTCGAAGGGAATTTATTGAGAGAAACGCTGAATACGTAGAAGTTGATGTGTAACTGGAGGATACATGATTCACGATAGATCAAGAATTGAACCGATTGAAATTGATGACGTACTGAAGAAAGCGTATCTTGAATATTCGATGAGTGTGATCGTGTCACGTGCACTCCCCGATGTTCGCGATGGACTTAAACCTTCTCAAAGACGTATCTTATATGCGATGCATGAACTTAAACTCGAACCTGGGAAGGGTTTTCGAAAATGCGCAAAGATCTGCGGTGACACTTCTGGTAATTACCATCCGCATGGTGAGCAGGTTATATATCCTACACTTGTGAGAATGGCTCAGGAATGGAGTATGCGTTATTTGCTTGTACATGGTCAGGGTAACTTTGGCTCCCAGGATGGTGATCCACCTGCAGCAATGCGTTATACAGAAGCAAGACTACATCAGGCTGCTGTGGACCTCATGTCTGATCTCGACAAGGAAACTGTAGGTTTTCAGGCAAATTATGATGATACACGACAAGAGCCAAAAGTCTTTCCGTCAAAATTTCCAAATTTAATAGTCAATGGCTCTTCAGGTATCGCAGTAGGTATGGCTACTAATATGCCCCCACATAATATTGCAGAAACCTGCGATGCATTATGTGCTCTCATCGATAATCCTGAAATGGAACCCCTTGACCTCATGAAATATATCAAAGGTCCTGATTTTCCAACTGGTGGCTATATCATCGGAAAGACTGGTATAATGGATTATTTCAAAACCGGATATGGTAAGATCATCATACGAGGTAGGGCTTCGATCGAGACAAAAAATAATGGTCAGGAAGCAATTGTTGTTACTGAACTGCCATATCAACTTAACAAAACACTGCTCATCGATAAGATCGTGAAATTAGTAAAAGATAAACGTATTGAAGGAATCAGCGACATTCGTGATGAATCAGGACGACAGGGAATGCGTCTGGTGATATCAGTAAAACGTAATTATGACGCTGATTCTGTTTTGAAAAAGTTATATAAATATTCCCAGCTTCAGGAAAGTTTTGTAGTCAATAACAGAACACTTGTTTATGGGATTCCAAAAGTTCTGAACATGAAGGAACTACTTCAACATTATATCGACTTCAGGCATGAGGTAGTTGTCCGCAGAACACAATATCAGCTTGATAATGCAGAGAAAAGATTACACATTCTTGAGGGATTCAGGATTGCTCTTGACAATATCGATGATATTATCGCAACCATTAAAGCATCGAATAGCACTCCCGAGGCAAATGAAAATCTTCAGAAGAAATTTGGTTTTTCAGAGATACAGGCAAAGGCAATCCTCGAAATGAGATTACAAAAACTCACGGGTATGGAACGCGAGAAGATCGAACAGGAATACCGTGAACTGGTAAAAACTATCGAAGAGTTGAAAAGTATTCTTGAAATCCGATCAAAGAGAATGGGCATAATAAAAGATGAATTGATAGATATCAAAAAACGCTATCAGGATGACCGCCGCTCTGCGATTCTTGAAGGTTCGGCTGATATTGAAACTGAAGATATGATTGCTGATGAAGAGATGGTTGTAACTATTTCTCACGAAGGATATATAAAACGCCTTCCGATAAGAACTTACAGAAAGCAGCAACGAGGTGGAAAAGGACTTACTGGCACGAACCTTAAAGAAGAAGACTTTATCGAAAGTATATTTGTTGCATCAACTCATGCGTACATCCTTTTCTTCACAGATCTTGGTAAGTGTCACTGGCTCAAGGTACACAGAATACCCAGGGTTGGAAGGTTAGCCCGTGGAAAAGCTATTGTAAATTTGCTTCAACTTGAACGTGATGAACATATTGAAGCTTATGTGACAGCTCGTGATTTCGATTTACCGCACTTTGTGACTATTGTGACCAAGAATGGGATCATCAAAAAGACAGAACTTGCAGCATACTCTCATCCCCGAGTTGGTGGTATCATAGCAATTAAACTCATTGAAGGTGACGAGTTGATTGATGCACAAATTACTGAGGGTAACAATGATATAATTCTCGCGACAAAGAAAGGTTTTAGCAATAGGTTCCACGAAACTGACGTACGTCCCCAGGGTAGAAATTCTCAGGGCGTGATCGGCATACGATTGCGTGGTGATGATGAAGTCGTTTCCATGGTGGTGGTAAAAAGAGAAGGAACACTACTCTCCATAAGTGAAAATGGATATGGAAAACGCACACCTATTGCTGACTATCGCGCTACAAAGCGAGGAAGTATGGGTGTCATAACCATGAAGACAACAGCGCGAAATGGCTATCTTGTAAGTGTGAAAGAAGTCGTAGATGATGATGATCTTATTATCATTACCAACTCTGGCAAAGTTATCAGACAGCATGTAGGCAGCATTTCCATAATAAGTAGGAATACTCAGGGAATGCGCCTTATCACTTTGAATGAAGGTGATAAAGTCACCGATGTGACTCGTGTCGCACATGAAGAAGAAGAAATTGAAATTGATGAAGAAATGAGTGAAAATCTTAACGAAAAAGACATCAACGATAGCGAAGAAACTGAAGAATAGGATGAAGAGTAGCATGTATAAAATATTTATTCTTTGTTGTTTCATGCTTTTTTTCAACGCATGTGCTCCAAAGATCATACCCATTAGAACTCATAATGTCAAAATTCAGGAATCCTATGCAGTTATAAGTAAAAAGGACTATGATATTGCAATCGAACCCGCAAGCTGGAATGATCCACCCTCTAATCTCGAAACCTATTTCATGGTATTTCATGTGATATTGCGGAATAAGACAAATAGGATGATGGATATTTCCAAAAGTTCTTTTGCACTTCTTGATGATAAAGGCGAACAATATGCAATCTTTGGACCCCAAGAGGTTGTGAAGATCATGTATGGAGATAATCAGTACTTTGATCTCAATTACTTTATGAATTTTGATGATAACAACAAAGAAGAATTAAGAGAAGAATATGAAATTCGGCTCGAAGGTATCAGGAACATTATGCTTAAAGCTTTTCAATACGAACCTATCCGTCCTCAAGCACAGGAAAGTGGTTACTTGTTCTTTGAGCGAGTGGATTTCAAAAAGCAAGCTGTCCTCAAGATCTTCTATAATGAAGATGTAATGGAATTTCTGATAACTAAATAAGTATGAATCCTTCAAAGCTTATAATTAAAAAACGTGATAACCATTCTCTTACTCGAAAAGAAATCCATTATTTCATCTCAGAATATATTAAAAACAGTAAAGTTACTGATTATCAGATGTCCGCAATGCTTATGGCGATCGTTTTTAATGGTATGAGCGAAGAGGAGGTATACTATCTAACAGATGAATATATCAAATCGGGGATAAGCATAGTTTTTACAAATCAAGATGGAAAATATATAGACAAACACAGCACAGGCGGTGTGGGAGATAAAATATCGCTGATCCTTGCACCTATCGCAGCTGAATGTGGCGTAAAAGTTCCGATGATTTCTGGTAGAGGACTTGGCCATACTGGCGGCACACTCGATAAACTTGAATCAATACCAGGATTTATCACACAGATCTCGATAGAACGATTCAAAACTATCATTAAAGAAAATGGCTATGCAATCATTAGCCAATCAGATAAGATCGTTCCAGCAGACAGAAAAATCTATGCACTAAGAGATGTAACGGGCACAGTTGAGAGTATTCCGCTCATCACTGCGAGTATCATGAGCAAGAAGATCGCATCTGGTATAGATGGGCTGGTGATAGACCTCAAAGTTGGGCATGGCGCTTTTATAGGTACTATGAAACGTGCTAAAGAATTGGCGTATATGCTTACTTATGTTGCAAAAAAATTCAATAAAAAAATCCGTATTAATTATACTGATATGGACACACCTCTTGGAATGTATATTGGTAATGGTCTTGAAGTAATAGAATCAATTGAATTCTTAAAAGGTAATATGGCATCTGATCTGAAAGAAATAACGTACAGGTTGGTAGAAGACATGTTGCTAATGACAGATGTTGTAAAAGATAGAAATCACGCTTCTCAATTGATCGATAAGGCAATCTCTTCAGGAAAAGCACTCAGGCGATTTCAAAAATTTATCGAATTACAAAAGGGAAATCCATCGGTGATTGATGATTATTCGATCCTTCCACAATCAAAACACAAATTAGTTATTAATGCCAAAGAATCCGGATACATTAAGAAAATTTTGAGTCGAGACATCGGTTATGCCCTAATAGATGTGAGAGCTGGACGCAAGAAAATGGATGATGATCTTGATTATGCTTCTGGACTTAAACTTTTTAAAACAGAAGGAGATCAGGTCCAGAAAGGAGAGCCAATTGCAGAACTCTACTATGATAATGATATGGGAGAGAAGGCAGCGAAAGATATTTTGAGAAGCTTTATTATCACAAATCACAAAGTAAAAGTAGAAAGCAGGATTTTAGGTTCATTTAACCAGTAGGGAAGAAAACTCTCTAAATTAACCGAAACCTTTGAAAAACGATGATATTCATTAACCATGATGAATTTTGTTAAACTTGACACAAATTTATCACCCGAAAATTTCGTAAATTCATATAAATAAAGACACTTATACGTGTAAATAATACGGAGGTTCTCGATGCCTATTGTACCTAAACAGAAAAGGTCAAAATCAAAAGGCCGTAAGCGTCGAACTCATTATAAAGCTAAGGCAGAGCCCTTGATCAAGTGCTCAAACTGTGGTGAGACCATGCGTCCCCATTATGCTTGTCCACATTGTGGTTTTTACAGAGGAAAGAAAGTAATAACTATTTCCGAATAATATATGAGAATTGCAGTTGATGCATTCGGGAGTGATAAAGCTCCTTTTCCAGAAGTCGAGGGAGCCGTTAATGCTATTAATTACAAATGCTGCTCGAAAATTTTCCTTGTCGGCAAAAGCGACTTACTTGAGAACGAACTGGAAAAGTACTATTACCCAAAAGGTACTATCACTGTAGTCGATGCTCCTGATGTAATCGATCCTTCTGAAAAACCCGTTGCTGAACTCAAGAAGAAGCCGAATTCTTCACTTATGAAAGCACTTTCAATAGTTAAAGAACATGAAGCAGATGCCCTGGTAAGCGCTGGATCAACAGGTGCTGTGATGGCTGCTTCTTTATTATATTTCGGACGTATTAAGGGAGTTCTCAGACCTGCTCTCGCAATTTCATTACCGACTCAGAAAGAACCCGAAATTTTACTTGATGTCGGTGCAAATGTGGACTGTAATGCTGATAATCTTATTCAATTTGCAGAAATGGGAAGTATCTATTCCGCATACTTCCAGAAAAAGAAAAATCCCCGGGTTGCTTTGATCAATATCGGTGAAGAAAGAAAAAAGGGAAATGAAGTTACAATCGAAGCACATGCTCGTCTTGAGAAAATGAAAAATCTCAATTTTATTGGTAACATTGAAGGCAAAGATATTCTTAAAGGTATTGCCGATGTCATTATTTCGGATGGCTTTATTGGTAACATCATTCTCAAGACTGTTGAAGGAGTAGCATTTTCATTATTCGGAATATTGAAGCAGTATTTTGAAGAAGATTGGATAGCAAAGATTGGTGCTGTCTTATCTTATCCTGCTTACAGATATTTAAAGAAAAAGTTAGATTATTCTGAATACGGAGGAGGATTCCTCCTTGGAGTCAATGAAATCACTATTATCGCTCATGGTAGATCCAATGCAAAAGCGATCTCCAATGCCATTAAATTTGCAAGTTTTTCGAAAAAATCACAATTTTTGAGTCATATCAAGGATTATTACAAACATAAAATGGAGTCGTAACATGAGTGAACATAGAGTTAAGATCGACAGTATAGCAAAAGCGACACCTGAAAAGGTCCTTTCTAATGCTGATCTTGAGAAGATCGTTGATACCTCAGATGAATGGATCAGAACTCGTACCGGTATGGTCGAGCGTAGAATTTCTAATGAAAATACCGCTGCATCTGATCTCGTATATGAAGCAGCTGAGAAAGCGTTGAAAAAATCTTCCATCAAAGCCCGTGATATCGATCTGATAGTTATCGCTACTGTGACGGGTGACCATCCTTTTCCATCTACTGCATGTATTGTGCAAAGTAAACTTGGCATTCATGGTTGTCCCGCGTTTGATATCTCAGCTGGTTGTTCAGGTTTTATATATGCAATAACAATTGCTAAACAGTTTTTACAAAATGGTTTTGTTCATAATGTGCTTGTAGCTGGCGTGGAAATCCTCACCAAGATCACAAATTGGAAAGACAGAGGAACTTGTGTGCTATTCGGTGATGGAGCAGGAGCTGCAATCCTGACAGAAGCTCATAAAGGTGAAATCTCCGAAATCATCGACACATTCATTTCTGCTGATGGTAAATATGGAAATCTTTTAATTCAGGAAGCTGGTGGTTCGCGCATGCCAGCATCGAAAGAAACAGTTGAAAAAAATCTACATACTGTCTACATGGAAGGAAATAAGATCTTTAAAATCGCCGTAAAATCAATGGGAGATGCAGCCGATATAATACTAACTAGAAATGGCTTTACAGGTGAAGATCTTGATTGGCTCGTCCCTCATCAAGCTAATCTTCGCATTATTGATGCAACAGCCAAACGACTGAGGCTTCTTCCTCAGCAGGTAATTATTAACATCGAAAAATATGGAAATACCTCTTCAGCAAGTATTCCCCTTGCTTTTGCAGAAGCAGTTGAAGACGGTCGAATACGTCGTGGTGACCTCATCGTGCTTGATGCATTCGGCGCTGGTCTCACCTGGGGTAGTGTACTCTTGAGGTATTAATGCCGAAAAAAAACTTTGCCTTTGTTTTTCCAGGTCAAGGCGCACAATATGTGGGTATGGCAAAAGATTTTTATGATCTACCGGAATACCGTCACTTTTTTGAAGAATCAAATGAAAAGCTCGGCCTTAATCTCACAAGTATCATGTTTGATGGCCCCCTAGAAAAACTAAAACAGACTCAGTTTACTCAACCCGCGATTTTACTTCATAGCATAATTGCGCATGAATATTTTAGACAGCACATTCAAATCATACCTGCTTTTACTGCAGGTCATTCACTTGGAGAATTTACAGCTCTTGTTGCTTCTGGTGCTCTCAACTGGCAGGATGCATTATACCTCGTGCATAAACGCGGCACATTTATGATCGAAGCAAGTCAGGGAACTCCTTACAAGATGGCTGCTATTCTTGGTTTGGATGGAATTTCTATTCGCAATATTTGTGATGATATAGATGGCGTGGTAGTTGCAGCAAACTTCAATACTCCAGTTCAAACTGTTATTAGTGGGGAGGAAAAAGCTGTTGATATGGCGATGGAAGAATGCAAGAACGCTGGTGCAAAGAGAATAGTAGAACTTATTGTGGGTGGTGCTTTTCACTCACCACTCATTCAACGATCTGCTGAATGGCTTCATAAAGAAATGCTGAAAATTGATTTTTCGGATACGATTATTCCTGTTGTAGCTAATTATACCGCACAACCTGAAACCAAAAAATCCGAAATTATTGACAATTTAACTCAGCAAATTATTTCTCCAGTTCAGTGGGTAAGATCGGTTGAATATATGATTGAGAATGGTGTTGATACTTTTATTGAATTTGGACCGGGTCAAGTTGTATCCGGGATGGTCAAAGCCATCTGCAGAAACACACATCGGTATCACATCAATACTCTTGAAGATGCAGAAAAAGTCATTACTGCATTAAAAGCCCTGTAAGGAGTTCGTATATGTTTGAATTCAAAGACAAAGTTGTAGTAGTGACTGGAAGTGCAAGAGGAATAGGAAAGAGTATTGCTGAACATTTTGCTGAAAAGGAAGCACAAATCATCATCATAGACATACGCGAAGATGCTATCAATGAAACTGTGCATGAGATGACTTCAAAAGGTTTCAAAGCAGTAGGAACAAAATGTGATATCACTTCTGAAGAAGAAGTGACTAAACTGATGAAAGATGTTTACGAGCGTTTCGGCTCGATAGATATCCTTGTTAATAATGCTGGAATTACTGCTGATACACTTCTGATCAGGATGAGTAAAAATGACTGGGATAATGTTCTGAATGTTAACCTTACTGGCACTTTTATCTGTACACAAAAAGTAGCAAAATATATGATGAAACAGCGCTCGGGAAAGATCGTTAACCTCTCTTCTGTGATCGGGTTTATTGGCAATTTCGGGCAAGCAAATTATGCTGCAACAAAAGGTGGGATCATAGCATTTACAAAATCAGTAGCGAAAGAATTGGCCTCACGAAATATTAATGTAAATGCTATTGCTCCGGGATTTATTAAGAGCGAAATGACAGACAAACTTTCTGAAGAAATACAGCAAAAATATCTTGAAAATATTCCAATGAAGCGTTTTGGCACTCCAGAAGATGTTGCGAAATTGGCACTTTTTTTATGCAGCACATATGCAGATTACATAACTGGACAAACGATAATAATAGATGGTGGAATGATATAATACGAAACCTAAATCAAAGGAGAAGACAATGGACGAAAGCATCAAAGAAAAAGTAAAAGGCATCATTGCCTCTCAATTAGGTGCGACTGAAGACGAGATCACAGTTGAAGCACGCTTTATCGAAGATCTTGGAGCAGATTCACTCGATACTGTTGAATTGATTATGCAATTCGAAGAAGAATTCGATATCGAAATCCCTGATGAAGATGCAGAAAAACTAACAACCGTCGGCACAGCACTTGAATATCTTGAAAAGAAATTAGCTGAATAATCCATAACCCCACATACTTCAATGAGTGTGTGGGGTGCATTCCATCTATTTAAAGAAAGGACACTCATCTATGAAAGTGAAAAGAGTGGTTGTTACAGGATTAGGCACTATAAATCCACTTGGCTTGAATGTCGAGGATACATGGAAAGAATTATGTGCTGGTAAGTCCGGTGTGGAACTTGTTACTCATATCAATACAGATGATCTTCCTGTAAAGATCGCAGGACAGGTTAAGGGATTCGATGTGCTCGATTATATTGATCTTAAAGAAGCAAAAAGGATGGATCAATACTGTCATTATGCAATCGCCTCAGCTGTTCAAGCAATGGAAAACTCAGGTATTCAAGACAATATAGATCCTGATAAACTTGGCGTCATCACAGGAACAGGTATTGGGGGTATGCAAACCTTCGAAAGCCAAACTCAGATATTTCTGGAAAAAGGTCCAAGAAGAACAAGTCCACTTTTCATTCCTATGATGATATCCAATATTGCTGCAGGACAGATCGCAATTCGTTTTTCTGCTAAATGTATCAACTTTAATGTTACTTCTGCTTGTACTTCCAGTGCAAATGCGATCGGTGAGGCATATCGAGGTATTAAGTACGGTGCTGCAGATGCAGTTATCGCAGTTGGTTCCGAAGCTGCTATTACCAGATTAACACTCGCCGGATTTTCAATAATGAGAGCTCTCTCTACCCGCAATGATTCTCCTCACACAGCCAGTAGACCTTTCGATAAAGAACGTGATGGATTTGTTCTCTCTGAAGGCGCTGCTGCTCTTATACTTGAAGAGTATGAACATGCAAAAGCTCGGGGAGCACATATTTATGCTGAATTAGTTGGCTATGGAGCGACCTGTGATGCATTTCACATCACGATGCCTGCTCCTGGAGGAGAAGGTGGAGCCCACGCTATGAGAAACGCAATCGAGGATGCAGGAATCACTCCAGAAGATATACAATATATCAATGCGCACGGCACTTCTACACCTCTTAATGATAGTAGCGAGACGGCAGCAATTAAATCTGTATTTGGTGACTATGCGTACACGCTAAAAGTAAATTCAAGTAAATCGATGATAGGTCATGCGCTTGGAGCTGCCGGAGCTTTGGAATCTATGATTCTAATTAAATCACTCCAAGATCAGATGATCCATCCTACTATAAATCTCACAACTCCAGATCCGGAATGTGATCTGGATTATAATCCTGAAAAAACAATCCCACTCGAAATTGAATATGGTATTTCAAATTCCTTTGGATTTGGAGGGACATAACGCATCATTAGTTTTCAAGCGATATGATACATGAGAGTGAAATTGCTCAACTTCTTTCTCAGATTGATTCCAAGAAGATCGAAAAATGGAGGAAATCCCTCGATCTTTTAGAAAACAGGATAAACTATTTTTTTAAAAATAGAGCATTGCTCGAAGCAGCTCTCATTCATAAATCTGCTTATTTCGAGGATTCAGAACAATCAATCGCTGAACGGCTCGAATTTCTTGGAGATTCTGTACTGGAGCTGGCTATTACAGAATTTCTTTTTAAAAAATTTCGAAAAGAAAATGAAGGATTTCTTACAAAAAAGAGATCAAAGATCATTAGTAAAGTCTATCTGAATAAAAAGGCACGGGAAATAGGTCTAGCAAAATATATCCTTGTAAATGAAGATGAAATAAAACTTTCCAGACAGAAACAATCTTCTCTGACCGCCGATACTATGGAATCCCTTTTTGGAGCAATATTTCTAGATAGCTCATTTCAGGAAGCCAAATATGTTATTCAAAACATCACCCTCTCCAATCTCGAGGTGCTGCTTGAGCACAAGGATCTGCAGAATTATAAGAGTCTATTGCAGGAATTTACTCACTCTCATTACGGACTTAATCCTGAATACGATACTATTAAAGAAAGTGGTCCTGAACATCAGAAGAAATTTTATGTACGAGTAAAAGTAGGAGATATCCATTCATCAAGGGGAAGCGGAAAATCTAAGAAATCAGCTGAACAGAAAGCTGCACATAATCTTCTGAAAAGACTCGAAGTAAAACAATCTAAATGAACGTGATCGCACTACTCCTCATCATTATAGCTGCTATTCTTATTTTCATATATTATAGACATACGAATCCACCAATTTCGTCACCATTAAAATGGCTGCTCGGATCGTTACGATTTTTATTCTTCGTTATAGTAATTCTACTCATTTTTTCTCCAACACTCCGCTTCTCGACCACTCAAAAAATAGAACCAGTCAGAATTATTGCGATAGATTCAAGTGCCAGTATGGGACAACTGCTAAATACATCAGAAACTAAATCCAAGAGGGCATCTACATGGCTTGATTCGATCACTAACTACTTTGATGACCAAGGAATCAATTATCAGTCTGTTTCATTTACTAATGGATTAACCAAAGACTCAACAAAGACAGACATTATTCTCAGCCTCGATGAAATTTCTAAATCTGATATCTATTCAAATATTAGCAATATCATACTTATTTCTGATGGATTACACCACAATATCAATAATTTTATTCTGCTCGATAACTATACTATTCCAGTTTTCCCGGTATTATTGGGCAAGTACGAAGAGCAGCCAGATATTATTCTTGAAGAAGTTACGGTGAATAATCCAGTATATCTTGATACAAAAACAGAAATTCGTATTACAATCAGGGGTATTCCCGAGAATGAAACATTTGAGATAACTCTTTTAGAAAATAATGAAACATTACTAACGAGATTAATAAAGAATGAAGGTAATCAGAAAAATTACACTTTAGAATTTACTCCAAGAAAAATTGGTTACCGGCAACTTACTGCACGCATATCAGTCGATAATTTACGAGAAGAAAATGTACTAAATAATCAGAAGAATTTTCTTCTGAATGTGGTTAAGAACAAAGCAAAAATCACACTAATTACTTCTTCGCCAAATTTCGATATCGCTTTTATCCATAGAGCTTTGCAAAAGAATGATAGATATGAATTGATATTTATCGATAGAAGAAAAAATGGCTATTATCATCAGAACCAACCCGTACAACTTGGGGAGATTATAACCACGAGTGATGTGCTTGTTCTGAACAATCTTGATGCTTTCGACTTTGATGCTGAAATTTATCGTATTATTGAGAATTTTATGGCAAGAGGGGGAAATATATTCTACAGTGGTAAGATAGATAAGCAACTGGCATCACTTCTTCCTTTACAAACAAGTCGATTCAAAGATACGATAGAGTCAACGATTCTGGAAACTGCTGCAATGAATAATTATAAATCCTTCTCAATTCAATCATTAACAACTCAATCTGGCTTCTGGAATGCACTCCCACCCATTACAACATATTTTTATACCCCTAAACCTCAGGCTGAAGTTATCGCTAAAGCAGACATAGCTTCAGAAAATCCAGTTATCGCATTTGCGAAATATCTGCAAGGACATGTCCTTCAGTTTTCGGGATATGGATTTTATAAATGGAAAATGTGGCAAAAATCAGAACAGCAATGGTTTGATGGTTTGATTCTAAATATTATACAGTGGCTTCTGAATGCTGATGTATCCCAGCGATTTATTTGTTCCACAAATAAGTTATCATATCTTGAGGGGGAACAGGTTGAATTTTCTGCTTACCTATTTGATGAAAAAATGAATACAGTCAATAATCAGGATATTTTAGTTGAAATAATCAGACAAGATACAACTATTGAAAAAAAATATATGGTTGAAGAAAACGGGAAATATCAATTGAACATTAAAGATCTAATAGATGGCTCCTATGCCTATAAAGCAGAAACAACTCTGGGGCAGAGACTATATCAGTTTAAAGGAGAATTCCTCATTGAGGATAGAACACTGGAGCAAAGCACCCGGGGTATTCAAAAATCCTATCTTGAATTTATCGCTTCGAAAACAGGAGGTTCAATTATCAATAATGTCCAGGAATTATCAAATCTGGATAAAATTCGACAGGAATCAATTGAATTTACATCAACGATAGATTTTGAACTCTGGAAGCAATGGTATCTTCCCATTTTTGCTTTATTACTTCTTGTGATTGAACTTATAATCAGAAAAAAGAAAGGACTCTTATGATAGAATGCCAATATTCAGAAGCTGTAGCAAGAATGAACAGACCTTCACGATTAGCTCTTGCGCTTAGTAAATCACAAGAAGGTCCTGCTAACATTATCACATTAGGATGGTTCATGAGAACATCGATAAAACCGCCAATGTTCGCAATTTCTGTTGGTCTTACTCGATATTCACATGAGCTACTTGCTGAAAACCGTAATTTTGTACTTGCAATACCATCAACTAATATGGCTGAAATAACAATGAAATGCGGAATACATAGCGGGCGTGAAATTAATAAAATTAAAGCATTTAAAATAAAAATTCGAAAAGGTAAACTAACCGACATTCCATTGCTAGCAGATGCTGTTGCAAATTTCGAATGCAAAACAATCACTCAGGTAAGAAGTGGTGATCATACTATCTTTGTAGGTGAAGTAAAATATTCATGGCAAAATCAGGATGAAGGTTTGGAACAATTGCTATCCATTCCCATGAATGACAGCAGGTTTGAAGAACTGATGCGCAAAGGTGGCTACTCTTTTGGAATTATAAAAGGAAAAAAATAATATGATCCTTACATATCAAGGGAAAAAACCAACTATTGGAGAGAGTGTATTTATTGCTGAGGGTGCAAAAGTAATTGCTGATGTAACGCTTGGAGATAATGTAAGTATCTGGTTTAATGCGATTGTGCGCGGTGATGTGAATTATATCAAGATCGGTAAAAATACAAATATTCAGGATAATTCTGTTCTGCATGTTACTACTGCAACTGCTCCATTGAATATTGGAAAAAATGTAACAGTTGGTCATAACGTCATCCTTCACGGTTGTACAATTGAGGATAATTGCCTTATTGGAAGCGGTGCGATCATCTGGGATGGCGCAGTGATCGGCGAAGGATCAATAGTAGGAGCAGGTGCAATTGTCCTTGCAGGTTTCAAAGCACCTCCACGTTCTCTGATACTTGGCTCTCCGGCTTCTATCAAAAAACAAGTGTCAGATGAGCAATATGAAATGGTCAAAGCTTCAGCAGAACATTATGTACATTACGCAAAAAATTATATGAATAAATAATAGAGGTTTTTATGGAAAAATATACAGTTGGAATAATCGGTGGGGGACCTGGAGGGTATACCGCAGCCATTCGTCTGCAACAATACGGCATTGATACGGTAGTTTTTGAGAAAGAACGTATTGGAGGAGTATGTTTGAACTGGGGATGTATTCCCACTAAAGCATTGGTTAAAGTTTCTGATCTTTATGATGAGCTTCACCATGTTGAACAATTTGGATTATCAATTGAAAATCCAACATATGATTATTCGAAAATATTCAAACGAAAGAATCAGGTTGTTGAGAAACTGGTTTCAGGTCTAGAATTTCTTTTCAAAAAAAGACAGATTCCTGTTATTAACGAGCAAGTGATATCTTTAGAAAAAGGTGAAAACAGTTACTTGATAAGAACTGGCAACGAGTCCTATGAAACACATTACGTTATCATCGCTACTGGCTCACAACCTAAGGAACTTCCTTCCTGCAGGATAGATGGAGAACATATTCTTTCTTCTAAAGATGTTCTGAAAATTGAGTCATTGCCTGATCGGTTAATTGTTGTTGGTGGAGGAGTTATTGGGTGCGAATTTGCTTCGATATTTTCTCAACTTGGAGTAGAGGTTCATATCGTTGAATTTCTTCCACAACTTGTGAGTACTGAAGATAGTGAAATTTCCAAGCGTCTTGCAATGGTATTTAAGAAAAAGGGAATCAAGCTTCATCTCAATACTGGTTTAGAGAAATGGAAATATGAAAACAATGAAATAAAAGTAATCCTTTCGACTGGTGTTGAATTAACAACAGATAGGATACTTTTAAGCGTTGGTCGTAAACCGAATTTTGATATAACATGCAATAATTTTGAATTATATAAAGAAAAAGAAGCAATAGCTATTGATGGCATAATGGAAACAAATCAGCACAACTTATTCGCAATAGGAGATGTGACTGGAAAAATGCTGCTTGCCCACACTGCAAGTAAACAGGGTCTTTTTGCTGCAGAAGTAATACAACAAAGGATTAAGGGCAGTAAAGCTTCTCCCGATACAATTTTATATGAGAATATTCCTCGATGTACGTTTACTAATCCTGAGATCGGTTCGGTGGGTCTTTCTGAAGTACAAGCAAAAGAACGATTCGGAGACATTCTTGTTGGAAGATTCCCTTTTACTGCTAATGGTAAAGCACTTGGTTTAGGCGTAACTATCGGATTTGTTAAAACAATCGCTGATGCTATGACAAAAACAATAGTCGGGATGCATATTCTCGGTCCTCAAGCAACAGAACTTATTGCAGAAGGTGGAATCATTGTGCAATCGGGCATGACAATAGATGAAGCACTTAAGGTCGTTTATGCTCACCCAACTCTCTCTGAAGCAGTAGCGGAATCAATTGAAGATTTGGAAAAAATGTCGATACATAGTATGTAAGTTCATGCATACCCCCCAAAATTTTTAGGGCATGGCACTTTTTCATTATTACACAAAAACAACCTAATACTAACAAAAGATGAGGGATGGTGCATATCGCCGCAAAGTACTAGCATAACAATGAATCACAAAGTATGGGAGACCCTTCTCCGCCAGACG
>Ga0136651_10000407_pt1 | contig 23597 bp, 38 predicted proteins | sample Mar14236cmmetaG_FD_94867 | JGI IMG/M metagenome (GOLD analysis project Ga0136651, IMG submission 94867) | Marine hydrothermal vent microbial communities from Guaymas Basin, Gulf of California to study Microbial Dark Matter (Phase II) - Marker... ... | reverse complement strand
CATCCCGAACGAATGTGAGGGATCTTATTTCCACTTACTATTACTTCTTAGATTTTTCAAAGACTTCAATAATATTCATCTGTTATTTTTGCTTCATTGAATATCATCATCACTACTAGTTAACACTATTCAAAATGTTATGGTTAACTGAGGATAATAGTTCGTACCATTATCTAAATATTATTATCAATGAAGCATAAAGCACAAAATTAACCAGAAGTCTACCAATCAAATCCTTAGTGGTGGGAATTTTCTTGAGAATACTCAAAGCTATTAAAAAACCAAATACCCCTCCCCCCAGAGAGAAAAGCCATTCGTTGAAAGAATTGATAATTCTATATTTTCCATTTTTTCCAAAGAAGCCACTTAAAAATCCAAGAAAGTTTACAACTAAGAAGAAGATTAAGATTCTCATCAACACATGTTTACTACCAGCTACTCCTCCTCAGTTTTTACAAGTTGTAATATTACCATCTCGGCACCATCGCCTCTTCTTTGACCAAGTTTCAAAATCCTTGTATAACCGCCATTTCTGTCATTGAATTTTGGAGCTATCTCATCCACAACTTTGTTGGTAAGTCTTCTATCATGAAGTTCCTTGTCGATCAATCTTCTCGACCAGACATCTTTTCTTTTCGCCTTAGTGATAATTCTCTCTATTAGTACTCGTGCTGCTTTAGCCTTTGGTGCTGTAGTTATTATAGTACCATGTTCAAATACTTCGCGTGCTATATTTCTGAGCATAGCTACTCTATGACTTGCATATTTGTTAAGGATTTTGTTCTTTGTTCTATGCCTCATTACACAAACCCTCCCAAATAATTTATTTTTCTCTAAGGATCAAACCGAATTTTTCCTGCAATTTCTCTTTCACTTCGTCTAAGGATTTCTTACCGAAATTTCTTATTCTCAGAAGTTCATCTTCGGTTCTACTCAATAGATCACCTATGGTTTCTATTTTATCCCTCTTCAAGCAATTCAAAGACCTAACTGATAATTCCAATTCTTCAATGGGTTTCAAGAATATTTCTTCATCAATTTTCTCATCAGTCTCTTCGTATTCCTCAATCTCCTCAATTTCTTCTTCTGAACCGTAATCTTGTTGCTCAACTTCTACAAATTGTTCTTTACCAAATTCCATAACATTCCCTAAACTTTTCTCTATAACACTGAAATGCTCCATAAGAATATTGCAAGCTCTTTTCAATGCTTCTGAAGGCTTCACGGATTTTTTGGTCCAAACTTCTAAAATTAGTTTATCATAATCTGTTCTTTTACCTACCCTAACATTTTCTGTCAAAAAGTTCACCTTCATTACAGGACTGAACACACCGTCTATAGGTATCATTTGTATGTCTCTTTCTTCTTCTCGTTCTGCGACGGGAACATATCCTTTACCCAATTCCGCAAATAATTCCATATAAACATTTGCATTTTCATCCAATGTAGCGATTTTAAGATCTGGATTAGCAATTTCGATCCCGATGGGACATTTTATATCCCCCGCAAGTAAGTTGCCCGGACCTCTTTTTTCTACGATTAGTCGATTAGTTTTATCAATTTCGGGTGTAACAATTCTCAACTGTACCTTTTTTAAATTCAGTATTATTTCAACTATATCTTCTTTAACACCTTCTATGGTGTCATATTCATGGTACTTATCTAATATTTTCACTTTTGTTATTGCCAGAGAAGGTATCGAAGACAGCAAAACTCTTCTCAAGGCATTTCCCAAAGTTATCGAATATCCCTTTTCAAGAGGTGAAAGAGAGAAACGAGCGTAATAAAACTCTTCGTCCTCCCTTTCTTCCTCAATTATCAATTTTTTTGGCATAACATACTCTATCATGAACAACCCCGGTCAAAAAAGACCAGGTTCACCTCCTTGAAGTTGTTTATCTTACTTTGAATACAATTCAACAATTGCCTGTACATCTGCAGGCAGATCAATCTCGTCAAGCTCAGGTGCTCGTAAGAACGTACCTCTGAAACTATCATAATCTACTTCGAGCCATTTCGGAACCATTCGATCTTTGAACAATTCTGCCGCTTCTTTTACAGATGGGATAGATCTACTTTTCTCCTTTATCTCTACAATATCGCCTTCTTTCAATCTGTAAGAAGGTATATTCACTTTTTTTCCGTTGACATACACATGTCCATGATTCACGAGCTGTCTTGCCTGTTTTCTGCTGAAAGCAAAACCCATCCTAAACACCACATTATCGAGCCTCGATTCAACGATCTTAACGAGTCTTTCACCGGTGACCCCTTTGGTTTTCACTGCTTCGGCAAAATAATTTCTAAATTGTTTTTCAAGAACTCCATAGATTCTCTTCATTGTCTGCTTTGCTCTCAACTGTAAAGCATATTGGGTCATTTTCTTCCTCGCTGCACCGTGCTGGCCTGGGACAAAGGGTCTTTTATCGAAAGCACATTTCTCACTATAGCATCTTTGACCTTTTAAATAGAGTTTTACTCCTTCACGTCTGCACAATCTACAAACTGGTCCAGTATACCTAGCCACGCTGTTTCCCTCCTCGCATTAAACTCTTCTTCTTTTTCTTGGTCTACAACCATTATGTGGTATCGGTGTGACATCCTTAATTTGTTGTATTTCCAAACCTGCTGCTTGCAAGGTTCTTATGGCAGCTTCTCTCCCAGAGCCAGGTCCTTTGACCTCAACATTCAGCTTCTTTAATCCCATTTTCAGGACTTCTTTTGCAACTTTATCTGCAGCCAACTGAGCTGCGTAAGGAGTTCCTTTCTTAGTACCGGAGAACCCCACGGTTCCCGCACTTGCCCAAGCTATTGTGTTTCCATCTGGATCCGTTATTGTTATTATAGTATTGTTGAAAGTGGATTTTATATGTGCAACTCCGCGATCCGTTGTTAATTTTTTCTTCTTGGTGGTTCCTCTGCTTCTTGAGCCTTTCTTTGCCATTTATTAAAAACACCTCCTGATCTTTTCATTTTTTCTTTTTAGAACCTATGCCCGGTCTTGGCCCTTTGCGTGTTCTAGCATTGGTTCTGGTTCTTTGACCTCTCACTGGTAATCCAAGTCTATGTCTAATACCTCTGTAACAACCTATATCGATTAACCTCTTTATATTTCTCTGAACTTCTTGTCTAAGTTCACCCTCGATTTTATAATTTTCATTTATGAATTGTGTTATCTTGCTTATTTCTTCTTCAGTTAAATCTTTGACCCTTTTATTTGGATCAATGTCAGTTGCTTTCAGTATCTCATTGGCTCTCGTTCTACCTATACCATATATATAAGTTAACGCTATGAAAACCTTTTTTTGATTTGGTAATTCTACACCGACAACACGCGCCATTTTGATATCCCTCCTTAAAGTTCTTAGCCTTGTCGTTGATTATGCTTTGGATTCCTTGAACACAGAATCCTAACGCGTCCTTTCCTTTTGATAACCTTACAGTACTCACATCTTCTTTTAACAGCGGCTCTAACTTTCATCCTTTTCCCTCCTGCTCACTTTTTTTCTGTATATTATTCTTCCTCTCGTTAGGTCGTAGGGAGACATCTCAACAACAACTCTATCACCTAAAACAAGCTTTATGAAATTTTTTCTCATTTTACCTGAAACATGCGCCAAAATTTTAAAACCATTATCAAGTTCCACTCTAAACATAGCATTTGGAAGTGCCTCAATTATTTTCCCCTCGAGTTTTATGGTTTCTTCTTTCTTCATGAAAGGCCCCCTTCAATTCTTGTCAATATAACAGGTTCATTATCAACGATGGCAATCGTATCTTCAAAGTGCGCCGCATTTTTTCCATCAAGAGTTACAACCGTCCATCCATCACTCAATATATCAATCTGCCAATCACCTTGACAAACCATAGGTTCCAAAGCTAAAGTCATACCATTCATTATCTTTACCCCAGTACCTGGCTCACCAAAATTTGGTATTTGAGGATCTTCATGAAGTTTTTTACCAACTCCATGTCCTACAAAATCTCTCACAACAGAAAACCCGTTAGATTCAACATACTTTTGTATAGAATGCGAAATATCACCTATTCTGTTACCCGCTTTAGCATTCCTTATTCCTATTTCCAAAGCTTCAAAGGTTATTTTCACAAGTTTTTTATCAAGTAGATTTTTGGTATCCCCAACTATATAAGTGCGTGCAGCATCACTGTAATAGCCATTCAAAATCGTTCCAACATCCACTGAAACGATATCTCCATTTTTGATAGTCTTTTTCCTTGAAGGAAGACCGTGAATGATTTCTCTATTTACCGATATGCAGCTCGCGAACTTGTAACCTTCGTATCCTTTGAAAGCTGGTTTTGCACCATTTTTAATGATAAAATTCTCAATGAATTCATCAATTTCAATAGTGGTTATTCCTTCGCTCAACTTGTCTGGTAATATCTCAAATAACTCCGCCAATATCTTTCCCGCTTTGGCTATTTTTCTTATCTCACTCAGTTTTTTGAGAATTATCAAGATAATTCCTCCAAGATTTTGATTATATTATTTGTTACCTCATCTATATCATTATCTCCATCAACAACTTCAAGTATACCTTTATTTTTATAATAATCTATTAAAGGTTGAGTAGATTCCATGTAAACTTTATACCTCTGTCGAACAGTTTCCTCTTTGTCGTCATCCCTTTGGATTAACCTCACTCCGCAATCATCACACAATTCATCATTTTTCGGTTTCAAACTTATCAAGTTGTAAACTTTTCCGCATTTTGGACAAACTCTTCTACTGGTTATCCTGAGAACCAATTTTTCTTCGGGAACATCGACAAAAAGTGCTAAATCCAATTTTTTGGAGAGCTTTTGCAATATAGATTCAAGTTCTTGGGCCTGCGCCAATGTCCTAGGATACCCATCCAATATGAAACCATTCTTACAATCTTCCTGAGAGAGTCTTTCTTCAACTATTTGATTTATCAATTCATCAGATACCAACTCACCTTTTTCCATTATTTTCTTTACTTTCATTCCAAGCTCTGTACCCTTGGCAACAGCCTCTCTCAACATATCACCTGTGGATATATGTGGTATATTGTATTTCATGCTTATTCGCTTTGCTTGTGTACCTTTCCCGGCACCTGGGGGTCCCATGAAAAGTAAGTTCATGTTCCTTGCTACCTCCTTCCTCTGAGTCTGCCTTTTTTAACGAAACCTTCATAGTGTCGCATTATCAAGTGAGTTTCGATTTGCTGTAAGACATCCAGTGCAACACCTACGGCGATCAAAGCTGAAGTACCACCAAGCCATATATTTATTCCCACAGCACCCCTGATTAAATACGGGAGCAAGGCTATTATTACTAAGAACAAAGCCCCTATGAACGTAACTCTATTCAGTATTCTTTGAATATAAATTTCCGTACTTTTTCCTGGTCTTATACCAGGTATGAATCCACCATAACTTTTTATGTTTTCAGATACATCATGGACATCGAAAACTATGATACTGTAAAAGTAGGTAAAGAAGAAAACCAGGGCTGCGTACAAAATGAGATATAAAACTGAACCAGTCGCAAAAAGTGCTTGCAAAGTCGGGGATTTTGTTAATGTAGCCAAGGCACTTGGAATAACCATTATGGCACTTGCAAAAATTATTGGGATAACTCCTCCTTGATTTACACGGATCGGTATGTATGTTGATTGACCTCCGTAAACCCTTCTACCGCTTATTCTTCTGGCATATTGTATAGTGATTCTACGTTCACCTTGTTGTACCATTATGATACCCACTACCACCGCAAGCACGACTATCAGAAGGAATATCCAATCCAAAGCATTAAGACCACCTATAAGGGCTTGACCAAAGTATTGAGGATATCTTGCAACTATACCCGCAAATATCAGAACAGATATACCGTTCCCTATACCTTTTTCAGTGATTCGCTCACCAAGCCACAACAAGAACATCGTACCACCAAGCAACGTCACAGTTGATACAAGAACGAACCCCATCGGAGTTATACCTGGTGATATTAACTGTGGATTTCTGCTTATCGCAAATGACAACATGAACGCCTGAAGACCACCGAGTAGAACCGTTAAATATCTCGTATATTTTGCTAATTTTTTTCTTCCTTGTTCTCCTTCCCTTGCAATTTCCTTGAGTTTTGGAACGACAGCCATTAGAAGTTGCAATATTATAGATGCATTTATATATGGAGTTACACTCATTGTAAATATGGAGTATTGCCTCAATGCACCACCGACGAATACATCAAAGAAACTGAATAGACCTCCTACAGCACCACCTCTAAAAGATTCGAAGAACTGTGCCCAACTTCTTATATTTATTCCAGGAATAGGTATATAAATCCCAAGCCTGAACACGATCAATGCAAGAAAGGTGAATATTATTCTATCCCGTAGCTCAGGAATTTTAAAGGCGTTTCTCAGGGCCTTCCACACCTCAAATCACCTCAATTCTTCCGCCAGCTGCTTCTATTTTTTCTACTGCCTTTTTGCTGAATGCATGGGCTTTGACAATTAAAGGCTTGGATAAATCACCATCTCCTAATATCTTTATACCGTCCATAATTTTTTTTACATAACCCTTTGCGATCAATAATTCTGGGGTCACTTCTTGATTTGGCTGAAATTTCTCTTCCAAAAATCTGATATTCAAAACACAGTAATGTTTCTTATTTATATTTTTGAAACCTTTCATGGGAAGTCTTCTATATATTGGTGTTTGTCCACCCTCGAATCCTGGCCTCACGCCACCACCACTTCGCGCCTTTTGACCTTTATGACCTCTTCCACTCGTTTTTCCCAATCCCGAACCATGCCCTCTCCCCACTCTCTTAGGTTTATGCCTAGAACCTGGTGTTGGTCTAAGGTCTTCCAATCTCATTTATAGTACCTCCTTCCTTATTCTTCGACTTTTTCTACTTTTACAAGATGTGATACTTTTCTTATCATACCGAGTATTTGTGGCAAATCTTCTTTTATAACTTCATGGTTCAATTTTCTCAACCCCAAAGCTCTAACGGTCGCTTTTTGATCTTTAGAGTACCCTATGGGACTCTTTATAAGTTTTATCTTCAATTTCGACATCTTCTATCCCTCCTTGGCTGCACCACTAAATACTTCTTTTACTGATATATCCCTCAATTTCGCTATTTCCTGTGGAGATTTAAGCTTTTTGAGCCCCTCAAATGTGGCTCTAACAACATTGAGAGCTGTCGTCGAGCCCAAATTCTTTGTCAAAACGTTTTGGATCCCGGCAAGTTCAACCACAGCCCTGACCGAGCCAGATGCAATTATACCTGTACCAGGTGTCGCTGGTTTCAGAACTATTCGTGATGCATCATGTCTCGCCATAACGTCATGTGGTATGGTACCATTTATTATCGGAATATGGATAACATTCTTTTTGGCATCGGTGATAGCTTTACGTATAGCCTCTGGAACCTCTCGAGCATTTCCAATTCCAATACCGACTCTGCCATTTTTATCGCCAACAACAGCTAAAGCTCTAAAATGAAGATTTTTTCCACCTTTTACGACTTTAGTTACCCTTCTTATCTCAACAACTCTCTCTTCAAATTCATTTGGCATTCACTTATCCCTCCCTAAAACTTTAATCCTGCTTCTCGTGCACCTTCAGCAAGTTCTTTGATGCGTCCATGATATTTAAAACCTCCACGATCAAAAACCACCGTTTGAATACCTTTTTCTAATGCCCTCTTAGCGATCAATTTTCCAACTTCGCGCGCAGCTGCTTTATTCCAAGTTTTCGCTAAGGATCCTTTCAATTCTTTATCAACTGTTGAGGCACTGACCAAAGTACGACTGACCGTATCATCTATTATTTGGGCATAAATGTGTTTTTCACTTCTATACACACATAATCTTGGACGTTCCGAGGTTCCATAAATTTTCTTCCTAACCCGAAGGTGTCTTCTATTTCTCAGCAATTTTCTATTTATTCTTTTGATCACATCAATCACCCTCCATTAAACCTTCTTGCCGACTTTCGTTCGGATTATTTCTCCCTTGTATCTTATACCTTTGCCACTGTAAACATTAGGTTTTCTCCATGCTTTTATATTTGCAGCGAATTGCCCGACTCTTTCTTTGTTAATACCTTTAACTATTATCCTATTAGGTTCTGGAACCTCAACTTGCAAATCATCCGGAATTTCTATTTCTATAGGATGAGAGTAGCCAAGGTTCAATATTAACTTTTTACCCTGAAGTTGAGCACGGTAACCAATACCAACTATTTCCAATTCTCTTGAAAAACCTTCAGTTACACCTTTCACCATACTTCTTATATGAGACCAATATGTACCAGTAAAAATTCTTAGATTTTTTGTATCACTTTTTCTTTTCATCATGCTCATATTAGGAGTCACATGAATTTGATTGTCTTCTATTTTACACTCAACGAATTCGCTTATCTTTCTCTTCAGTTCTCCCTTTGGTCCTTTGACAGTTATAACGCCATTCTCTATTTTTACCTCCACGTTTCCAGGAATATCTATGGGATATTTTGCAAGCCTCGAAATGGTCGTTTTCACCTTATTCACCTCCTACTACCAAACGTAAGCTATGACTTCTCCACCTATTCCAAGCTCTCGTGCCTTTTTATCAGTCATAACTCCTTTTGAAGTTGTAATTATAGCTATTCCAAGTCCCCCTTTGACCCTTGGAAGTTTGTCGCTTGAAACATAAATTCTTCTACCTGGCTTTGATACACGAATGATTCCACTTATAACTCTTTCCCTATGTCTTCTATCTCCTTTGTATTTCATGGATATTTTTATTATTCCTTGCTTACCATCTTCTATGTATTTGTAATCAGAAATGAATCCCTCTTCTTTGAGGATCTTACAGATCTCTAATTTCAGCTTTGAAGCGGGGATATTTATATTTTCCTTAAAGACTAAATTAGCTGTCCTGATCCTATTCAACATATCAGCAATGGGATCACTCCACATTAAGCTCCCTCCTTTATTTTATCCGCCAATTCACCAACTAGCTTTTTTTACACCGGGTAATTTTCCTTCGAGTGCCAATTTCCTAAAACATACTCTACACAATTCAAATTCACGATAGACTGCCTTTGGCCTGCCACATATTTTACATCTTGTATATTCTCTTACCTTGTATTTTTTAGGTTTTTTCCATCTTTCTATGATTCCTTTTCTTGGCAATTTTATTCACCTCTCCTAACTTACTGTTGTTTTCTAAAAGGCATACCCAATAATTCCAACAATCTCCTAGCTTCCTCATTGGTTTTTGCGGTTGTAACAATGATTATGTCCATCCCCTGAATTCTCTTAACCTGGTCGGGCAATATTTCAGGAAAAATCAGTTGCTCTGTAACACCCATTGAGAAATTTCCTCTACCGTCAAAAGAATTTGGGTTAACACCTCTAAAGTCTCTGACTTTTGGTAATGCAAGATTCACAAACTTATATAAGAAATTGTACATATTCTTCCCGCGGAGAGTAACTTTCACACCGACGGGCATACCTTTTCTTATCTTAAAATTTGATATGGCCCTCTTAGCTCTGGTTACAACTGGCTTTTGACCAGCGATCAATTCTAATTCCTTAGCATGCTGTTCAATAAGATCCCTGTTTCTCGATCCTTCACCGATCCCCATGTTGATCACTATTTTCACTAACTTGGGGACCTGTAATTTATTTTTGTAACCAAATTCCTTCATCATAGTGGGGACAACTTCTTCATCATAAATTTTCTTCAATGGTAATTCCATTTTCATCCCGACCATATTTCCCGTGCTTCGCACCACGGGGTTTAGCCGGGTTCACCTCCTTTTCTCATACTTTATCTATTAATTCACCACATTTTTTACAATACCTGGCTTTTCTGTTATCCTCGAGCCTTCTCATACCAATCCTCGTCGGTTTATCACAAGACGGACAAACAACCATGACCTTTGAGGCATATATTGGTTCTTCCCTTTCGATTATTCCACCCTCTCTTAAAGTTGGAGTAGGTCTTTGGTGCTTTTTTCTCATGTTTATATTTTCAACTATTACTTTTCCATCTTTCGGGATCACTCTCAAAACTTTTCCGCGTTTTCCTTTGTATTTACCAGATATAACTTCAACAACGTCATCTTTTTTTATCCTCATGTTCATCACCTCACAAAACTTCTGGAGCCAGAGATATTATTCTCATGTAACCCTTTTCTCTCAATTCTCTAGCTACAGGTCCAAATATTCTGGTACCTCTTGGTTCATTGAACTTGTCTATCAAAACTACTGCATTATCGTCGAACCTAATGTAACTTCCATCTTTTCTTCTGTATTCTTTTCTTGTTCTAACGATAACACCTCTAACGATATCTCCTTTTTTTACATCAGTATGAGGAATAGCATCTTTAACAGTACCTATAACAACATCTCCTATTCTACCGTATTTTTTGTGAGACCCTCCCAGAACCCTTATAACCAAGATTTTTTTTGCTCCCGAATTGTCTGCAACGTTCAATATTGACTCTTGCTGGATCATGAGGCATCATCCTCCTCCGCTTCTATAATTTCTTTTTCAGTGAGAATTGATCTTTTAACTATTTTAACTACTCTCCATCGTTTTTCTTTGCTCAAAGGCCTGGTCTCTTCTATCTCCACAACATCCCCAACTCTGCATTTATTGGTTTCATCGTGTGCTTTATATTTCTTGTTTCTCTTAACATATTTTTTATACTTTGGATGTTGGAATAATCTCTCAATACTAACTACAACAGTCTTATCCATTTTATCGCTAACAACAGTTCCAACCATTCGTTTTCTTGGCACCTTGATCATCCTCCTCAGATTACCTTCTTATCCCTAATTCTCTTTCCTTGATAATGGTTTTGATCCTTGCTATATCTCTTTTAGTTTCTTTTATTTTTGATTTGTTATCTAACTGTCCTATAGCAAGTTGAAATCGCAAATTCATCAATTGTCTTTTAGCGTCCTCAAGTTTTTCAAAGAGTTCCTGATCACTTAGCCCTCTAAGTTCATTTGCTTTCACTATTACTCACCTCCCAATGTGAAGCGGGGAACTATTTTTGTTTTAATTGGCAATTTAGTTGCAGCATATCTTAATGCTTCCTTTGCCAGTTCATCAGAAACTCCTCCAATTTCGAACATGACTCTTCCGCGCTTCACAACTGCAACCCACTTATCCGGGTTTCCTTTACCTTTACCCATACGTGATTCTGGTGGTCTAGCGGTAACAGGTTTATCAGGAAAAACTCTAATCCAAACTTTTCCTGAACGTTTCAATACCCTTGTTATGGCGACCCTGCATGCTTCTATTTGTTGTGCCGTTATCCAATGAGATTCTAAAGCTTTCAAACCCCATTCGCCGAAATGTACTTCAGTTGCTCCTTTAGATTTCCCCTTTAATCTACCACGTTGTTGTTTTCTATATTTAACTCTTTTAGGCATTAGCATTTTTTACAACCTCCTCTCAAGGTTACTGATTACCCTGTCTTAATTAGATTTATCATCTCCAAGGAAAATCCATACTTTTATACCTATAATGCCGTATCTTGTTTTTGCGACCGTATAACCATAATCTATCTTTGCCGTTAGTGTTTGTAAAGGTACCCTTCCCTGTCTATACCATTCTGTTCTCGCTATATCAGCTCCACCAAGCCTTCCAGCGACCATTACCTTTATTCCCTTTGCTCCCTTTCTCATAGCATTGCTTATAGCCCTTTTCATTGCCTGTTTATAGGAAGCACGACGCTCTATTCTTGAAGCTATGTTCTCAGCAACCAGTTGAGCAACGAGTTCCGGTGATCTGACTTCCTCAATATTTATTCCAACTTTCTTTCCTGTCATCTTTTGCAATTTATCTCTTAATAGTTTAACTTCCGCGCCTTTTTTCCCAATCAAAATTCCTACTCTGGCTGTTTTTATAGTTAAATTAATGTTTTGAGCACTTGATCTCTCAATGTATATCTCACTTATTCCCGCATGATAATACTTATTTTTTATGTATTCTCTTATTTTCTGGTCTTCTAAAAGAAAACTACTATAATTCTTCTCATTGAACCATTTAGAAGACCAATCGGTAGTTATACCCAACCTAAATCCTTTTGGATGTACTTTTTGACCCACCAATTTTCACCTCACTCAGAAGATTCATTGTTTTCTTCCAAAAGTACCTTTTCTTTTGAAGCATCACGAACAACAATTCCTATATGGCTCAATCGTCTTTGAATTATATCTGCTCTCCCTCTTCCTCTTCTCCAAATTCTTTTAAGTCGTGGACCATCGTTGACGTAACATTCTTTAACGTAGAGAGAATCCACATCCAATCCAAAATTATTTTCAGCGTTTGAAACAGCAGACTTAAGAACTTTGTATATCAATCTCGCAGCCTTCTTGGGAGATAACTCAAGAATTTTAAGGGCATCATCGATTTTTTTGCCTCTTATTGTATTTGCAACGGCTCTAGCTTTTCTTGGAGATATCCTCACGTATTTAGCCACGGCTCTCGCTTCTATAACAGGTTGCTGAGATTCTTTCAATTTTCTCTCTCTATGAAAAACGGATCGCTTCAAATGCGCCATTTGAGTCCCTCCTTACTTTACTTGACCCCTGGTGGCTTTTTTATCAGCATGACCACCAAATCTTCTTGTCGGTGCAAACTCACCAAGTTTATGTCCTACCATATTCTCCGTTATATAAACGGGGATGTGTTTCATTCCATTGTGTACTGCTATTGTATGACCTATCATTTCAGGAACAATTGTGGAAGCTCTACTCCAAGTTTTTATGACTCTCTTCTCACCCGTTTCATTCAGTTTTCTGATTTTTTTCATGAGTTTTGGATCAACGTATAATCCCTTCTTTAGAGATCTACTCACGAATACACCCCCTTTCAAACTTCGTTTCTTCTTCTAACTATGAATTTATCAGATGATTTTTTACCTCTGCGAGTCTTGTAACCTTTTGCAGGGACACCCCAAGGACTTTGTGGATGATTACCACCTTTACTTCGCCCTTCTCCACCACCATGGGGATGATCAACAGGATTCATAGCTATACCTCTGACCGTTGGTCGTATTCCTTTCCATCTAACCCTCCCGGCTTTTCCATCGACTTCGTTTATATGATCTTCGTTCCCAATCATCCCAATAGTAGCCAAACATTTCACATGTACCCTTCTTAACTCTCCAGATGGTAATCTCAAAAGGGCATAGGAACCTTCCTTCGCCATTAGCTGAGCGTATGTACCTGCAGAACGTGCTAATTGTCCGCCCTTTCCAGGCTTCAATTCAATATTATGAATTATCGTACCATCTGGAATCTTCTCAAGCGGTAAGGCATTGCCAACTTTTATTTCAGCATTTGGTCCACTCATCACAGTGTCTCCAACTTGTAAACCCTTCGGGGCAAGTATGTATCTTCTTTCACCATCTACATACATCAAAAGCGCTATTCTTGCAGATCTATTTGGATCATACTCAATAGCCAAAACCTTAGCAGGTATATCAAATTTATCTCTCTTAAAATCGATTATTCTATACCTTCTTTTGTGACCACCACCAATATGTCTTACAGTCACACGCCCGTGATGATTCCTTCCACCTGTTTTTTTCAAAGGCTTGAGCAAAGACTTTTCTGGCTTACTCTTGGTTATATCTGAAAAATCAGATATTATCATAAACCTTCTACCAGGAGTATAAGGTTTGAATCTTTTCAATCCCATCTTACTACTCCCCTTTCATTAGTGTAAACCTTCAAGTTGTTGGATAGTGTATCCCTCTCTTAATTTCACTATCGCTTTCTTCCATGATCTACTCTTTCCTTCATAAATCCCTTGTCTTTTTGGTTTGGGTTTTACATTTATCACATTGACTTTCTCGACCTTGACGTTGAATATTTTTTCAACAGCCTCTTTGATCTTCGATTTATTTACCCTTTTATCAACCTCAAAAACATATGTTCTATTTTCACCCATGGAGGTTGATTTCTCAGTGATCAAAGGTCTAAGAACGATATCGAAATATGTTAATTTTTCTTTCATCCTCCCAGCACCTCCTCAATCTTCTTAACCATGTCGACTGTTAAAACAAGTTTCTCGTACCTTATGATATCGTATACATTCAAGCCGTCTATTTTCACAGCATCTGGTGTCCCATTATTAGGATTATCGGCAATTATTATCTTAACGTTTGGAAGGTTTCTGCCAGACAATTTCACATTTATATAACTATTTTCTTTTCTTGGGAGGACGAAAAGCGAGTAGATGTTATCGAGTCCCAGATTCCTAAGAACTCCCCTCATTTCACGTGTTTTAGGCTGATCGAATCTCAAATCATCCAAAACAATCAAATTTCCCTCTTTGAATTTCACACTCAATGCGGACTTCAAAGCAAGTTTTCTTACTTTCTTCGGTAATTTTTTGTTCCAAATCTTTGGTCTCGGTCCATGAGCTACTCCCCCACCTTTCCAATGAGGGGCCCTTATGGAACCAGCTCTAGCTCTTCCGGTATGTTTCTGTGTCCAAGGTTTCCTCCCACCACCTGAAACTTCTCCACGTGTTTTGGTGGAAGCTGTTCCAGCTCGCCTGTTCGTCAGTTGCATGTCAACATACCTGAACATGACATCGGGATTAGGTTCAATATTAAAAACATCCTCCCTGATTTCCAACTCTCCAACTTTTTCGCCTTTGATATTTAAAATATCAATTTGGGCCATTGATTATCCTCCTTCCTACAACTGTTACCTTATTTTCGGGGCTTTTTCACTTCTCGTATTATCACGAGGCTGCCCCTCGCTCCTGGAACGCTACCTTTAACTGCTATTACGTTCTCTTCCGGCTTTATTTTCACTACTTCAGAGTTTAAAATCGTGATACGTGCATTTCCCAACCTACCTGGCATCTTCTTACCCTTGATTATCCTGGATATATGGGTAGAAGCACCCATAGAACCCAATTCTCTTACAAATTTTGTTCCATGACTGGCTGGTCCACCAGAGAATCCCCATCTTCTCATAGCACCTTGGAAACCCTTTCCTTTTGACCAACCAGTTATATCTACTTTTTCACCTTCGTTGAATATACTCAAATCTATAACTTGACCAATCTGATAATCATCGGGATTATCAACCCTGAATTCTTTCAAAATCCTAAATGGTCCAACTCCAGCTTTCTTGAAGTGTCCAAGAAGAGGCCTGTTCACTCTTTTTTCGCTTACTTCTTCAAACCCAACTTGTATAGCATTGTAACCATCTTTCTTTTCCACTTTTTTCTGAACAACATAACATGGACCAGCTTTTATAACGGTAACTGGTATAGCAACACCATCTTTAAAAACCCTCGTCATTCCAATTTTACGACCAAGAATGGCTTTCATTCTTTACACCTCCATTTAGAGTTTGATCTCTACGTCGACTCCTGCAGGAAGATCTATTTTCATTAACGCGTCTATTGTTTTAGGGCTTGGTTCCAATATATCGATCAATCTTTTATGAACCCTCTTCTCAAAGTGTTCTCTGGAATCTTTATGTTTGTGTGGAGATCTCAAAACACAATAAAGTGTCCTTTCAATAGGCAAAGGTATAGGACCAGAAACCTTTGCATTTGTTGCTTTAACTGTTTCCACTATTTTTTTTGCAGACAGATCCAAAAGTTCATGATCGTATGCTTTAAGCTTTATCCTGATTTTCTGTCCTGGCATTTTAGATTCCCCTCCTCCTAACTACAGAAGGTAAGAGGAGTGGAAACCCACTCCTCTTATTTCTGATTTTTTTTACTCGACAATATCTGTAACAATACCTGCACCTATGGTTCTTCCGCCTTCTCTTATAGCAAAACGCATACCCTTTTCTATGGCAACAGGTTTAATCAATTTGATTGTCAACTCGACGTTGTCACCTGGCATAACCATTTGAACACCCTCTGGAAGATCGATTATATCACCCGTAACATCAGCAGTTCTAATGTAGAACTGTGGTCTGTAACCCTTCATGAATGGAGTGCTTCTTCCGCCTTCTTCTTTCTTCAACACGTAAACTTGTGCTTTGAAAACTGTATGAGGAGTGATAGTTCCGGGTTTAGCGAGAACCTGTCCTCTTTCAACTTCATCTTTTTTAATACCTCTCAGCAAACAACCGATATTATCACCAGCAATTCCTTCGTCCAATATTTTTCTGAACATTTCAACGCTCGTTACAACCGTCTTCACGGTTGGTCTCAAACCGACTATTTCAACTTCTTCTCCCGCCACTATTCTTCCTCTTTCAACTCTACCAGTAACAACCGTTCCACGCCCTGTGATGGAGAATATATCCTCTACTGGCATCAAGAATGGTTTGTCTACTTCCCTGACAGGATCGGGAATATAATTATCAACGGCATCCATGAGTTCGTATATCTTCTGTACCCATTCATCATCTGGATTATCTGCTTCAAGAGCCTTTAAAGCGGAACCTCTTATAACAGGAACTTCATCTCCTGGGAACTCATATTTGTTCAAAAGATCTCTAACTTCCATTTCAACAAGATCGATCAATTCTTCGTCATCTACCATGTCGATCTTGTTCAAGAAAACCACAATAGCAGGAACGTTTACCTGTCTTGCCAAAAGCACGTGTTCACGTGTCTGAGGCATTGGACCATCCGTTGCAGCAACGACCAATATCGAACCATCCATTTGCGCAGCTCCTGTAATCATGTTTTTTATATAGTCAACGTGACCAGGACAATCGATGTGAGCATAATGCCTTTTTTCTGTTTCGTACTCAACGTGTGTAACATTGATTGTTATACCTCTTGTTTTCTCTTCTGGAGCTTTATCGATGTTGTCAAATGGTACATAATTGGCAAGATTCTTAAAGCTTAAAGCTTTTGTTATTGCTGCTGTCAATGTGGTTTTTCCATGGTCTATGTGCCCTATAGTTCCAATATTAACATGGGGTTTGGTTCTAACAAACTTTTCCTTAGCCATTCTAAAATCTCCCTCCTTAAAAAATATTATAGGTCAAACTTTTTTCATGATTTTTTCCAAAATCTTTTCTGGAACTTGCTCATAATGAGAAAATTGAATTATATGTGTTGCCCTTCCCTGACTTAGAGACCTCAGAGCAGTTGCATAACCAAAGGTTTCTGCCAGAGGTACATATGCTTTAATGATTCTCAAATTTCCTCTTGTTTCAAAAGCTTCGATTTTTGCTCTTCTGGTATTTAAATCTGCTATTAAATCTCCCATATACTCTTCTGGGGTGGTCACTTCTAATTTCATCATTGGTTCAAGAAGAATAGGCCCAGCTTTTTGGAAGGCTTCTTTTACTGCTATGGAACTTGCTACTTTGAATGCTAATTCAGACGAATCAACTTCATGATAAGAACCATCCAATAATATCACTTTCACTCCCAAAACAGGCGCACCAATTAATGGACCTACTTGACATGCTTCTTTAGCACCAGCTTCTATCGCAGGGAAATACTCTTTTGGAATTGTCATTCCTTTCAACTGACTTTCAAATTTGAATTCTTCTGAAAAATCAATTGGTTCTATCCTGATTTTCACATGACCATATTGACCTCTTCCACCAGTTTGTTTGATATACTTTCCTTCGGTTTCAATCGCTTTGGTTATTGCTTCACGGTATGCAACCTGTGGTTGGCCAACTCTGATTTGAACGCCAAATTCTCTTTTGAGTCTTTCTATTATCACTTCGAGGTGTAGCTCACCCATACCAGCAATCAAGGTCTCACCTGTTTCTTCATCAACATAGACCTTAAAACTCGGATCTTCCTCTGCAAGAGCTAAAAGAGCTTTTGTTAACTTGCCTTCATCAGCTCTCGTCTGTGGTTCAATTGCTATAGATATCACAGGTTCTGGGAAGTCGATCTTCTCGAGTATAACCGGTGCATTCTCATCACAAAGGGTGTCTCCTGTCTTAGTCGATTTCAAACCAATGGCCGCTACAATATCCCCTGCCCTTATATAATCTACATCTTCTTTTTTATCGGCATGCATGAAAACCAATCTCGATACCCTTTCTCTGATATTACGAGTTGAGTTAAAGATATAACTGCCTTTATCCAGTCTACCTGAATAAACTCTAAAATAGGTCAGTTTTCCTATCATCGGATCGACCATGATCTTAAAGGCAAGAGCAGAAAAAGGTTCATCCTCGTAAGGTTTCCTTATGACTTCCTCTTCCGTTTTAGGATGCCATCCTTTCACTGGTGGCAAATCGAGTGGAGAAGGTAAATAATCAACTACAGCATCTAAGAGTAGTTGTACTCCTTTATTTCTGTAGGATGAACCGCACAAAACAGGAACGATCTTTTGTTGAAGTGTTGCAAGTCGAATAGCCTTTTTCAATCTTTCTTCCGAAATTTCTTCTCCTTCTATGTAAGCCTCCATTAATCCTTCATCTACATCGGATAGTGCAACTATCATCTCTTCCCTAACTTCCTCCGCCTTTTCCAAGAGATCATCCGGAATGTCTCGATATTCATATTTTGTACCATCTTCACTTGTCCAATAAACGGCTTTCATCTTGACAAGATCTATAACACCTTCAAAATTGGATTCAGCACCAATGGGTAACTGTATCGCTACCGGATTCGCATTCAATTTCTCTACCATTGTTTGGATAGCCATTTCAAAGTTAGCGCCTATTTTATCCATCTTGTTCATGAAAGCTATTCTTGGGACACCATACTTATTCGCTTGACGCCATACGGTTTCAGATTGCGGTTCAACCCCAGCAGCAACATCAAACAACGCCACCGCACCATCCAAAACTCTTAAAGCTCTCTCCACTTCGATTGTAAAATCCACGTGCCCGGGCGTATCAATTATGTTTATTCGAAAATTCCTCCAAAAACATGTAGTAGCCGCTGAAGTTATGGTAATACCTCGTTCTTTTTCCTGGTCCATCCAATCCATCGTAGCAGTACCTTCATCAACGCTACCCAACTTATGTTTTCGCCCCGTGTAGTACAATATTCGCTCCGTTGTAGTAGTTTTTCCAGCATCTATATGGGCCATTATACCTATATTTCTTATCCTCTCAAGAGGCACAAGCCTCTCCTTCACGGTTTTTCCCTCCAATACTCAGCTTCACCATCTGTAATGTGCAAATGCCCTGTTGGCTTCTGCCATTCTGTGGGTATCTTCTTTCTTCTTAATGGCTATTCCTTTATTTTCATAAGCATCTATCAATTCATCTGCGACACGCAAATACATAGGTCTACCACGCTTGGAACGAGCTGCAGCAACTATCCATCTCAAAGCAAGAGAAGTTCGTCTTGGTTCCTGAACTTCTATCGGAACCTGATAAGTGGCTCCTCCAACTCTTCGTGGCCTAACTTCAAGTACAGGTCTCGCATTTTCTACAGCTTGTTTGAAAACTTCCAATGGATCCTTATTTAGTCTTTCTCTTATGCGCTCAAATGCATCATAAACTATTTTCTGAGCCTTTGATTTTTTACCATCCCACATAATCATGTTTATAAATTTGCTCACCAGTGTGTCATTATATAAAGGGTCAGGTTGTACAAGCCTTTTCTCAGCTCTTCTTCTTCGCACTATACTCCCTCCTTAAGATTTGGGTCTCTTAGTTCCGTACTTCGATCTGCTTTGCTTTCTTCCTTCGACACCTGCTGCATCCAATGTACCTCTGATTATTTTGTATCTAACACCCGGAAGATCCTTAACTCTTCCACCTCTTATCAAAACCACAGAATGTTCTTGAAGATTGTGACCAATACCAGGTATGTAGGCTGTTACTTCTATCCCGCTCGTTAATCTGACCCTCGCTATTTTCCTCAAAGCTGAATTAGGTTTTTTAGGTGTCATGGTCGAAACCCTGACACATACTCCCCTTTTTTGTGGATTACCACCAAGCGCCGGAGATTTGGACTTGTTTTCCAACTTTTTTCTGGAACGACGAATCAACTGATTTATCGTTGGCATATAGATTTTTACCCTCCCTTTTGCTTCAAAAATAAATAACCAAGCGTAATTTTACATCACAAAAAACTTGATGTCAAATCTTGATACAAAACAAAAAGATTAAGATATAGTTAAGTTGTATTTAATCTCTTTTGTATTATACTCTCTTAGGACCTTCTCTATTTCCGTGATAACGCTTTCCAAACCATTTTTGATCGAAATCTCTATACCGCTTCTTTCGTATCTCTTCTTGATCTCAATTTTTCCGCTTTTTAGTTTTCTTCCTACCGTTATTCTGATTGGAAAACCAATAAGGTCTGAATCTTTGAATTTAAAGCCTGCAGAAGTTTCTCTATCATCAAGGATCACTTCATGATTTCTGGCTTTTAGAGCTTCATACAATTTGAATCCATAGTTTCTTTGTTCATCATTGGATATATTGACTATGATTATTTCTATAATGTATGGTGCCACACTCATAGGCCAAATTATTCCATTTTCATCATGAAGCTGTTCAACTATGGCAGCAAGAGTTCTAGATATACCCCATCCATAACAACCCATCAAATATGGTTTGGTTTCACCATTTTCATCAACGAAATATCCATTCAATTTCTCAGAGTACTTTGTCCCAAGTTTGAATATATGTCCGATCTCTATTCCCTTCGTATGTTTAAGAGGATTTCCACATTTTGGACATCCTTCCTTTTCATGGATTATCCTTATGTCACCCCAGTGGTCCACCGAAAAATCTCTATCAAAATTTACGTTGGTGTAATGATAATTCTCTTTCATCCCTCCAACAACAAAATTAGTTAGATTTTTTAGTGAAAGATCCGCTATTTTTTTTATTTTTATCTTTTTATCTATACCTATCGGTCCAATGAATCCTATTGGAACCCCAAAGTCCCTCAATACCTCCTCTGGTGTGGCTAATTTGAGCGTTTGATCTTTGAGGAAACTCTTCAATTTTGATTCGTTTAGATCATAATCACCCCTTATTAATGCCATTACATAACCATTTTTGCCAATATACAGCAATGATTTGACTATTTTTTCCTTTGGTAAATTCAGGAATTTGCTCACATCATCTATTGTTTTTACATTTGGGGTTAAGACCTCCTCCAACGCCTTCATATCTTCTGGGTTGTTTTCTCTTATCTTAGATTCTGCTCTTTCCTCACTGGCGGAATAACCGCATTTGTCACATATATAAATATCACTTTCACCCATCGATGCAATTATGATAAACTCGTGTGAATCCGTTCCACCAATTGCTCCCGTGTCTGCTTCAACTGATATATAGTCCAATTCGAGTCGTTCGCATATTTTAGAGTAAGCTCTGTAGAAATCCGTATAAGTTTGTTCCAAACTGTTCTCGTCTTTATGAAAACTATAAGCATCTTTCATCAAGAACTCTCGTGCCCTCATGATACCAAATCTTGGTCTTATTTCATCACGATACTTCTGATTTATCTGATACAAAGTCAAAGGAAGCTGTTTATACGAACGGAGTTCGTTTCTAACGATGAACGTTATCATCTCTTCGTGAGTTGGTCCAAGTGTGAATTCTCTTCCGTGCCGATCTGATAGCTTCATCATTTCTGGGCCATAATCTTCCCATCTACCACTTTCTTTCCATATTTCTGCTTGCTGAATTATTGGCATCATAATCTCCTGAGCACCTATCTTTTCCATCTCTTCCTCAACTATCCTGATTATCTTCTTTATAACACGCCAACCGAGTGGTAAATAGGTATAAATACCTGCTGCTACTTTCCTTATGAAACCTCCTCTTATTAAAAGCTCATGACTGATTGTTTCAGAATCAGCTGGTTTTTCTTTCACGGTTGGTGCATAAAGTCTTGAAAATAGCATTCAGTACTCCCCTCACTTTTCTTTATTTTCCACACACCGAGCAACCTTTAGGTTCATTTGAAGTGGGTCGGGCGTTTCTGAAATTATCTTTCAATTTATAAATAAAAAAGGAGTTTTTAGCAGAATCTGATATGAATATATACATATTCACCGGATCGTACGAGATGCCAGCTGGATGTCTTAATTTGCCCGATATTTTATTTATAATTTTTCCATTTGGTTCCACCAACACCAATTTTCCCGACCAATATCCTGAAGCAATTAAGAAATCTCTCTTTTTGTCATAGTACAATCCATATGTTCCGTTCAGATCAGCCTCTTTTATAAATATTCTCAATTGACCATCCTTGTATTTGTATATTTGGCCCTGTGGATCTGCAAAAGATGCTATATACAATTCTCCTCTATTTCCAATAGCTAAACCACTGGCTTTTTTGACACTTACCAGTTCACTGATCTTCCCATCTTCTATCTTAAACACTTTGTTCAACTTTGTATCGGTCACATAGATGATACCATTATCCCAAAGCACATCATTCAAATACTCGGGTTTCACCGGAAAATCACTTGAACCATATAGGATGGTAACTTTTCCACTTTTTGGATCAACCATTTTCAAACTATCATTATCTGCGACGATTATTTTATTGTTGGAGTAATCGAAAGTCAACCCTCTCGGATCGATCAATCCAGTTGAAGTAAGAACATGCTTGTCTCCCATTAAATTATCAACTACTATCAATCTCCCGTCCATTTGCCCGATTTTTCCAGCCTCAGATATTACAATACCATAATCATTCAAAAATAAAGCATCGCTTGGATTTGATAACATTGATACAACCAATAATAACACCGCTACAACGTTCATTCTTACACCTCCTGGACTGTTTGTTTGTAAACACTCGGGACGAGATTTATCGGCTCGCCCCAAGCGCAAATTAACATCTTGCTCATTTGGAGAACCATTTTTCAATCAATAAATCATAAGGACTCTTTCTCATATCCTCAAGAACCTTGTTCACAAATTGCAGAAGATCCTTATCTTCTTTTCTAACAGCTATTCCATACTGTTCGGAGCTGAGTACATCGCTTGTTATTTCGAGATCCGGATTACTCAAAACATAGGCTTTTGCAACCGCTGAATCCAAAACAACAGCATCAACTCTTCCATTTTTCAATTCCAAAAATGCATCAGTGAATTTCGTAAATCGTCTAATTTCTTTTAACCCTTTCAAATCAGAAACTACTAAATCTCCTGTTGTGCCAAGCTGAACAGCAACTACCTTGCCCTTCAAACCATTTAGATCTTTTATTGGTGGATTCCCTTTTTTAATCACAATGACCTGACCGGCTATAAAATAAGGATCGGAAAAAGAAACAACCTTGGCTCTCTCTTTTGTTATAGTCATTCCCGCGATCACCACGTCAAGCTTCTTTGTTAAAAGGCTGGGTATCAATCCATCAAACGCTGTGTCCACTATCTTGAGTTTCACCCCCAAAGCATCCGCTATTTTTTTTGCAATATCGATATCGAATCCGACTATTTCATTGTTCTCGTTGTAATACTCGAAAGGTGGAAAAGTAGCTTCCGTTCCAACAATTAAATATCCCCTTGCTTTGATCTCGTCAATTATTCCACCTAAGATCATCACACTGAATATTGACATCAAAACCACCAAAACCAAGATTTTTTTCATTTTTCACACCCCCTATAAATAGTGGATTTTGTTAACTAAAAGTATTGAAATCTATCAAAAACCTTATTATTCTTTAAATAGGGGACATCCCCCACACAATACTTG
>Ga0136651_10000401_pt1 | contig 23714 bp, 12 predicted proteins | sample Mar14236cmmetaG_FD_94867 | JGI IMG/M metagenome (GOLD analysis project Ga0136651, IMG submission 94867) | Marine hydrothermal vent microbial communities from Guaymas Basin, Gulf of California to study Microbial Dark Matter (Phase II) - Marker... ... | reverse complement strand
GTATTGCTACATCAGGACCAGCGAAGCGGTCTACGTAAATTCCACTATCGTTGATGCTACCACCACCAACATTAAGTGTGAAGTTTGCAGAACCCGTACCGTCAGTTTCGGCTTTGGTTGCAAGACCATTGTTTACATATGTAATTGTCGCAAAATCATTAAGTTGAGTTTGACTAACACTGTCTGGTGGAATTTGCCACATTGGACGAATGTCATAAATCATGTCATTTGTGATTGCGGTTGTCGTGTCACCAACAAAGATTGCCGCCAATGGCAACTCATCTTTATATAAAGCCACATCTGGAAGTGCTGGACTTGAACCAGATACGCCGTCAATTAGGTTTAAAGTTCCATTTGGTGTTACTGTCAATAATACCCACTTGGCATCAGAGCCGGGTGCGGATATCTGCGGCGATGTTCCGCCGATGAATTCTTGATGTTCGTTGTCTGCTGTCCAGAACGCTCCTTCTGCAACTTTGACGAACATATCTGGTGTTGCAAGTGCTTCAACTTTTAATGGTGAAAAGTACGCACCTAATACTTTTGCGTCATTTCCTTTTGGCGGTAAACTAATTGTCATTTGATGCTCCTGTGCATAAATTTCCTAATACAAGTATTTATAACAAAGGGATAAAAAACATGACTTGACGCGTGATTTTCGCTGTGTTATCATATATAACGAAAATAATAATAAGAAAAGAGAAATTTAGTAAATGAGTTATATTAACGCAATAAAACGTAATAACGACGTTTTAGTGTGGGAAAGGGTTGACGGCAAGCGCAAGTTAGTAATGCATGACGCGCCATATTATTTCTACACTAAGGCAGAACATGGTGAATATACCAGCATGTTCGGTGATAAATTAGAACGACACGACTTCAATACTGGCAAGGAATTCAACGACGGCAGAAGGCGAATGTCGAATTTAGGGCTGGAATTGTTTGAATCCGACCTTCCTATCGAATTAAAGTTACTTTCTAAAAAATATTACGAAGCACCCCTACCCGAATTACATGTAACCTTATTCGACATCGAGGTTGATTACGACCTGCGGAGGGGATATTCAAGTCTTGAAGACCCCTATGCACCAATCAATTCAGTAGCTCTCTACCATAATTGGACAAATGAAATGGTCGTTTTGGCTGTTCCACCACCAGATTATGACGGGACAACGGACATAGAAGAGATTCTACTTGAAATGGATGCCATCGCAAAACTCCCAACCGACGTGGAAATTCGTGTTGAGTTGTTTGATAAAGAAACAGATTTGTTGAAGCGGTTCCTTGAGGAAATTGAAGATAGCGACGTATTGTCTGGCTGGAACAGCGAAGGATACGATATTCCCATGACAGGAAAGCGCATCGAAAAGATGGGTAGGCGCCATTTTGAAAAATTGTCATTCCCAGAGGGGGCGGCTCCGAAGTGGAAAGAAGATGAAATATTCAAGAAAAAGGTTATAACCTTAATATTGTCTGGGCGGGTCAGCCTCGACTATATGTTAATTTTCAAGAAATTTGAAGTAACATTAAGACCATCATATAAATTGGAATCAATTTCGGACGAGATATTGGTTGACAAAGACGGCAATTCCACACTACCGAAATTGGAATATGAAGGCTCGTTGGCGAAAATGTACAAAGAAAACTTCGTAAACTTCCTACGATACAACCTTCGTGATACCGAAATTCTAAAAGGATTTGAGGATACATTAGGTTACGTTGAATTGGCGAACGCATTTGTTCATCTTTCTACTGGTTTATTTAAGCATGTTACTGGCACCCTCAAATTGTCGGAACTATCAACCATCAACTACTGTCATTACGATTTAGACAATATTATCGTTAATGATATACATCCACCAGAGCATGTTACAAAGGCAAAGGGGGCGTTCGTACTAATACCACAAGTTGGTGTGCGGGATATGATTGGGTCTGTGGATATTAATTCACTGTATCCGTCTGCAATTCGTTCCAATAATATTAGTCCAGAAACTATCATCGGACAATTCCAAGATGAAATCCGCGCGGCGGAAGAAATTAAGAAACAATCATATGTCAATTTAACCTTAAATTTAGACACTGGTGAGGAATTAACCGCAACAGCCGACGAGTGGCACGAAGCATTGGTCGGTAAAGGATGGGGTATATCTGGCTTTGGTACAGTATTCGACCAAGGACATAAAGGTATTATGCCTTCTATTCTGGAAGGATGGTATACACAGCGCAAAGTTTATCAGAAGATGATGATTGAAGCAAAGGAAAATGGTGATACCGCGAAAGCACTATATTACAAGAAGCTACAGTTCGTATACAAAATTAAACTGAACAGTTATTATGGTTCTTTATTGAATCCATACTTCCGCTTCTATGATAAGCGAATGGGTGAAAGTACCACAGCAACAAGTCGTTTAATTTTGTTACACCAGTGCGCCAAGGTTACGGAACTATTAGACGGCGAATATATCATGCCTGACAGAGAAGTAGTAGAAATCAAAAATGGTGTTCCTGTAACCCATATAGGTTATAGTGATAAATGGTCTGTCGTCTATGGTGATACTGACTCCACTTATTTTGTTACACACGGCAGGGATGTTGAGGAAGCTACGTTGGTGGCAGACACGCTTGGTGAAGTTATTACAGAATCGTTTCCACAGTTTATGCGTGAAACATTTTTGTGTAATCCGGGATTTGATGACATCATTAAAACTGGCAGGGAAATTGTTTCCGACAGGGGTATCTTTGTAAACAAGAAGCACTACTTCCTACACTTAGTTAACGACGATGGTTTCAAGTGCGATAAGATTAAGGTTATGGGTTTGGCAACGAAAAAGACCGCTCTGCCAAAATTTGTTTCGGCGAGAATTAATAGCTTCATTGAACGCTACCTTAAAGGTACTAAATGGAGTGATATTGTCGAGGATGTTGTAGACTTTAAAGATGAGCTGTATGCCATGAAGGATATTATACCATTGGGTATAACGATGGGTATACAGAATGTAGAAAAATACACCAATGAATTCGCAGAGAATCCAGAAGAAACAAGATTGCCGGGTCATGTAAGGGCATCGATACTCTATAATACATGCTTAGAAAAGTATAAGGATGTTAACAGCTTACCTATTGTATCTGGTTCCAAGATAAAGAAATTTCAATTGTTGAATCCAGAAGGGAAATGGAAGACAATGGCATTTCCTGTAGACAACGAAGAAGTACCCGAATGGTTTAATGAAAACTTTAGACTTGACTACGATGAGCAGATTGATAGATTAGTCGATAAGCCATTAGGTCACATAATTGGTGCTATAGGTGAAACGCCACCATCGAGGCAGAGTCTATTAACAGATGATTTATTGGACTTCTAAACAAAATAGTTGACAATCCAATTAGCTTCTAGTATAATTCATAAGATATAAAAAATAACAATAATAATAATAATAATAAAGGTAAAATAAAATGCAACTCACATCAGACTTAATCGCGTTTATCGAAAACGTAGTAAAAACAGGGCAAAGCGTTAACATAGAAAATGTTATCATCGATGCAGAAAATGGTGCCGTCCGTGGTATCGACGAAGAACGCTCAGTTGTCTTATTTCAAGACGCAGACGTTCCAGAATTCCCAGTAAGTTCAATTGGCTTGAACCGCGTTGGTGTCTTCTTATCCCGTCTTGAAATCGTTAAAGAACGCGAAGGTTTCAATGTTGATGCAGAAATTGTAAACATCGACGATAATGAATACGTCAAAGCGTTACATATGAAAAGTGCCGATACCAAAGTAGGTTATCGTTGCGCGAATCCCGAATCAATAAAAGCTCCAAAACAAATCAACGACGAGATAATCTATCGTGTACAGCTTAACGCAGAAGCGGTAGGTGTATTACAAAAGGGTTATGGTGCCATGGGTACAGAAACCGTATCGGTTATTGGTGGTGACGGTGTTGCGTTTGAACTGGAAGATATAAACGAAGATATTATGCGCCACGTCTTTGCCCCACAGTCTATTCAATTGGGCGAAGCAACAGGTTCATTCACGCACAAGTATCCAGTAAAGACTTTATTGGCGCTATTTAAGCAAAATCCAGACGGCGAGTTTGAAGTTGGTGCAAAGGGTATTCTCCGCATTGCTGTAAATGGTCTTAATATTTACGTTTTACCCCAAGTATAAACATAATTCAACCTAATTAATTTTTTTAATTAGGTTGGAAAGTTGCACCATTACCCAAATAAATATAATAATAATAACAGGGTATATACTATGACAGATGAAATAAACACAAAAGAACAAGCTGAAATTGATACTGAAATCAAAGATGTTGGTGCTCGCCTTGAAGAAGGTGGTACATTACCAACAGAATTGATTGATGCAATCAAAAAACAAGTCACCGCAGAAATTGTAGAAGAAATGAAAGAGCAAAAGGTCTACGAAGAAAAGGAAATCGAACTTCGCAGGGAGCAGGAAGACATGGAGCGGGCTAATTATGTCGCTATGATGAAGGATTCCGATGAGCCTTGGTGTGAAATGGATAGCCGTGTGCGCGATACCGAAAAAGGCTCACGTGTAAAAATGGATTGGAACGACGCGTGGATTGTTTATCTTAAACAAGCTGGTCTACAAGGTGCAGACGATGAACAAATTATGCAGCAATATTTAACACTGATGTTGCGTGACCATGTTGACAAATACGAAGAACGCTACGAAAAAGATAGCAACTTCCAATAATAACAAATAGGAACAACCTATGAAATATATGATTCTTGATATAAGCAATCTTTTGTATAGAACTTACTATGCAAACAAGAATGAAGACGAATTGACATTAGCGGGGCTTGCACAACACCAAGCACTATTAACCCTTAACAAATATTATCAGTTGTACAAGCCTGATAAGATTGTTATGGCATTCGATAGAAAGGCGTGGCGCATTACTTATACAACGTCAGAACAATGCATATCAGGGAAGAAATATAAGGGTAATCGTCGTAAAGACATGACAGAAAAAGAACGTGCAAAATATGAGGCGTTCTTAGACCACTTAACACAATTTGAAGAACTCATGCGCGTGCATACGTCTGTTATTTGTTTAGCAGCCGATGGTTTAGAAGCCGATGATTTGGTAGCTGGCTTTGTACAGGAATACGCTGGCGCAGAAAACGAAATCATTGCGGTAAGTACTGACAAAGATTACATTCAAATTCTTGGATACGAAAACGTTAAATTGATTGACCCTGCAACCGGCGATGAGCGGACATTAGAAGATTGGGATGGTTCGGCTGAACTGTTCATGTTTGAAAAATGTATCCGAGGTGATGCTGGTGATAATGTTCAGTCCGCGTACCCGCGCGTGCGTAAGACCCGCATCATGAAAGCGTGGGCAGACCCACTGGAACGGGTCAACATGATGGAAGAAACATGGACAAACCAAGATGGTAAAACCATGCTTGTTAAAGAGGTGTTTAAAGAAAACGAACTATTGATGGATTTGGCCAAACAGCCACAAGAATGGCGCGAGTTGATGGCTACAACCATTAAGGAAAACATGGAAGACCCCGGCAAGTTTTCTCTGTTTCAGTTCATGAAATTTTTAGGCAGATTTGAAATGAAGAAAGTCGCCGATAACGTAGGTACGTTTTCGGAAATGTTAAGCCGCTAATCTAGCGGCTTTTCTTCTGTGGATGGTTTTGCCGGGCTTGGTCTATTCCAGAACGTAAAGCCATTCCACTTCTTGCTTGTATTCACATAGAAGCTCATAATAGGCGCAGAAATGCCCACTACGGTCACCACAAGTGCGGTGTGTTCCATTGTTGGTGATTGTACCATACATTCTATCATCTTTTCAGAAACGCAGCCATCAAGCATGTACGGCGCTAGTTTAGAATACCATTCTACAATTACCCAATATAACATGTAGCCATATCCAGCAACAATGATGCGTGGTATCACCCGCCATGCATCAAAGAATTCTGCCATTGCCATGTGCCCCATTCTCCAGTCATCAATCTTCATATATCCTCCTTGATAAATACATATAAATATTTATATTAATTAGGTTAAAAATATGACAAAAGCAGTAGCAGCACTAGGGGATTCTTTCTCCGATGGTGATACCGTTGACACAGGTAGCGGTGATGTGTTCATCAACAATAAACCATGTGCACGATTAAGCGATATGACAATGGGTCACCAACCACCGGGACACACATTATACCCACCAGCACCAATTATATCTGGCTCAGGCTCTGTTTTTGTTAACAATAAACCTATCGCTAGGTTGGGTGATGCCCATGAAGTACACACCGACCCACCACATGGCGACCCACCAGCAACACATCCGCACGATGGTGTTATTAGTACGGCATCTGGCGATGTCTTTTCGGGGTAATCTATGACGTGTATTCCCAAACATATAGCGTGTGGATGGTACAGTCCAGAAGATGGCTCACCGCCGGGTTTTGTTGCTGGACCAGAAAGTTGTGTATTGTCATCATTTACTGAATCAAGAGGGAGATTGACCGCTGGTGGTACGTTTTTTCGTTCAATAAGTTTTGGACCAGCGACCGATAATATACAAATTTCTACTAAATGGGTGGTTAATAGTGGTTCGCCTGTGGAATATTATAATAGTGGCACGCACGCATTGAGCGATGTGGAACGGGTGGAATTAGTAATTACCGAAAGCACAAATTCGCCCGTTTACTATTATGCACCACAAACATATGTTACGCCGACAGGTTCGCCATTAGTGGGGGGTTGGACAATTAGTGCTATAGGGGAATTGCGTAATCAATTATCATTGGTGGTTAATATGCCCAACAAGGATGTTCCTGCTGGTTGGGATAATACTGGCAGTCCAGTGGATGATGCTGACCACCTCGGCGAATTTGATGAGAATTTAACTGGTGGAAGTTATGGTAATCCAATTTTAGTTGATATTAGAACTGGTCCTGCATTATCTATGATTTTTATCGATACATCAGAAGATATTGGTACTGGCGCAACTATCGAGGGGAATTTTGGTATACGATATTGGAACGGGGCTTGTTGGAAATTGGACGATTTAATTAATCCAGATTGTACAGAGTTTGTTGGTTCACCACTCTTGCCTGTTTGTCCTGCTTCTCCAGCGGACGATTGCACCTAAATTAATTCATTTTTGATTGGTAACTCCTCTTTTAATAGTAGTAAATATTATTAAAGTTAAAGCATAACAAAAATTATCAAAAGGAGATATTGACATGGCTGTAACAACATATGAAGGCAAATGGCCGCACACTAAATGGATTGATTTGAAGAATGACGGCGTTATGAACGAATGTGCTGTCCTAAAAGAAGATGGCTTTGGTAATATCTATTACATTGAAATTCCAGCATTGGACAACGTAGACCGTGACCGTATTGCTCGCATGCTTACTTCACCACGTTCTAATGAAATTCCACTATGGGAAATCATGGGTAACACACAATTACGTAACGGTATGAATGGTTTGGATTATTTCCACCAATTAGTTAAAGTTATCACACCAGAAGGTGTTATAATGAATCCACGTATCGGTTCTGTTGGTACTGGTAAGATTGATACGGTTGTAGCAAGAAATAACGAAGGACAGCTTCTTGCTGAATCTGCACCAACAAAAGGCGACACACGTACACCTGCTGAAAAGCGTGCTGATACAATTGCAAAGCGCCAAGAAGATGCTGACGCAGATGCTGCGAAAAAATAATATTTACCTATATTATTGTTAGAAAATAAAAAACCCGCTTTCGCGGGTTTTTTATTGGGCGGCGGAGATAATTTATGTTGACGCTGACCTTGCTACTGCAACCGTAAGCGTATAAGTAACTTTTAATGTTCTATTTGCTGCTTTCAATACAGGCGTAAAAATTAAATGCGTTAACATTCTTTCTTGTTCCGTAAGTGGGTCTAAAGTATTATCCTGAACACCCTTATCAACACCGTTAACTGCTGGTATTACGATTGAACTTGCACCAGTTAGTGATACAACCATATCAACATTTGTTGCACCCGATACTGGTCCCTGTGATAATTCGATAGATGATGAACTACCTGACGTATTGCTAGAAAACCGCAAGAAGCCAAATGTTTGTTTACCTTCAATAGTAGGATATGTACCAAACGTGGTGTCTGTTATTGCTACTTTGGCGCCCGGTAATGATTGATTAAAACTCCATGTTACTGCGGTAGTATTCATAGCTTCACACAATTCGCCATATGTTGGATTGTCGTGTGGTGGTATGAATGTTATTTCTGCTTCAGAAGCTGCTCCATCAACTGTTATACCAAAACCATATCTTACGCCTTGAAGTAACTGTGTTTGGTCTGTAGAATTTTTATCACCCACATCAATATCTTGTATACCAGTGGAATCTCTTGCTGGCGCACCTGTCGTAAATAGTCCAATTTCATCAAATGTGAAAGAGCTATCAAGATTTGCAGAGGTCTGGTCGTTTACTAATTGACCCGATGGTTCGTCAGGGTTTAAAATTACTTCAACGCTAACCTCAGAAGTTAAACCTAATGACCTACTGAATACGCCTGTTGTACCGTTATCTGGTGGATTTGCGCCACCACCCGAACGAACACCTACGCGCGCGTCTGCGGAGCCGGGGTCAGTGCCCAAGCTTACATCAAGTTCATCAATGATTTCTGAATAAGTTTCATTGTATAACCGCGAATCCCAAGTTTGGGTATCTGGTGGTTGTCCATCGTTTGGCGTTTTGAATGTTACAGTAAATGCGGCATCAATATCCGTACCGCCGTTGCCAAACGCTATTCGATGAATTCTGTAATTCTGTTCATTTGACAGGGCACGGGATATAACACGCGCCATATTCTGTGGATGGACAGCATTATCTTTATCTAAATAGACTTTTCCAAGGTCATCTTCTATCTTGACGTGTCCCTTGACTATCATAGGTAATGCGTTTTCGTAATTTAATTCCATATTAACTCCTTATAATTATATATTTATTAAGAGCGAGTCAAACGACGAACGCTGGTAGTTAGCTGTTTTATCATATTATTGAATGCCACAGGTTCAACCGTCGCCTTCCCTAAATCATATTGAATTAGAAAGTCTTCGGATATGTTGGTAAATATAAAAGTACCTTTATTGCCAGAAACTTCGATATCAATTAACTCAATATCACTAAGTCTAAGGACTGCTGCTAGTACAATGTCTGATGTTTTAAAAGATTCCATAGTGTTTCCTTATTATTTATTCGTTTTAAATTGAGATAATCCAATCGTCAAATGGCGGTGAACCTACAGTCACATCAACCGCTGGTGAACCTGCAATCGTTACAATTGGTACAGATACTGTTATTCGGGTATTCGAGCCTTCGATAGCTATTGCCGTAACAGTATAAGTGTCTCCAGTAAATATGTGCTGTATTGTATTCTTGTCTGTTGTATTAATATCGTCCGTCGCATCACCAGCAACTAAAAAGTCGTTACCTGAAATATCGGTAACATAATATTGCCACCATGTTTGATACAACAGGAACCCACTATTTATCGCCGGGGAACCAGCGAATGTACCAGAATCTTGAAGTGCTGGTGAACCCGATACTGTTAATATAGTTTCGGTTGATGGTGGTGAACCGCCGCCCGTGACCGTAGTTATATTATAAGTTCCATTGTTGATACCACTTTCTGTTATTTCGATGGCGGTGTCTGGTGGTGAACCATGGGTAAATATATTATACACGTAACCATTTTCATCGTCAATATATATTTGATTGGTTGCGGAGTCGGTTCCTGTAATTGTAAACTTATGACCCATTAACAATTTAAAGTCTTCTAGTATCGTTGATATACTTAATGCCTGTGGTACAAGCTCGCATAAGTCTACGGTTGCACCATACCCTTCTGGTAAGTGTGTAATATCACCGCTGGTGAATGGGTGGATTTCACCAGAAGCATCTGTAATATCAAATGGTTCAGTGATTGAAATTTGTGTTGTATTTGTTCCTATGTCATATGTTGATGCTGACGTAGTATAAGACCCATTGTTTTTCAACGAACTGACTATATTAAATTGTTGCGCGGCGGCATACATTCCCGTTACATCACCATCAACCGCGATATAATTAGCACCAGTGCTTAGTATAAGCTGACCAGTACCTTCGTCTATTAATGTTTCGCGTACACGGATGTGTGTCTTACTATTAAAGTATTGTGAATTTAATGTAGTGTATTGTCCAACGTGACTTCCAGATGTTATATTTACTCGTGAGCCTTGTGTGAAAAATCCAGTATAATCACCACTATCAATAATAAAAACATTCGATGGAATATTCAATTTAAGATTGCCGTCGGTGTTAGTGTCTGGTACTGTCGCTACACCAAACGTAGTTACAAAGTCGCCTACTGGCGAACCAGAAAATTCGTATACCAATGATGTTATTGTATATGTGCCATTATTACCTGATGAATCGGTGACTTCAAATTCGTCACCAATGAACAAGTTACTAGATTGAAAATCTCCAAGTACACTAAAACTGGTAGGGGTTAACCCGACTATTGTCGAAACAACTACACCTTCGTCTGCCACGTAATATGGCATAGGCGGGCTGCTTGTTTCATATAGGCGTAGGGCACTTGAATATCCTAATATCCTATCATACACCAGCGCCTGCGTGTTAATAAGTGAAATGAAACGGCGATTAGGGTGGGTGTCAATATCAAAAGTTGGTGGTACCAAAGAAAGTCCAGTTATAAAAACTGTCGTATGTGGTATCCCACTATTATTGGTATACTCAGAGCTAATAACATTAAATGTGCCGGTGTTTATTGAATCGGGAATACTAGCAAATCCTTCTACATTATTAGTAGGTACAGTTTCATTTACATCAATTCTTGTTGCGCCGCCAGCCACTGGATAGGTGGTTGAAGCTACAGTATAATCACCGTCGTTAAACGCAGAACCAACTACACTAAAACTGAGAGCGATTGGATAGTCTGTCGTTTTATCGCCCAGTAAAGTAAATGAACCACCAGCAACAGGACTTCCCGTAGACGCATTTACATCTACTAATTTATCTTCGGTGGAACTTGTCATACTAAGATTTACATTAACCGCAGGGTCAAACAACGTCGTTTTGTCGCCAAGTACTATAAAGAACCCTGTGCCTATTGCTGGGTAATCTAATGCCGTTTTGGACACATCGGGCGAGGATACTATTATATTTACAGGGTCGCCAAAGTAAGGCGTTCCGTAGCCACCAGCAAGACAAATATAGGTGCCGTCAAATTCATATAAAACCTCGAGCGTAAAATCAAAATCTTCAAATACAGAAACGTCGATAGTTTCTTGACCGACATATTCTATAACGGCTTCAATTACTTTAGTATGATATGGTTTAATATCATTCGTGTAATCGATAAGCCCTTGAACTGGGTCTAAAATTTTTATTGTACTTGCCATTTATATTCTACCTTATTAGTCGTCAAAAACACCAGCACTTTGAAATGGCTTAATACCATGCAAAGAAACCATAGATGTTTTAAATATACCCGGATATTTAGTCTTTGTCGTAAACGCATCATGTAAAATTGAGAAGTATATTCTGTTTACATTAGAAACCGTAAAGGTATCGTATATTGCATCCATGGACAAAATTATATTTTCTGCTGAATCGAAGCTGTAATTAGTGAAAAATACATTAATGTCAATCGGTACGAATTCTACCGCAGGGTCTATCAAATAAGCCAATGTGGAACTTATTGCCAATGTACCATTAACAAATGTTTGATTTTCATCCAAACCATATTGTGTTTCTGTTTCATATTTTTCATCATACAATTCATATTCAAATGATGGAACGCGGATAGATGGGTCTGTAAGTTTGTAACCAATCATAGATTCTGTTACCCTATCCCACATCCACCTGTCGATTTTTCCATCTTGTTCTTGTCTAAATATCTTCCATTCTTCGTGAAGATTATTTAATTCCAATGGGGTCAGTTCTTCGTTCACCACATCAAGGTTATCTCTTAATGTAAAGTCACGAGTGAATCTAATTGTATATCTACTATCATCAAATACAATACCCTGTAAGCCACGTATTATAACCTGTGAAAATCTTTCTGGTAAGGCAATGTCGCTAGTATAAACACCAGTGTACGTAATTTTGATTTCTTCATCTGCGGCAGGCGCGGGTGTTATTGTTACTGTTGTTATAAGAGGGGAACCACCCGTAGCGACTACATAATCCGTATCCTCCAAATCAACACCGTCAACTTCTACTATAATAGTAGTATTTTCTGCTATAACCAACCCAAGCCCATAAACGTTTGAAAGTGGGCTACCACCACCAAAGTATTCGATACGGTTAACTAAATTGCCTTCTTCGGTATTAGTTACAGCCTGTAATGGTTTTTGGAAGAACATATGCGCATTAGGTACAGTTACCAATTGTTGTTCTGCTTCTGCCAAAGACATCAATCTATTTCTATCCAATGGTTTAGTAGTTTTACTACCTACCCAGAAATAGTATTTGCTTGATAATCTACCAAAAGAATCAAATTCATTTACTGTCGTGTATTCGTATTCTTGCAATAAAGTTCCTGCGGCTATGCCTGCGGCAATTTCATCTGCGTCTGTAGGGACTGCTTGTACAAATTTAACAATATCGTTTTCCTTAGTAGTAAGCGATACTGTTGTTGGTAATATTGCAGGTGAGCCTGTTGGTTGAACAGATGATTGTTGTGCTTCATTGATATAAACATCAATTGCTTTAGTATTATCTATAACAGAAAGATTAACCGTAAAGACTCCCGATGGAACAGACGCAGCATATTGCGTATCTACTTTGTTCTTTAATGGCTGCCATTCTGTTGGACTACCTACATTTGCAGGTTCAAATAATGTGAATTTAGCAACACCCGATTTTCTTTGGTCTTCTGGTATCGTATTATCACCAGCTTCCGTTTCAGCAATACTATCCCAAGATTCTGGTGGCACATCAGATTCTACCCATTCGTACAAGTTAACACTAGCGTAGTCGTATAATTGTCCCCACTCTCTGAATCTAATAACGTCGTCGGTTATTACATTATCGCTGTGGTATGGAACATAATCCATGGTAGACGTGTCCATCCACGAAGTACCAACAAATGCTGTTGTCCATGCCCTAGTATCTATTATCGTTTGTGGCGTTGTTACATATACCGCAGGGTCATCTGTATTCTGCATATCAACATTGTGTATCGCATTACTGTAATGATTACCACGCGCTGGGTCCCAATATTCAATTGTTGAGAGTTGTACTTCCGCATCGCGGTCAATAAGCCTGCTTGGATTTTGGGCGTCGTTATTAGCAACATAGCCGTATATTTTCAAATCATCTATATTTGGTAATGGTGAGCCGGTCATCTTAATTATATAAGGGTTAACATATTCGAAGTCGATGAATTCGGTGCCTGCATTCGTCATCGTCACTGCGTCAACATCCATTCCATGAACTATGTAATTACCATCATACGATACAGGGAACGTTGGTGGTGAGCCTTCTGCTTCCATCTTAGATACAATCTTCATATCGAAATACATAACCTTGCCGTTGTTTCTAAGTACTTCTACTTGCAATGGTTGGTTATACCATCTTTCGGTATCTGACATTTTAATTGGAACAAAACCATCAGTGACGTTCGTGCCGTCGTCGTTGTTGTCAATAAATTCAACTTTGAATTCATTTGACCGGGCATCGACTGTAGTCGTAAACATTTCAGGATATTCCTTTTCGGCAACTGAACCAAAATCTGCGACCTTAATAGCCCAGAATTCATCAATCTTAGCATCAATGAATCTTCTTGAGTTAATGTAAGCTTTTATTGCATTTACAGAACCTTTGGTTTGTATTTGTCCGCGCCAAAAAATAAATTGCGATTTTTCTGATACGTTCAAATTAGTTAAATAGTCGCGTTCTCCTTCATAACCCAGCGCATCGCGGGAATGTGTTGTCATTACATTACTTTCAAGGTTGTCGTAGGTATCATAAGCATACCGCAGATTTTCAACACCAGCCTCAAAGTTTTCTTTGATGTTCGCGCCTTGGTTAAAGAATGTTTCTAAGTAATAACCACCCACATTAGGACGTCCAGTAAATTCTGGATTTCTATTAAATAACATTTCATACTTAGTAACGTTCAAACCAATGAATGGGTCATATAATAAATTATCACCCGCTGAGTAATTATTAAATAACATAGCATGTTCGTAAGAGTCTGTAAATATATGCAACCCACCTAAGTGTAGGAAGTTGTATTCTGCATCAGTAAATGATACTTCTGGTTGCGTATTAACCGAATCGTTAACTATAATCTTTGTTTCTGTATCTCTACGATATACACGCAGAGCATCGACTTCGATAGTGTTGCCATTTTGGTCGAATATCAATTGCGATGTACGAATGTCTTCGACTGGTCCAGTAATAATATTAGACACAATTCCCGATGGTTGCTTAAACCATATCGCATTACGGAATGGATTTACTTCAAATGGTGGTATTAAGAATTTACCTGCCGTTGATGTAGAAAGTGCTAAGTTTCCAACGCTGGCTGTTGACGAAATATCTATAGCATTACCCGCCTCCGCATCTGTTGACGATGCTGCGAGTTTAACTCTATCCAGCGTATCACGTATCACATAGTAAGTGATACCTTGTGCTAATGGTGTTGGGTATACTGCGTTATCCGACACCATTACAACAGGGTCAGATGTTATGAATACATTATTAGTATCAACAAATATAAATTCATCAGTAGCATAGTTAACGGTTACTGGATATCTATCATTAACGGTACTGCGACGTATGCGTGTAGTATAAGCATAATCTATAAACCGCTCAATTTCTACTTGCCATGAAACGATGTTGCCTGTGTCTGGGTCACGAAGTGCTCTATCCGCATTAACAACCCATCCACTATCCAAAGTGAAAGCTTCATAGCCACGAATAATATCAACCAAACGCTGCATGCCTTGGATTTGTTTTGGTGTTGACCAAGATAGTGTATTTGTTTTATCTATTGCAAATTGGCGCCATAGTATGTCAGCAGAGGTATCGACTGTAAAGGTGCTAAATAATTCACCGACGTATTGGTCACCAACACCAGTTGTGGTAATTGGGATTTCTGTACCTGCTAACGCATCCGCAGATGTGTTAGCTAATTTAAATGTAGTATCAGAGGTTTTAATGATAAAATACTTTGTAGTTCCAATAACAGTATCAGTATCCAAGGGTATTGGCATTGTTTCTGTTGTGGATAGGTACACGCCTGCGCCTGTTTCCCATGGTATTGTTCTATATGTCAATGCGATAATACCATCAACAATTGTTGATGTAACAAGTGTGGTGACGGTAACAGTGGTTAATTTAGTTATAGTATCATATAACGACGATTCAATGGTGTATACACCATTGTTGCCGCTAGAGTTTGAAACCGTTACCTGTCTATTGGCGGCGAAGATGTCTTCGTGGTCGCCAGCAATTGCAAAAGTATTATCAAATGTGTCAGTGTCTGCAATATCCCAAGTATAGAGGGTGCATTCATTCGTGTCTGTATCTACATAATATTGGTAGTTATGTACATCATAATATTCTATTTCACGCGATTGTGAAATATTAGTCCTAATATCAAATCTCCAATCAAGTTGATTGTTGTATCTGGCGATGTCATACGGTATTGTTAATATCTGGATTTTCATTGCATCCATCCAGAAATCTTCAACGCCCGGTGAACGCTTAGAAGTTATATTATAGTCGAAGTCTGTTAAATCGATATATCTGTGTGATACACTTAATGAAGGCGTATCAACATAAGAAGCAAATTGATATGTTATTGGTGCTGTCCACAGTGTCCACAATGACTGGAAGTCTGAGAAGTTTGTATCATATCCTTCATATCTATTAAAGTTGACATACCATTGGTTGGTGCCGTTGCTTATGAATTGTGTATTATCAACAACATCACCATGGAAATTTGTTCGTGTATGGCTTGTTGTATTATTTGTGTCTCTGTCAATTAACAAACCACCAATAGTTGTAAAGTTAAATCCGAATGTTTGGTATACAAAATTCGCAGGGTCTATTCTATACGCAATTGCAAGCTGGTCATATAAGAATTGTGAAGATGCCTTCCATTCCCATTCAACAGGACCGCTGTCATTAAAGACATAATTGGCGTTTGGAGCAACAATCTCCGCGCTGAAATTAAAGTATAAAGAACGTACAGGTTTGTCGATATTCGCAAGTGTGGGATACATAGCTGTGTAATCCCAATATGGTGGTAGTATACTATCTGGTGCGAAGTTTGTTGTACCACCATCGGCACTGACTTCTATATTATCTATGTTTACACTAAAGTAATCAAATATTGGCAAGTCGTCAATAGATAGTCCATTAGTAATTCTATCGTCCGCAGGTACACCCGCAACGGAAACGACTCCATTGGGATATGCTTCGCCTGCTGGAATTACGCCAGTAAGGATATTTTGCCACATACCATGGCGAACCGCAATTCTACCATCAACTGGAGTAGCCGTGCTTATAGCAGCTGTGATATAAAGGTCTGTCGTGTTCGTAATAGGCGAATGCACCGCACCGTGGATGTGGTCAACCCCCGCAACTATATCACCTACTAATATTTCTTCTTCGACAACGATTGTTACAGTGGCTGGCGAGGAAGCAATTTCTACACTTTTAATTACATAGGTTTGTGTAATTTCATTAGCAGCATCTACTACCGCAATTTTCATTCCTTGTATATACGTGGTTGAAGCAAAATTCAAAGTATCATCTACTACAAAGTTTGCAAGACCTGCAATGCCGGGCACAACTGTTTGAATTGTATCCAAGTCCTTTAATGTATATGCGCCTGCATGTGTTACACTATTGTCTATAGTGAAACTAGCAGATGGAGCAAATGCTTCGACAAATTCGTGTGATACGCTAAATGTATCGTTTGTTGTGCTTATAGCGGTAACATCAAAACCATGCTTATATTTCCATATGCGGTCACCCCACATATCAACGTCATCATTTTCGTATTCAGTATCCCAATAGTCAGGCTTGGAAGCATAACCCTGTAAAACCCATGGTTCTAAGTGAGGATATGGGGTTGTATAAATTTTTTCATACAAGTCGCGCCAATCGCCACCTGATTCGGAGCCATCATTAAGATTGTTTGGATTTGCTGTTGTTATTAGGCTTGGCAACTCACCAGAATATATAGTACCACTAATACCATCTTGCACATCACCCTCGACGTATATTGTCGTAGTGTCGGGGCTTGCATCATAAACCGCAGACAGAGGTTTCCATGTACCATTATTAACAAGAGAATTATTGACGTAAAAGAATGTAAGTGCACCAAATGCGGTTTCATCGCCCGACACCGTGAATGAATTTGTTAAATCACTAGCGGTTAAGATAGTCGCACTACCACCCGGAGTAGAACGCTTATAGTTCCACGTAAATGGCTCCGTAACGTCAAAGTCTACGTTAGCAAATGGTTCATCGATTTCACTCTGCGATACATGCGAAAGGAAAGCTTCAGCAAGGTATTGTAAATAGTCAATTTGGTTGTTTTGTTTTGTTGTTTCAAAATCATAATTAAGTGTGGTTACATCCGCAGGAGCATTTTCATATAAGCGGTTTTCAACTTCAAAAATAACATCACCAAGTATGATATTCAAATCTATCAACTGCCACGCAGAAACAGTTGCTGTACTAAAGTCTGCTGGGTCACTACCATTATGCAATCTGCCGTCGCCAATAGTAAGACCGTCTACTACATCCCAAGTAACTACACTATCATCGTCTGTATTTTTAATTCGTAGGGTTTCTAATCCGAGAGTTAAGTCCATCCACAATGTACCGTCGGGGTAAATTGATTCGGGTTCTTGTAATCCCGACGCGGCAACGACGTAACGATATAAGTCTTGTGTTGTCGTGTAATGCCAATATACACCAGAACGCGATAGAATTGAATCAAAAGCCGCTTCGAATTCTGTTATATTATTTGCGGGTAAGTTTGTTGAGGCAACACCTAAAGTCAAACCATTGGTGCGGGGGTCTGGTGTGTTTATTAACGTAGAAGCAATGACACCTTCTGTTGCTTCCGTAATTTCATACGAGTCACGGTGTCCATCGTGGTGAGCAATTTCATTTAAACCTAATGCGTCATCAATGGTTCTTTCAGGAACAGACCTGTGTACTAAATTAAGGTATGGTAGGGTGGCAATCCAGTTTCTAACACCAAGGTCGTTGTCGCCATCGTTATCAGTGAAGGTTGTAGTATCACCATATACAAATGCGTAGTAATCATTCAGCTCATAGAAATCGATAATAGTATCTGCCATAATAGGCGAGACATCAAGTATAGCTTCTGTACTAACATCGGCTAACACATCCACCGAATTCTCTCTGTAGATTTCTTTAATAGTATTGAGAAGTCCTTCATACTGGTCATGTGCAAATTCAATCAAGGAGCGTGGCGTTACGTTATTAACCATAACAGACGATATTAATGTATCGAAGCCGTTATTAAATTCTTTAATTGTCCCGCCGAGTGCATAGTTAATATCGTTAATATGTACAATGTTAAATTGTCCTGCTTTGGTACCTGTCCAGCCGGGTATGGTTGGCTGTTCATTAATTATCGTTGTAAAATGAGTAAGCAATTCTGACGAATCAAGATACTTTCTATTTTCGTGCAAATGGTTAAAGTAAAGTGGGTCTGGAATTTCCCAGTCACCAACCCAAATACCAGTAGGCGAAATGTGATTTGATTGACTTTCGTACCATTCGGCAGTAGCTTGTATAATAGCTTCTGGTTCTGTAATTGTGTCGTCTATTGTAAGAAGTTCAAGCACTCTAGCTTCGATAAACTCAGTGCGTTCATCGTTGTATTCAACTTCGGAACGACGCACCCAATCTACTTCATCGGGAATATACAAATCTTCATCTGTTCCCGCTTTCCAGATAGTTTGTAGATTTGCATCTGTTATTAACTGGTCAACACCTGATATTTCAACCCATGAGCCGGTTGCATTATTACCATCGCGCTTAAAGAGTATATCTGTGGTTGTATTGTACCAATATAACCCATCGATATCGCGTTCATCTGCGGTTGGTTCTACAGCACTTACAATAGCGCGTCTGTAGAATTCCGCCATAATAGTTTTGTCACTCCAACGAATATCATCCCAGAATTTCAATTCGCCCGTTTCCCTGTTATACCAATAGTCGTTAGCTTTGTTTGCATAATCTCTATACGCAAACAATTCGCCATTATCTTCGTCTAATAGGAATTGGTCAAATTCATATATATCGTTAACAGCATCATGGACAATCCTTAATCCTACATTTTGGTTGATTGATTCTTCACTTGAAGTCCTATAACCAAATATTGAATTTGTTCTATATGCAGGTAACCCATCTACTGTAAAAATATCAAACAATGGATATTGGTTAGTTTTAGTTTTAAGTTGTTCTACAAAACGATATCCTGTTGTACTAATTGGTATATCACCAACATATGTATCATTAGCCTCTTCCATACGGACGGGAATAATACCCGTACCAATTTCATCAATAGAAGCTTCACCTACTATAATTCTCACGTTCACGCCTGCGGGGTGTGCTGTGAAGAATTCTACGCCCGTAACATATACCGTAACATGCTCAGAGTTTGTAAACCCTATACCATCCTCTGGTCGAACCGGGGAGGTGATATTTGATATATTTCCATCAATGGAAGTATTAAGAGGAATACTACCAACGACACGAATTCTATTGGTGGTTGTCGGGGTTGTGATTATAAATTCGGTAGCACTAATTCCAGTATTATCAGATACGAGGATACTATCACCTACAGTGAAATATGGGGCAGCGGGGTCATATGGGTCAAAATTTAACGTGGAGGTATCGATTATAAATTCGTCATTATCAAAATCAATATCAGTAATATCAAATACAACTTCACCAATTTCGTCGTATGTTCCAAATTCGCGGACAACGTTCTCCAACACAGCATCTGCTGCATATACGCGGATGTCATCATAACCAAATAATGCGCGGCGCGTCATTGGACGAGTTGTGGTTAATGGTATAGTATCAATCAACATGAAAGTACTATGGTCAATATTCAACAAATAGTTTTGTGCGTAAAGTGATGTTGTATAATCAAACACAGAGGTATTTACTGCGGGTGAACCTGCCGTAAGGGTATAATCTACCACTGGTGGCGAACCCACACCATATGCGGTTACGGCAACTTGTGAGTCGGCAATAGCAATATATGGATTGATGCCTTGGTGTGGTGCTGGAAGATTATCATCAGCACTGACGAATAACCAGTGGTTGCTATATTCGCCCCATAAATCACCTTGTAATGTTCGGACAGGTTCAATAGGGATTGCATTCGGGCGATTGTCCGCTAAATTAAAAATAGATGCTGGGCTACCAACCAATGTTTCTGGTGGGCGGGCAGTGAATGTAACATATGTTCTATGTGGGATGTCTGTTGTTACTGATTTGTAGGACGATGACTCGACGTAATAAGTTGTTTTTAGTAAAACATCGATGAAGAATACTTCTCTACCTTCAATAAAATAATCTGTCATATCACCATAACGGTCATCGAAAACTATTTCGTTACTTGATGCATCTTCATGCTCCCACCAAATTAGTTTTTCTAATTCGATGTGTGGTGGTTTTAATGTTGTAGCTTCAAACGCATCTTCTTCTGCTGCTCTGTAAGCCCAATTGTAGTTGATATACGTCCATTCATTTAATTCCAAATCCCAATCATATTCTATAATTGGTTGATTTGCGCGTTGAACTGATGTAAAGTTGTCTACATCGTTCTTATGGAACCAGTGGTTCTGACTAATCCATTGTTGTGTGGCTTCCACCCTTGGGCGCGTATCACAACTTAACGATTCATCCCATAGACTGATACCCGTGGTTTGGTCTAGCAAGAGACTGAAGTTTCTCCAAATTACAGTCCATACTGGTGTTTCGTATGTTATTTCTAGTACATCACCAATAACTAAAGCGTCAAGGACAGTTACTGTGGTGGATGTGCCATCAGCAGTATATGATACATTAAGGGAAGTATTTGGGGAGCCTATTAAAGCTGCCGCGACAATAGTATCTGTTGATATTGGACTAGCAACATCAAACACGCCACTAACTGGGCTTCCTGATGTTGCAAACGTTTCGGTGTTTGTGGATGTAAGTGGCGGCGAACTATTTTGGTATAAAATATCAGCGTTAGTATCGTACCACAATTCACCTTCAATACCAGCGCCTGCAACTGGCGCGCCAGCGTTACTTATTCTAGTAATTAAATTGGTGTGGTCGGAGATGTCATCAGTGCCCGGATTACCCGCCGCATCTTCAACGTCGCCCCAAAGTGGTGCGAGTGGGTTATCGTCCCATAATGCTACGTCCCATCCACCAAAATTGCCACATTGACAATTCATATCGAGTTCGAATATGGATAGTTGTTCTTCTAATGAAACTTCACCATCAGCAGTGTCGTCAGTAACCCTATGATTGATTAATACGATTGTTTCCTTGTTGACGGCGTCATAAGTGGAACTTATTGTTTCCACAAGTGCGTTACCCAAATCTGTATTGGTAGATTCACGAATAAAGAATGTGAAACCTTCCACAAACAAATCTATATAGTTTCCTTCATCTGTTATAGCGACAGCTGGTGAGCCGACCAATGTGGTATTAGCAGGTAATACTATTTTATCGAAGCGTCTAAGTGCAACAACAGCGGTTGTAATTGGTGAGCCTGCAACAATAGCCGAATCGACAATTAGGGTAGTTTCGTTAGTTATCCCACTATAAGATGGTATGGTGATTATGCGATACGTTCCGTTATTATTCGCAGTATCGACTACATCGATATGGTCACCAGAGAAAATATCGGCGGTGACATCCCCTTCTACTTTTATAGTATTCGGCGCAGAAGAAAATTCCGTGATATTAAAGGTGACAGTATCGGCATCACTTGGTAGAACGCCATCAATAAAAAACGTGGCGCGGTATTGTTCTATTAAACTTTCCCAAAAATTGAGTTTCGCGGTGGCTGTAGAACAAGTGTTGCGGATTGTAATGTACTGTGGAATTGAATTTGGGTCTTCTGAATCAACCCAATAGTAATCACGATAGTTGATTATCTTGTTTATATCAATTGGTGGTACCCAGTTGAATTTCTGTGTGGTGCCCCATTCATTAAATTTGTCAACATCAACACCAAGACGCTCAAGTTCCTTCTGCATATCCACCCACGATGTCATATGCTCAACGGAACCTATTTTATTATAGGGGATTGGTTGTAACTGAAATGCCTGACGGTGTACGTCCTGCTCATGAATTTGGCGTGAACGGAGGGCGAACGGATTTCCGCGACCTATATAACCAGCAACCTTTTCTACTTCTTGTTTAGTTAAATAACGGTTGAAAATGTTATCAAATAGGCTTAAATTGACGTCAGACTGCATCGGCTCTGGTAAGAGCTTGAGTAAGTCCATGCGCGCTTTCGTATAATCTGTTTTATTATCTGCCACTGTTCTATATTCTCCAAGTGTTCCAAGTATTTATCATAGGAACATTATGCAAAAAACGGCTATTGGCGAATATTTTCAGGTGTAAATGATTCGATTACTTCAATGTTGGTTGTGCTTATATCAATCGCAAAAATTTCATTTTCGCGGGATTGTACTTGAAATAAATCACCAAACTGGTTAGTATTGAATGTTGGTACCAATACTATGGATTTTATTTCAGGACCAAGTTCATTGTGAATAGCAGCCGACATTTCTGTAAAGAAGAAGGTTTCGCCAAAATCCCAATAATTAAGGTCAAAATAAGTCCGCATTGTTTCAATGATTTTCACCTTGACTTCATTATCTGTAAGAGTGTTTATCGTTGGGCGAATGACCTTAAAATTAGCTTGCAGTTCTGGAATAGCTCTTGGACCAAATAATATCTTAATATTACCCGTTTGTAGGATAACAGTGTCGGATATCATACGACTTTCAAGAAGTTCAGAATACGCAGTTCTTAAGTCTAACGGGGTTGGTGGTGTTGGTTTCGTATCAGTTTTGTTTTCCAACCAGCGCTGCAAGCCTTGGTAATATCCACGGGTAATAATAAACGTATCAATTATATTAGATGGTGCGGGGTCTACAAGGTGTAAGCGTGGTGTAGTGTAGAACCACGCAAAGTTCAATGGATATCTACCATATTCGCGCTTTATTAAATCTTCTGTGCCGTCTGCTATGTCTACAAGCCAGCTGCTTTTTATTGTCGTCGATGCTGGAACTGGCGCCCAATCGTCTGTGGTGGCTGAACGCGTGAAGTAAATGTATTGTTTAGAGGATACTTCTACATTGTCAGGCGAACTAACAAGAGGTGTATCGAGGATTATTGTTGTTCTTGTCGCTTCTTCGCCTGTTGCAGTGCTTTCACTATATCCTACTTCGATGCCGTTTGCTTTTACGATTAAGGTTTCGGTAGCGGTACCTTCCACATAACTCATATTCGCACCGGTTAGTAATACGGTGTCACCAGAAACAGTTAATATTTCCGTAGCATTTAGTAAGTCTAATTGCGTTAAATTATCAGGAATACCATCATCAGTAGTATCTGTTGGAATTACAGACAATCTGTTG
>Ga0136651_10000399_pt1 | contig 23738 bp, 8 predicted proteins | sample Mar14236cmmetaG_FD_94867 | JGI IMG/M metagenome (GOLD analysis project Ga0136651, IMG submission 94867) | Marine hydrothermal vent microbial communities from Guaymas Basin, Gulf of California to study Microbial Dark Matter (Phase II) - Marker... ... | reverse complement strand
TTTTTTTAAGGAGGAACCAATATGGCATTACCGAATAAACCCCTCGGAGAACTCAAGGCGGTCAAGGACCCTGAAGTGGAAGAGCGCGAGGTGGACATTCTCATCGTGGGCGGCGGCATGGCAGCCTGCGGCGCGGCTTTCGAGATCAAGAAATGGGCCGCCGACAAGAAAATCCTCCTGTGCGACAAGGCCGCCATGGAGCGCTCCGGCGCCGTGGCCCAGGGCCTTTCGGCCATCAACACCTACATCGGCGAAAACACCCCGGATGACTACGTCCGCATGGTCCGCAACGACCTGATGGGCATCGTGCGCGAAGACCTGATCTTCGACCTGGGCTGCCACGTGGACGACTCGGTCCACCTGTTCGAGGAGTGGGGCCTGCCGATCTGGAAGAAGAACGCCGAGGGCAAGAACCTCGACGGCAAGAAGGGTCTGGCCATGGGCACCCTGAAGTCGGGCGCCCAGCCGGTGCGCACCGGCAAATGGCAGATCATGATCAACGGCGAGTCCTACAAGCGCGTCGTGGCCGAGGCGGCCAAGAAGGCGCTGGGCGAAGACAACATCCTCGAGCGCGTCTTCATCGTCAAGCTGCTCCTGGACGCCAACGAGGAGAACCAGATCGCCGGTGCGGTGGGCTTTTCCGTGCGCGAGAACAAGGTCTACATCATCAAGTGCAAGACCATGATGGTGGCCTGCGGCGGCGCGGTGAACATCTACCAGCCGCGTTCGGTGGGCGAAGGCAAGGGCCGTGCCTGGTACCCGGTATGGAACTCGGGCTCCACCTACACCCTGTGCATGCAGGTCGGCGCCGAGCTGTCGATGATGGAGAACCGCTTCACCCCGGCCCGCTTCAAGGACGGCTACGGCCCTGTGGGCGCCTGGTTCCTGCTGTTCAAGGCCAAGACCCTCAACGGTCTGGGCGAGAACTTCGCCGCCTCCGAAGCCGCCAAGAAAGAGCTGGAACGCTACGCGCCTTACGGCACGGCCGCCATCACCCCCACCTGCCTGCGCAACCACCTGATGCTCTTCGAGATGAAGGAAGGCCGCGGGCCCATCATCATGGACACCGTCACCGCCCTGGCCGAGCTGGGCAAGACCATGGACAAGAAGGAACTCAAGCACCTCGAAGCCGAGGCGTGGGAAGACTTTTTGGACATGACCTGCGGCCAGGCCAACCTCTGGTGCGCCCAGAACTGCGAGCCGGAAAAGAAAAACTCCGAGGTCATGCCCACCGAGCCGTACCTGCTGGGCAGCCACTCGGGGTGCTGCGGCCTGTGGACCTCCGGACCGGATTTGGACTGGGTGCCGGACGCCTACAAGATCAAGGCCCGCAACGGCAAGGTGTACAACCGCATGACCACGGTGCAGGGCCTGTTCACCGCCGGCGACGGCGTGGGCTGCTCCGGCCACAAGTTCTCCTCCGGTTCCCATGCCGAGGGGCGCATGGCCGCCAAGCAGATGGCCCGTTACGCCCGCGACTTTGCCGACTTCACGCCGACCCTGAAGGAAACCAAGGAAGAGCTGGTCGACATCGTCTACAAGCCGGTGCGCACCTTCTTTGAGCACAGCGGCTACACCACGGCGGTGGACATCAACCCCAACTACATCAAGCCCAACGGCATGATGTACCGGCTGATGAAGGCCACCCACGAGTACGGCGCCGGCACGGCGACCTTCTACATGACGAGCAACAAGTGCCTGGAAATCGTCATGGATCTGCTGGCCATAATGCGTGAAGACTGCGAAAAATTGGCCGCCGGGGACCTGCACGAGCTGATGCGGGCATGGGAGATCCAGCACCGCATCTGGACCGTCGAGGCCCACCTGCGCCACATCCAGTTCCGCAAGGAAACCCGCTACCCCGGCTTCTACTACCAGGCCGACTACCCGGGCCAGGACGACGAGAACTGGTTCTGCTTCACCAACAGCAAGTACGACTTCGCCAACGACAAATGGGAATGCTTCAAGCGCGACTACATCAAGATCATTCCCTGATGCCGGCCGAGACGATGCGCATGCCGATCGTCTGAGCTAGCCACCTCCAGGTGCCGTCGGCACCTGGAGGTTTTTGTGTATTTTCGAAAGCCATTTTTTAGCGCTACACAGTCCCATCCGCCGCCGGTGCGGTGCCCTGCTGCCTCAACCGTTCGCCGTGGTGCCCAGACGGGGAACGGTTGAGGCAACCGGACACAACGGATCAACCAGCGGCGCGAAAGGCCGGAGCCGCCATTCGCGCCGATCGGAATCGAAATACGGGACGCAACGATCACTTTTCACGGAGGACAGCATGACAGCAGACAAATCAGCCCCGGTGAGCGGCAGTATCCTGGTGGTCGGCGGCGGCATCAGCGGATTGACGACCGCGCTGGAGGCCGCCGAGGTTGGCTACGAGGTGGTCCTGGTGGAGAAGAACCCCTACCTGGGCGGCCGCGTGGCCCAGCTTAACCAGTATTTTCCCAAACTCTGCCCCCCGTCCTGCGGCCTGGAGATCAACTTCCGGCGTATCAAGGACAACCCCCGGATCCAGGTGCTCACCTTGGCCGAGGTGGAAAAAATCGAAGGGAGTCCGGGAAACTACGAAGCCACCATCCGTATCAACCCCCGCTACGTCAATGAAAAATGCACTTGCTGCGGGGACTGTGCGGCCGCTTGCCAGACCGAGGTGGTCAACGAGTTCAACTTCGGCCTGAACCGTACCAAGGGGGCCTACCTGCCCCACCCCATGGCCTTCCCGGCCCGCTACGTCATCTCGCCGCAAATCGTGGGCACCGAAGACGGACAGCGCTGCCAGCAAGCCTGCCAGTACGGCGCCGTGGAGCTGGACATGCAGCCCAGGACGGTCAACTTCAAGGTCGGCACCGTGGTCTGGGCCACCGGGTGGGAGCCCTACGATGCCACCAAGATCGACAACCTGGGCTTCGGCCGCTATCCGAACATCATCACCAACATGATGATGGAACGCCTGGCCGCCCCCAGCGGGCCCACCGGAGGCAAGATCCTGCGGCCTTCCGACGACCAGCCCCCCGCCAGCGTGGCCTTCGTCCAGTGTGCCGGCAGCCGCGATGAAAACCACCTACCCTACTGCAGCTACATCTGCTGCATGGCCTCGCTCAAGCAGGCCACCTACATCCGCGCCCAGTACCCCGATGCCAAGATCTACATCTTCTACATCGACCTGCGGGCACCCGGCTACCGGTACGAGAAATTCTACAAGAAGATCCGGGAGGATGAGAACGTTTTCTTCATCAAGGGCAAGGTGGCCGAGGTGGCCGAGGCCGACGGTGATGCGGTGACCGTCACGGCCGAAAACGCCGTCACCGGCGAAAAGATCCACCAAACGGTGGACATGGTGGTGCTGGCCACCGGCATGCAGCCGACGGCTGTCAACACCCCACTGCCGGCGGACCTGAAGGTGAGCCCCGACGGCTTCCTGCTCAACGATTTCAAGAAAGGCGGCCAGTTCGCCACCGGCTGCGCCAACAAGCCGCTGGACGTCGTCAGCAGCAACCAGAGCGCCACCGGCATGGCCCTGAAAGCGATTCAAACCCTGGTGAAGCGGTAGGAGGTTCGATCCATGGATAAAAAATACGGCATGTACATTTGCACCGGCTGCGGCATCGGGGACGCTCTGGACGTGGAGGCCCTAGGCGCCGTGGCCAGCGAGGAAGGGTTCCCGGTCCAGCAGCACCCGTTTCTCTGCGGCCCCGAGGGGGTTGCCCTGATCAAGAAGGACATCGCCGAAAAGGGGATCAACGCCCTGGTGATCGGCGCCTGTTCCCGGCGGGTCAACTTCGACGTGTTCCGCTTCGACGGCTGCATCGTCGAGCGGGCCAACCTGCGCGAGCAGGTGGTCTGGTCCCATCCCCGGGACAAGTTTCCCAAGCTCACCGAGGAGGAGATCGCTTCCGGCGACGCCTTTGACCGGGTCCAGATGCTCGCCGAAGACTACCTGCGCATGGGCATGGCCCGGGTCAAGAAGGTCTCCCTGCCCGAGCCGTACAAGTTGGAATCCCTCTCGCGACGGATCCTGGTCATGGGCGGCGGAATGACCGGCATGGCCGCGGCCCTGGATGCCGCCAAGGCCGGCTACGAGGTGACCATCGTCGAAAAAACCGGCGTCCTCGGCGGCCACGCCAACCACTGGCGCCAGCAGCTTCCCAACCAGACCCCCTACGAAACCCTGATGGCGCCCCAGGTAGCCGAAATGATCGCCGCCGTGGAGGCAGAGCCCAAGATCACCGTGCGCCTGGAGACGGTGGTGGCCCGCATCGCCGGTGAGCCGGGCGACTTCACCGTCACGCTGAAAAAGCCGGGCGAGAAGATCGAGTTCGACGTTCCCTACCCCTTGCCACCGGAAATGCGGGTGGACGAGAAGGGCAACGAGCTTGACGTGGATACCCTCCAGGCCCGCTACCAGGAATACAACGAAGGCCGGGCGGATATCCTCACCATGGATCCCAACGGCGAAAAGTTCGGCGCGGTGGTGCTGGCCGCCGGCTGGCGCCCATGGATCCCCGAGGAAGGGCAGTTGGCCCATTACGGCTTCGGCGAACTGCCCGACGTGGTCACCAACGCCCAGTTCGAAAAGATCGCCAAGGAAGGCAAGATCAAGCGCCCCTCCGACGGCCAGGAGGCCAAGCGGGTGGTCTTCATCCAGAATCCCGGCCAGGGGGACGATAGCGACTTCGCCTACACCGGGGCGGTGACCTCCATGGTGGCCCTCAAGCAGGCCAAGTACGTGCGCGAAGACTACGCCGACGGCAAGGCCTACATCTTCTACCAGCATATGCGCACCTCGGGCCAGATGGAGTACCTGTACAAGAGTCTCCAGCAGGACCCGGGCGTCTTCATGACCAAGGGCGAAGTCGTCCAGGTGCGCCAGAACGGCAACGGCCTGGTGGTGGAGGCGGACGATACCCTGCTGGGTGAAAAAATCGCCGTCAACGCCGACTTGGTGGTGCTGGCCACCGGCATGGTGCCGGTGACGGTGGACGATCCGGTGGTCAACCTGGCCTACCGCCAGGGACCGGGTTTCCGGGACAACGATCTGTTCGACGGCTACTGCGATTCGAACTTCATCTGCTTTCCCTACGAGACCCAGCGCACCGGCATCTACGCCGCCGGCGCCATTCGGCGCGCCATGACGGTGGAAGAATCCATCGAGGACGCCGCCGGCGCGGCCCTCAAAGCCATCCAGTGCATCGAATCGGTCAATCGCGGCGTGGCGGTCCATCCGCGCTCCGGCGACATGACCTTTCCCGACTTCTTCTTCCAGCGCTGCACCCAGTGCAAGCGCTGCACCGAGGAGTGCCCCTTCGGCGCCCTGGACGACGACGCCAAAGGAACGCCCAAGCCCAATCCGGCCCGCTGCCGGCGCTGCGGCACCTGCATGGGGGCCTGCCCGGAGCGCATCATCGGTTTCGCCGACTACAACATCGACTCCATCGGTTCCCAGGTCAAGGCGGTCCAGGTCCCCAGCGAGGACGACTACACGGAACCGCCGCTGCGCATTCTCGGCCTGGTGTGCGAGAACGACGCCTACCCGGCGATCGACATGGCCGGTCTCAAAGGCTTGAGTTTCTCGGCCGACGTGCGCCTGATCCCGGTGCGTTGCCTCGGTTCGGTGAACGTGATCTGGATCAAGGACGCCCTCTCCCAGGGGATGGACGGCGTCTTTCTGCTCGGCTGCAAGCACGGTGACGACTACCAGTGCCACTTTGTCAAGGGCAGCGAGCTGGCCTCGATCCGGATGAAGAAGATCGGCGAAGCCTTGGCCAGCCTGGCCCTGGAAACCGAGCGGGTGGCCCAGTTCGACATCGCCATCGACGAGTATGACAAAATCCCCCAGATCATCAACGATTTCGTGGAATCGGTGGAAGCGCTGGGACCCAACCCGTTCAAGGGCTTCTAACCGGACCGCCTGGGGCCCGATTCAACCACTGACTGCCGCGTGAGGAGGAAGAGGAAATGGCGGAAAGATATCTGGTCGAACCTGATGTCGAATTTATCAACGAGGTGACCCGCCACGGCGGGGGGGACCTCAAAAAATGTTTTCAATGCGCCACCTGCTCGGTGGCCTGCCCCATCTCGCCGGACAACCGGCCCTTTCCCCGCAAGGAGATGATCGCCGCCAGCTGGGGGCTCAAAAACAAGCTCCTGGCCGACGGCGACATCTGGCTGTGCCACAACTGCGGCGACTGTTCCACCCTCTGCCCCCGGGGAGCCAAGCCGGGTGACGTGCTCGCCGCCCTGCGCATCATGGCCATCCGGGCCTACGCCAAGCCCAAAATCCTGGCCGACTGGGTCAACGACAAAAGCAAGCTGCCTATATTGTTGGCTATCCCAGCGATCCTGTTCATCGTCATCGGTCTGATTACCGGGCTGTTGGACTTCACCCCGGAAGGTGACGAAATCGTTCATGCCAAGTTCTTTTCCACCTGGCTGGTGGACATCATGATGATCCCAACCTCCTTCTTTGCCGTCGGGGTGTTCGCCGTGGGGTTGAAAAATTTCATCGGCGACATGCACGCCCAGTGCCTGGCCGACGGCCGGACGACCAAGACCGACGTGAACATCAAGGAGGTCGCCCAGGCTTTCAGCCGGGTGGTGCTCACGATCCTCAAGCACGAAAAGTTCAACGAGTGCAGCGAGAACCGGGACCGGGCCACGGCCCACATGATGGTGCTCTTCGGGTTCATCGGTCTGTTCATCGTCACCGGCATCTTCTTCGTAGTGCTGTATGTTTTTCAGATCCACGGCCCCTACTCCCAGCTCAACCCGGTCAAGTGGCTGGCCAACATCGCCGGGGTATCGCTGGTCATCGGGTCTGTGCTGATGATCAAGCAGCGACTCAACAAGAAGGACCAGGTATCGACCTATTCGGACTGGTTCCTCATCGGCCTGGCCCTGATGCTCGGCGTGACCGGCCTGCTCACCGAGATGACCCGGCTGGGCGGCATGGCCGGCACCTCCTACTTTCTCTACTTCGTGCACCTGATGTTCGTCTGGGCGCTGTTTTGCTACGTGCCTTTTTCCAAGCTGGCCCACCTGGCCTATCGCACCGCGGCCCTGACCTACACCGAGTGGTCGCAGCGCAAGTAGCATTCCACAAATCTACAAAAAAGAGGCGCCCCGTGCACTACGAGGCGCCTCTTTTTTGTACGATCCCCGCCCAATTTCTTCGCCCGGGGCTGCGGATCGGTCACCGGTCGCAGCATCGTTTTTCCAGGCTTCACAAAAGCAAACGCCGCCTCCCAAAAGGAAGACGGCGTTTGCTTTTTAGAATGCCGGAACGCGAGCAGAAACTACTTCTTCACCTCGCCGGTGGCGGCGGCGTGGGTCTTGATCTCCACCTTCTCCGTCAATCCCTCGTAGTACTCACGCAAAATGGCAACGACCTCGTCGCGGCCGAAGTGATCGGGCAGCTCAAGGCCTTCGGAGAGCATCTTGCGCAGCATGGTGCCCGACAGCAGCACCCGGTCCTCCTTGCCGTGCGGGCAGGTGCGCAGGGAGGCCATGCCGTCGCACTTGTGGCAGTAGAAAGTCCAATCGATCTTCAGCGGGGTGCACAGCAGGGCCTTGCCCGGCTCGCTGGGCTTGGGAATCTTGTCGAAAATGGTCTGGGCTTCGAACATGCCGTAAAAATCACCCACACCGGCATGGTCACGGCCGATGATCATGCGCGAGCAGCCGTAATTCTGGCGGAAGGTGGCATGCAGCAGGGCTTCGCGCGGTCCGGCGTAGCGCATGTCGAGCGGATAGCCGCCCTGGACGACGTTATCGGGCACGAAGTAGTTGTCCACCAGGGTCTGGATGCAACGTACGCGCACCTCGGCGGGGATGTCCCCCGGCTTCAGGTTGCCCACCAGCGAGTGGATGTAAACGCCGTCGCAGACTTCCACCGCGATCTTGCACAGATACTCGTGGCTGCGGTGCATCGGGTTGCGCAACTGCAGGGCAGCGATCTCTTTCCAGCCGCGCTCTTCGAAGATCTTGCGCGACTCGGCGGGACGCTGGTAGATGCCGGGGTACTTCTCGGGGAACCCGCCCTCGCTGAGCACCTTCACCGGGCCGGCCAGGTTGACATCCTTCTGGGCCATGACCATCTGCACCCCCGGGTGGTCGTCCTTGGCGATCTTCCAGAACTCCTCCGCCGTCTTGGTGCCCTCGCCCATGAAGATCTTCTCGCACTCCCACTGCTTGTCCGCCTCGGTCATCTCGTATTTCTCGGTGACCTGCATGGTAGCCATGATCTTGCCGCCATCTTTTGAAACCAGGGCGATCTCCTGCCCCTCGGAAACTTCAGCGGCGTCCTCCTTGCTGGCGGAAAGGGTCACCGGCACCGGCCAGAACGTGCCGTCGGCCAACAGAAAATTCTCGCACACGCCCTTCCAGTCCGCCTTGGTCATGAAGCCGGTCAGCGGGCTGAAGCCGCCGATGCCCATCATGATCAGGTCGCCTTCTTCGCGGCTCGAGATCTCAATCTTTTTCAAGCCTTCGGCTTTCTTCAGCTCGGCTTCGCGCTCGGCGCCTTCCAGAAGGCACAACGTGAGGCCTTTGCCGCCATGGGGGGGAATTAACTGTGACATGTCCTCTCCTTTCAGGGTTTTGAATTGAGTGTTGCCGGTGTCGTTGCGACAGGTTCGTCGTTGTTTCCAAAGTAGGCTAATTATTCGGATAATGGCCGTTTGTCAAGGGAAATGGCACCCTCGGCGCCCAGGGGCGTGCCACCCCCTTGCCCCTATCCTAGCAAAATAAATGCCATCCCGGCAGCCCTTTCCATCGCTCTGCGGCCCTGCCCGCCGTGCCTGACCTGTCGGAATTTTTTCCCACTGTAAAAAGTGCCTTCGCTTCCCTCGCATCGGCCCTGTTCAGGGCTGGATGATGATCGTCGGGTAGAGCCCCTTCAGCCTGCCTTCAGGATAGGGCTGAATGGTGTTGACGGAAATGTTTTGATTCCGCTGGGCGTGCCCCTTGTAACGCTTGCCGTCGAAGAGAGCCCCGTTGTCCAGCAGGATGTGCTCGATGCGCTTTTGAAAACCGGTAACAAAGGCCTCACCGCTGCCCTCGAAGAGCAGGTTGCCCCGATAGAGTCGACCGTCGATACGGGCGAAATCCGCCAGCGGCATGCTGTTGGTTTCCAAGTCCGCCGCGCTGGTGATCATCCCCCAGACGAAATGGTCTTCCGGGATGTGCATCGGTTGATCGATATCGATGATCGTGTGGGGCATGACGATGCTGCCGCTGCCGATGGCAAGTCGACAGTCGGGACGGCCTCGCAGAAAACTGTTGAAGCCGACGAAGACCCGCCTTCCCAGGTCGGCGTCGATGATCTTGGCCCCGTGGGCCGTCACGTTGTACCCTTCGAGGCGCGAGTTGAGGATATAACAGTTCTCCTGGGCATTGGCCCCCTTGCCCAACCATGAATTTTCCAAGTAGGCGCGCTGGGCCACCAGCACATTTTCGGCGATGTGCATCTTGGGCTTGATCACCGCGTAACGGTCCAGCGAGGCATTGGCGGGAATGCCCTTGGGTTTCTGGAGGTTGACAACGTCAAAGACCCGCTCGAAATCCTTCTTGCGCGCCTCGAGGAAGTCCATGAAAACACCGCTGGGCGCTTTTCCAGGAACAAAGTGGATGTAGGTCTTCAGCCGCTCGACGGGGTGCTTGTAAACGAAGTTGAAATCGCCGCGGCTGCGGGCCCAAACGGTGCCCGGTTCGGCTTGGAAGTGCCCGATCTCGCCGGCCTGGATATAGCTGTAGGCCCCGATGGCACAGTCGTACATCGTTGTCAGGTCAACGGTGGCAAAGGGGCCGAGGAAGCTGCCGTCGATCGGAGACCCGTGGATGTTGGCGTAATGACAAGAGAGGGTGTTGGTGATAAAGAACCGCTCCCGACTCTCCGGATCGTGGGAATAGCTGTGCACGAGGGTTTTGACGAGAAAGCTGTCCTGCACGTCGATCATCTCGTCCTCGGAGAGGGTGATGCTGTGGCCACCGAAGGTGAACGTGTCGCCCTTTATCTGCAGTTCGTCGCCACGGATGTCGGTCTTGTAAAGAATCGAGTGGTTGGTGCGGCACCTCCCCAGAAAGTAGCTGCCCGCCAGGCTCGAATGACGGAACTCCAGGCTCAAGGGATGGTTGGGGGTAATGCCGTAGAAAGCGTAAAACTTGGTCATCTGTTTCAGTGGCACCAGATGGCGCGCGATGGGCACCACGTCAAACTCCAGTTCGCGCAGGTTGATGTTAACCCGCAGGGCAATGCGATCGAGTAGCGATTTGAGCGCCTTCATGAAGTCCCCCCTGGCTCAGGTAAGTTGACATTCTTTCATCAGGTGGAAAACCGCGGCGAAAACATCCGTCAAACGCAGGATCCCCACGATGGCCTCCCCTTCGGTCACCAGCAGGGACAGGTGGTTTCCCACCACCAGCTGGTGGATGGCCATGTCCAGGGAGGCGTCCACTTCCACGTATTCGCCTTCGCTGGGCGTCTGCATGAAGGCTTCCACTTTCAATCCGGCCGCCTTGGTGCACAGGTTTTGCAGCGGGACGCCATCGAGACGCTTTCGCTTCCTAAAGCCGCGAATGAATTCGGGACTGAAACCAAAGCGCATCAGCTGCTTGAGCTCCGCATTGCTGGCATCTTCGGGCTCCAGGGCCCGCAGCACGTCCAGCTGGGACAGCTTGCCCACCACCCGACCTGCGCGGTTGAGCACGAGAATGGCCCGATGCCGGTACTGGTAATGCTCGAACTCCTCCTGCGCCTTCTCCAGCGCCAGGACTGCTTCCAGCAACGTCGCCCCTTCCCGCACCGTCGCATACTCGGACAACGGGACCATGATTTCCCTGATTTTAAAATCGGTCACACCACACCTCCTCGCCGTCTGCCAGCCGAACGGCTCTCCGGGTTCGACCATTATTCAATCCCGCCGCTGACGGGGGCCCAAAAGCAGGGGAGTGTTTTATCCCTTGAGAGATGTTTCGCTCTATGCCATGATTCGACGGCCGAATCAACCGGCCCGGGGGCGCCGGCGGCCGGCCGGCGCCCCCAAAGGATGCCGCCCCCGCCATGACCGACGCCACCGCCCTCGACAAACGCATTCGCCGGCACGTCATCGGCCCGCCGCAGCTGTTTTTTGCCGCGACGGCACCGGGGATTGAGCCGATCTGCGCCGCCGAGCTGGCCGCATGCCTTCCGGGAGTCCAACCCCGGCCGATGCGTGGCGGGGTCTCCTTCAAGGCCCGCCTGGACGACGCTTTCCGGGCCAACTTGATGCTGCGCACCGCCAACCGTGTCCTGATGCGTATCGCCCGCTTCGAGGCCGCCTATTTCAGCCAACTGGAAAAAGCCTTGGCGGCAGTTCCCTGGGAACTGTATCTGGCAAGGGAAACGCCGGTGGTTGCCCGGGTGGCCACCCGCAAGTCGCGCCTGCATCACAGCGGCGCCATCGCCCAACGCCTGGCCGCTGCGGTGGCGGAGCGTCGGCGCAACGCGATCTTCAACCCGCTGCCCGCGCCGCCGGACCGCCCCGCGGAGCAGACGATTTTTATCCGTGCCAAGCATGACCGTTTTACCGTCTCGCTGGATACCAGCGGCGAGCTGCTTCACAAGCGGGGACTCAAGGCCGATGTGGGGCCGGCCCCTCTCCGGGAGACCCTGGCGGCGGCCATCCTGGAGCAGGTCGACTACACCGGCGACGCCCCCCTGCTCGACCCGATGTGCGGTGGCGGCACCTTCGTTCTGGAAGCGGCCATGCACGCCTGCCGGATTCCAGTCGGGTGGCACCGTGATTTCGTCTTCACCCGTTGGCCCGCCTTTCGGCCGCACCGCTGGGCCCATCTGCGCCGCACCTTGGCGGCCCGGCGCCGGCCGGCGCCGGGCCGCCAAGGTGCGGCGCAGATGGGCCCAGCGGTGCGGCCGAAAGGCGGGCCAACGGGTGAAGACGAAATCACGGTGCCACCCGACTGGAATCCGGCAGGCGTGCATGGCCGCTTCCAGAACGAAGGTGCCGCCACCGCACATCGGGTCGAGCAGGGGGGCGTCGCCGGTGTAGTCGACCTGCTCCAGGATGGCCGCCGCCAGGGTCTCCCGGAGAGGGGCCGGCCCCACATCGGCCTTGAGTCCCCGCTTGTGAAGCAGCTCGCCGCTGGTATCCAGCGAGACGGTAAAACGGTCATGCTTGGCACGGATAAAAATCGTCTGCTCCGCGGGGCGGTCCGGCGGCGCGGGCAGCGGGTTGAAGATCGCGTTGCGCCGACGCTCCGCCACCGCAGCGGCCAGGCGTTGGGCGATGGCGCCGCTGTGATGCAGGCGCGACTTGCGGGTGGCCACCCGGGCAACCACCGGCGTTTCCCTTGCCAGATACAGTTCCCAGGGAACTGCCGCCAAGGCTTTTTCCAGTTGGCTGAAATAGGCGGCCTCGAAGCGGGCGATACGCATCAGGACACGGTTGGCGGTGCGCAGCATCAAGTTGGCCCGGAAAGCGTCGTCCAGGCGGGCCTTGAAGGAGACCCCGCCACGCATCGGCCGGGGTTGGACTCCCGGAAGGCATGCGGCCAGCTCGGCGGCGCAGATCGGCTCAATCCCCGGTGCCGTCGCGGCAAAAAACAGCTGCGGCGGGCCGATGACGTGCCGGCGAATGCGTTTGTCGAGGGCGGTGGCGTCGGTCATGGCGGGGGCGGCATCCTTTGGGGGCGCCGGCCGGCCGCCGGCGCCCCCGGGCCGGTTGATTCGGCCGTCGAATCATGGCATAGAGCGAAACATCTCTCAAGGGATAAAACACTCCCCTGCTTTTGGGCCCCCGTCAGCGGCGGGATTGAATAATGGTCGAACCCGGAGAGCCGTTCGGCTGGCAGACGGCGAGGAGGTGTGGTGTGACCGATTTTAAAATCAGGGAAATCATGGTCCCGTTGTCCGAGTATGCGACGGTGCGGGAAGGGGCGACGTTGCTGGAAGCAGTCCTGGCGCTGGAGAAGGCGCAGGAGGAGTTCGAGCATTACCAGTACCGGCATCGGGCCATTCTCGTGCTCAACCGCGCAGGTCGGGTGGTGGGCAAGCTGTCCCAGCTGGACGTGCTGCGGGCCCTGGAGCCCGAAGATGCCAGCAATGCGGAGCTCAAGCAGCTGATGCGCTTTGGTTTCAGTCCCGAATTCATTCGCGGCTTTAGGAAGCGAAAGCGTCTCGATGGCGTCCCGCTGCAAAACCTGTGCACCAAGGCGGCCGGATTGAAAGTGGAAGCCTTCATGCAGACGCCCAGCGAAGGCGAATACGTGGAAGTGGACGCCTCCCTGGACATGGCCATCCACCAGCTGGTGGTGGGAAACCACCTGTCCCTGCTGGTGACCGAAGGGGAGGCCATCGTGGGGATCCTGCGTTTGACGGATGTTTTCGCCGCGGTTTTCCACCTGATGAAAGAATGTCAACTTACCTGAGCCAGGGGGGACTTCATGAAGGCGCTCAAATCGCTACTCGATCGCATTGCCCTGCGGGTTAACATCAACCTGCGCGAACTGGAGTTTGACGTGGTGCCCATCGCGCGCCATCTGGTGCCACTGAAACAGATGACCAAGTTTTACGCTTTCTACGGCATTACCCCCAACCATCCCTTGAGCCTGGAGTTCCGTCATTCGAGCCTGGCGGGCAGCTACTTTCTGGGGAGGTGCCGCACCAACCACTCGATTCTTTACAAGACCGACATCCGTGGCGACGAACTGCAGATAAAGGGCGACACGTTCACCTTCGGTGGCCACAGCATCACCCTCTCCGAGGACGAGATGATCGACGTGCAGGACAGCTTTCTCGTCAAAACCCTCGTGCACAGCTATTCCCACGATCCGGAGAGTCGGGAGCGGTTCTTTATCACCAACACCCTCTCTTGTCATTACGCCAACATCCACGGGTCTCCGATCGACGGCAGCTTCCTCGGCCCCTTTGCCACCGTTGACCTGACAACGATGTACGACTGTGCCATCGGGGCCTACAGCTATATCCAGGCCGGCGAGATCGGGCACTTCCAAGCCGAACCGGGCACCGTTTGGGCCCGCAGCCGCGGCGATTTCAACTTCGTTTACAAGCACCCCGTCGAGCGGCTGAAGACCTACATCCACTTTGTTCCTGGAAAAGCGCCCAGCGGTGTTTTCATGGACTTCCTCGAGGCGCGCAAGAAGGATTTCGAGCGGGTCTTTGACGTTGTCAACCTCCAGAAACCCAAGGGCATTCCCGCCAATGCCTCGCTGGACCGTTACGCGGTGATCAAGCCCAAGATGCACATCGCCGAAAATGTGCTGGTGGCCCAGCGCGCCTACTTGGAAAATTCATGGTTGGGCAAGGGGGCCAATGCCCAGGAGAACTGTTATATCCTCAACTCGCGCCTCGAAGGGTACAACGTGACGGCCCACGGGGCCAAGATCATCGACGCCGACCTGGGAAGGCGGGTCTTCGTCGGCTTCAACAGTTTTCTGCGAGGCCGTCCCGACTGTCGACTTGCCATCGGCAGCGGCAGCATCGTCATGCCCCACACGATCATCGATATCGATCAACCGATGCACATCCCGGAAGACCATTTCGTCTGGGGGATGATCACCAGCGCGGCGGACTTGGAAACCAACAGCATGCCGCTGGCGGATTTCGCCCGTATCGACGGTCGACTCTATCGGGGCAACCTGCTCTTCGAGGGCAGCGGTGAGGCCTTTGTTACCGGTTTTCAAAAGCGCATCGAGCACATCCTGCTGGACAACGGGGCTCTCTTCGACGGCAAGCGTTACAAGGGGCACGCCCAGCGGAATCAAAACATTTCCGTCAACACCATTCAGCCCTATCCTGAAGGCAGGCTGAAGGGGCTCTACCCGACGATCATCATCCAGCCCTGAACAGGGCCGATGCGAGGGAAGCGAAGGCACTTTTTACAGTGGGAAAAAATTCCGACAGGTCAGGCACGGCGGGCAGGGCCGCAGAGCGATGGAAAGGGCTGCCGGGATGGCATTTATTTTGCTAGGATAGGGGCAAGGGGGTGGCACGCCCCTGGGCGCCGAGGGTGCCATTTCCCTTGACAAACGGCCATTATCCGAATAATTAGCCTACTTTGGAAACAACGACGAACCTGTCGCAACGACACCGGCAACACTCAATTCAAAACCCTGAAAGGAGAGGACATGTCACAGTTAATTCCCCCCCATGGCGGCAAAGGCCTCACGTTGTGCCTTCTGGAAGGCGCCGAGCGCGAAGCCGAGCTGAAGAAAGCCGAAGGCTTGAAAAAGATTGAGATCTCGAGCCGCGAAGAAGGCGACCTGATCATGATGGGCATCGGCGGCTTCAGCCCGCTGACCGGCTTCATGACCAAGGCGGACTGGAAGGGCGTGTGCGAGAATTTTCTGTTGGCCGACGGCACGTTCTGGCCGGTGCCGGTGACCCTTTCCGCCAGCAAGGAGGACGCCGCTGAAGTTTCCGAGGGGCAGGAGATCGCCCTGGTTTCAAAAGATGGCGGCAAGATCATGGCTACCATGCAGGTCACCGAGAAATACGAGATGACCGAGGCGGACAAGCAGTGGGAGTGCGAGAAGATCTTCATGGGCGAGGGCACCAAGACGGCGGAGGAGTTCTGGAAGATCGCCAAGGACGACCACCCGGGGGTGCAGATGGTCATGGCCCAGAAGGATGTCAACCTGGCCGGCCCGGTGAAGGTGCTCAGCGAGGGCGGGTTCCCCGAGAAGTACCCCGGCATCTACCAGCGTCCCGCCGAGTCGCGCAAGATCTTCGAAGAGCGCGGCTGGAAAGAGATCGCTGCCCTGCAGTTGCGCAACCCGATGCACCGCAGCCACGAGTATCTGTGCAAGATCGCGGTGGAAGTCTGCGACGGCGTTTACATCCACTCGCTGGTGGGCAACCTGAAGCCGGGGGACATCCCCGCCGAGGTGCGCGTACGTTGCATCCAGACCCTGGTGGACAACTACTTCGTGCCCGATAACGTCGTCCAGGGCGGCTATCCGCTCGACATGCGCTACGCCGGACCGCGCGAAGCCCTGCTGCATGCCACCTTCCGCCAGAATTACGGCTGCTCGCGCATGATCATCGGCCGTGACCATGCCGGTGTGGGTGATTTTTACGGCATGTTCGAAGCCCAGACCATTTTCGACAAGATTCCCAAGCCCAGCGAGCCGGGCAAGGCCCTGCTGTGCACCCCGCTGAAGATCGATTGGACTTTCTACTGCCACAAGTGCGACGGCATGGCCTCCCTGCGCACCTGCCCGCACGGCAAGGAGGACCGGGTGCTGCTGTCGGGCACCATGCTGCGCAAGATGCTCTCCGAAGGCCTTGAGCTGCCCGATCACTTCGGCCGCGACGAGGTCGTTGCCATTTTGCGTGAGTACTACGAGGGATTGACGGAGAAGGTGGAGATCAAGACCCACGCCGCCGCCACCGGCGAGGTGAAGAAGTAGTTTCTGCTCGCGTTCCGGCATTCTAAAAAGCAAACGCCGTCTTCCTTTTGGGAGGCGGCGTTTGCTTTTGTGAAGCCTGGAAAAACGATGCTGCGACCGGTGACCGATCCGCAGCCCCGGGCGAAGAAATTGGGCGGGGATCGTACAAAAAAGAGGCGCCTCGTAGTGCACGGGGCGCCTCTTTTTTGTAGATTTGTGGAATGCTACTTGCGCTGCGACCACTCGGTGTAGGTCAGGGCCGCGGTGCGATAGGCCAGGTGGGCCAGCTTGGAAAAAGGCACGTAGCAAAACAGCGCCCAGACGAACATCAGGTGCACGAAGTAGAGAAAGTAGGAGGTGCCGGCCATGCCGCCCAGCCGGGTCATCTCGGTGAGCAGGCCGGTCACGCCGAGCATCAGGGCCAGGCCGATGAGGAACCAGTCCGAATAGGTCGATACCTGGTCCTTCTTGTTGAGTCGCTGCTTGATCATCAGCACAGACCCGATGACCAGCGATACCCCGGCGATGTTGGCCAGCCACTTGACCGGGTTGAGCTGGGAGTAGGGGCCGTGGATCTGAAAAACATACAGCACTACGAAGAAGATGCCGGTGACGATGAACAGACCGATGAACCCGAAGAGCACCATCATGTGGGCCGTGGCCCGGTCCCGGTTCTCGCTGCACTCGTTGAACTTTTCGTGCTTGAGGATCGTGAGCACCACCCGGCTGAAAGCCTGGGCGACCTCCTTGATGTTCACGTCGGTCTTGGTCGTCCGGCCGTCGGCCAGGCACTGGGCGTGCATGTCGCCGATGAAATTTTTCAACCCCACGGCGAACACCCCGACGGCAAAGAAGGAGGTTGGGATCATCATGATGTCCACCAGCCAGGTGGAAAAGAACTTGGCATGAACGATTTCGTCACCTTCCGGGGTGAAGTCCAACAGCCCGGTAATCAGACCGATGACGATGAACAGGATCGCTGGGATAGCCAACAATATAGGCAGCTTGCTTTTGTCGTTGACCCAGTCGGCCAGGATTTTGGGCTTGGCGTAGGCCCGGATGGCCATGATGCGCAGGGCGGCGAGCACGTCACCCGGCTTGGCTCCCCGGGGGCAGAGGGTGGAACAGTCGCCGCAGTTGTGGCACAGCCAGATGTCGCCGTCGGCCAGGAGCTTGTTTTTGAGCCCCCAGCTGGCGGCGATCATCTCCTTGCGGGGAAAGGGCCGGTTGTCCGGCGAGATGGGGCAGGCCACCGAGCAGGTGGCGCATTGAAAACATTTTTTGAGGTCCCCCCCGCCGTGGCGGGTCACCTCGTTGATAAATTCGACATCAGGTTCGACCAGATATCTTTCCGCCATTTCCTCTTCCTCCTCACGCGGCAGTCAGTGGTTGAATCGGGCCCCAGGCGGTCCGGTTAGAAGCCCTTGAACGGGTTGGGTCCCAGCGCTTCCACCGATTCCACGAAATCGTTGATGATCTGGGGGATTTTGTCATACTCGTCGATGGCGATGTCGAACTGGGCCACCCGCTCGGTTTCCAGGGCCAGGCTGGCCAAGGCTTCGCCGATCTTCTTCATCCGGATCGAGGCCAGCTCGCTGCCCTTGACAAAGTGGCACTGGTAGTCGTCACCGTGCTTGCAGCCGAGCAGAAAGACGCCGTCCATCCCCTGGGAGAGGGCGTCCTTGATCCAGATCACGTTCACCGAACCGAGGCAACGCACCGGGATCAGGCGCACGTCGGCCGAGAAACTCAAGCCTTTGAGACCGGCCATGTCGATCGCCGGGTAGGCGTCGTTCTCGCACACCAGGCCGAGAATGCGCAGCGGCGGTTCCGTGTAGTCGTCCTCGCTGGGGACCTGGACCGCCTTGACCTGGGAACCGATGGAGTCGATGTTGTAGTCGGCGAAACCGATGATGCGCTCCGGGCAGGCCCCCATGCAGGTGCCGCAGCGCCGGCAGCGGGCCGGATTGGGCTTGGGCGTTCCTTTGGCGTCGTCGTCCAGGGCGCCGAAGGGGCACTCCTCGGTGCAGCGCTTGCACTGGGTGCAGCGCTGGAAGAAGAAGTCGGGAAAGGTCATGTCGCCGGAGCGCGGATGGACCGCCACGCCGCGATTGACCGATTCGATGCACTGGATGGCTTTGAGGGCCGCGCCGGCGGCGTCCTCGATGGATTCTTCCACCGTCATGGCGCGCCGAATGGCGCCGGCGGCGTAGATGCCGGTGCGCTGGGTCTCGTAGGGAAAGCAGATGAAGTTCGAATCGCAGTAGCCGTCGAACAGATCGTTGTCCCGGAAACCCGGTCCCTGGCGGTAGGCCAGGTTGACCACCGGATCGTCCACCGTCACCGGCACCATGCCGGTGGCCAGCACCACCAAGTCGGCGTTGACGGCGATTTTTTCACCCAGCAGGGTATCGTCCGCCTCCACCACCAGGCCGTTGCCGTTCTGGCGCACCTGGACGACTTCGCCCTTGGTCATGAAGACGCCCGGGTCCTGCTGGAGACTCTTGTACAGGTACTCCATCTGGCCCGAGGTGCGCATATGCTGGTAGAAGATGTAGGCCTTGCCGTCGGCGTAGTCTTCGCGCACGTACTTGGCCTGCTTGAGGGCCACCATGGAGGTCACCGCCCCGGTGTAGGCGAAGTCGCTATCGTCCCCCTGGCCGGGATTCTGGATGAAGACCACCCGCTTGGCCTCCTGGCCGTCGGAGGGGCGCTTGATCTTGCCTTCCTTGGCGATCTTTTCGAACTGGGCGTTGGTGACCACGTCGGGCAGTTCGCCGAAGCCGTAATGGGCCAACTGCCCTTCCTCGGGGATCCATGGGCGCCAGCCGGCGGCCAGCACCACCGCGCCGAACTTTTCGCCGTTGGGATCCATGGTGAGGATATCCGCCCGGCCTTCGTTGTATTCCTGGTAGCGGGCCTGGAGGGTATCCACGTCAAGCTCGTTGCCCTTCTCGTCCACCCGCATTTCCGGTGGCAAGGGGTAGGGAACGTCGAACTCGATCTTCTCGCCCGGCTTTTTCAGCGTGACGGTGAAGTCGCCCGGCTCACCGGCGATGCGGGCCACCACCGTCTCCAGGCGCACGGTGATCTTGGGCTCTGCCTCCACGGCGGCGATCATTTCGGCTACCTGGGGCGCCATCAGGGTTTCGTAGGGGGTCTGGTTGGGAAGCTGCTGGCGCCAGTGGTTGGCGTGGCCGCCGAGGACGCCGGTTTTTTCGACGATGGTCACCTCGTAGCCGGCCTTGGCGGCATCCAGGGCCGCGGCCATGCCGGTCATTCCGCCGCCCATGACCAGGATCCGTCGCGAGAGGGATTCCAACTTGTACGGCTCGGGCAGGGAGACCTTCTTGACCCGGGCCATGCCCATGCGCAGGTAGTCTTCGGCGAGCATCTGGACCCGGTCAAAGGCGTCGCCGGAAGCGATCTCCTCCTCGGTGAGCTTGGGAAACTTGTCCCGGGGATGGGACCAGACCACCTGCTCGCGCAGGTTGGCCCGCTCGACGATGCAGCCGTCGAAGCGGAACACGTCGAAGTTGACCCGCCGGGAACAGGCGCCGATCACCAGGGCGTTGATCCCCTTTTCGGCGATGTCCTTCTTGATCAGGGCAACCCCCTCGGGGCCGCAGAGAAACGGGTGCTGCTGGACCGGGAACCCTTCCTCGCTGGCCACGGCGCCTAGGGCCTCCACGTCCAGAGCGTCCCCGATGCCGCAGCCGGTGCAAATGTACATGCCGTATTTTTTATCCATGGATCGAACCTCCTACCGCTTCACCAGGGTTTGAATCGCTTTCAGGGCCATGCCGGTGGCGCTCTGGTTGCTGCTGACGACGTCCAGCGGCTTGTTGGCGCAGCCGGTGGCGAACTGGCCGCCTTTCTTGAAATCGTTGAGCAGGAAGCCGTCGGGGCTCACCTTCAGGTCCGCCGGCAGTGGGGTGTTGACAGCCGTCGGCTGCATGCCGGTGGCCAGCACCACCATGTCCACCGTTTGGTGGATCTTTTCGCCGGTGACGGCGTTTTCGGCCGTGACGGTCACCGCATCACCGTCGGCCTCGGCCACCTCGGCCACCTTGCCCTTGATGAAGAAAACGTTCTCATCCTCCCGGATCTTCTTGTAGAATTTCTCGTACCGGTAGCCGGGTGCCCGCAGGTCGATGTAGAAGATGTAGATCTTGGCATCGGGGTACTGGGCGCGGATGTAGGTGGCCTGCTTGAGCGAGGCCATGCAGCAGATGTAGCTGCAGTAGGGTAGGTGGTTTTCATCGCGGCTGCCGGCACACTGGACGAAGGCCACGCTGGCGGGGGGCTGGTCGTCGGAAGGCCGCAGGATCTTGCCTCCGGTGGGCCCGCTGGGGGCGGCCAGGCGTTCCATCATCATGTTGGTGATGATGTTCGGATAGCGGCCGAAGCCCAGGTTGTCGATCTTGGTGGCATCGTAGGGCTCCCACCCGGTGGCCCAGACCACGGTGCCGACCTTGAAGTTGACCGTCCTGGGCTGCATGTCCAGCTCCACGGCGCCGTACTGGCAGGCTTGCTGGCAGCGCTGTCCGTCTTCGGTGCCCACGATTTGCGGCGAGATGACGTAGCGGGCCGGGAAGGCCATGGGGTGGGGCAGGTAGGCCCCCTTGGTACGGTTCAGGCCGAAGTTGAACTCGTTGACCACCTCGGTCTGGCAAGCGGCCGCACAGTCCCCGCAGCAAGTGCATTTTTCATTGACGTAGCGGGGGTTGATACGGATGGTGGCTTCGTAGTTTCCCGGACTCCCTTCGATTTTTTCCACCTCGGCCAAGGTGAGCACCTGGATCCGGGGGTTGTCCTTGATACGCCGGAAGTTGATCTCCAGGCCGCAGGACGGGGGGCAGAGTTTGGGAAAATACTGGTTAAGCTGGGCCACGCGGCCGCCCAGGTAGGGGTTCTTCTCCACCAGGACCACCTCGTAGCCAACCTCGGCGGCCTCCAGCGCGGTCGTCAATCCGCTGATGCCGCCGCCGACCACCAGGATACTGCCGCTCACCGGGGCTGATTTGTCTGCTGTCATGCTGTCCTCCGTGAAAAGTGATCGTTGCGTCCCGTATTTCGATTCCGATCGGCGCGAATGGCGGCTCCGGCCTTTCGCGCCGCTGGTTGATCCGTTGTGTCCGGTTGCCTCAACCGTTCCCCGTCTGGGCACCACGGCGAACGGTTGAGGCAGCAGGGCACCGCACCGGCGGCGGATGGGACTGTGTAGCGCTAAAAAATGGCTTTCGAAAATACACAAAAACCTCCAGGTGCCGACGGCACCTGGAGGTGGCTAGCTCAGACGATCGGCATGCGCATCGTCTCGGCCGGCATCAGGGAATGATCTTGATGTAGTCGCGCTTGAAGCATTCCCATTTGTCGTTGGCGAAGTCGTACTTGCTGTTGGTGAAGCAGAACCAGTTCTCGTCGTCCTGGCCCGGGTAGTCGGCCTGGTAGTAGAAGCCGGGGTAGCGGGTTTCCTTGCGGAACTGGATGTGGCGCAGGTGGGCCTCGACGGTCCAGATGCGGTGCTGGATCTCCCATGCCCGCATCAGCTCGTGCAGGTCCCCGGCGGCCAATTTTTCGCAGTCTTCACGCATTATGGCCAGCAGATCCATGACGATTTCCAGGCACTTGTTGCTCGTCATGTAGAAGGTCGCCGTGCCGGCGCCGTACTCGTGGGTGGCCTTCATCAGCCGGTACATCATGCCGTTGGGCTTGATGTAGTTGGGGTTGATGTCCACCGCCGTGGTGTAGCCGCTGTGCTCAAAGAAGGTGCGCACCGGCTTGTAGACGATGTCGACCAGCTCTTCCTTGGTTTCCTTCAGGGTCGGCGTGAAGTCGGCAAAGTCGCGGGCGTAACGGGCCATCTGCTTGGCGGCCATGCGCCCCTCGGCATGGGAACCGGAGGAGAACTTGTGGCCGGAGCAGCCCACGCCGTCGCCGGCGGTGAACAGGCCCTGCACCGTGGTCATGCGGTTGTACACCTTGCCGTTGCGGGCCTTGATCTTGTAGGCGTCCGGCACCCAGTCCAAATCCGGTCCGGAGGTCCACAGGCCGCAGCACCCCGAGTGGCTGCCCAGCAGGTACGGCTCGGTGGGCATGACCTCGGAGTTTTTCTTTTCCGGCTCGCAGTTCTGGGCGCACCAGAGGTTGGCCTGGCCGCAGGTCATGTCCAAAAAGTCTTCCCACGCCTCGGCTTCGAGGTGCTTGAGTTCCTTCTTGTCCATGGTCTTGCCCAGCTCGGCCAGGGCGGTGACGGTGTCCATGATGATGGGCCCGCGGCCTTCCTTCATCTCGAAGAGCATCAGGTGGTTGCGCAGGCAGGTGGGGGTGATGGCGGCCGTGCCGTAAGGCGCGTAGCGTTCCAGCTCTTTCTTGGCGGCTTCGGAGGCGGCGAAGTTCTCGCCCAGACCGTTGAGGGTCTTGGCCTTGAACAGCAGGAACCAGGCGCCCACAGGGCCGTAGCCGTCCTTGAAGCGGGCCGGGGTGAAGCGGTTCTCCATCATCGACAGCTCGGCGCCGACCTGCATGCACAGGGTGTAGGTGGAGCCCGAGTTCCATACCGGGTACCAGGCACGGCCCTTGCCTTCGCCCACCGAACGCGGCTGGTAGATGTTCACCGCGCCGCCGCAGGCCACCATCATGGTCTTGCACTTGATGATGTAGACCTTGTTCTCGCGCACGGAAAAGCCCACCGCACCGGCGATCTGGTTCTCCTCGTTGGCGTCCAGGAGCAGCTTGACGATGAAGACGCGCTCGAGGATGTTGTCTTCGCCCAGCGCCTTCTTGGCCGCCTCGGCCACGACGCGCTTGTAGGACTCGCCGTTGATCATGATCTGCCATTTGCCGGTGCGCACCGGCTGGGCGCCCGACTTCAGGGTGCCCATGGCCAGACCCTTCTTGCCGTCGAGGTTCTTGCCCTCGGCGTTCTTCTTCCAGATCGGCAGGCCCCACTCCTCGAACAGGTGGACCGAGTCGTCCACGTGGCAGCCCAGGTCGAAGATCAGGTCTTCGCGCACGATGCCCATCAGGTCGTTGCGGACCATGCGGACGTAGTCATCCGGGGTGTTTTCGCCGATGTAGGTGTTGATGGCCGAAAGGCCCTGGGCCACGGCGCCGGAGCGCTCCATGGCGGCCTTGTCGCACAGGAGGATTTTCTTGTCGGCGGCCCATTTCTTGATCTCGAAAGCCGCGCCGCAGGCTGCCATGCCGCCGCCCACGATGAGAATGTCCACCTCGCGCTCTTCCACTTCAGGGTCCTTGACCGCCTTGAGTTCTCCGAGGGGTTTATTCGGTAATGCCATATTGGTTCCTCCTTAAAAAAA
>Ga0136651_10000393_pt1 | contig 23896 bp, 17 predicted proteins | sample Mar14236cmmetaG_FD_94867 | JGI IMG/M metagenome (GOLD analysis project Ga0136651, IMG submission 94867) | Marine hydrothermal vent microbial communities from Guaymas Basin, Gulf of California to study Microbial Dark Matter (Phase II) - Marker... ... | reverse complement strand
TCATATACTTCAAGTAATGAAGCCCTACCATCAAACGTACTGACTTCGCAGGACGACCCATGTCCTCTGAATACAATGTCTTAAATGACTCATGTAAATCTTCTAAGTCTATACTGCTCGCTAAACGGCAAAGCGGATGGGCTAAATCAAGTAAATTTGATAATCTATATTTAAATAAATTTGGCTCTGATATCTCTTTTTTTATCATCGTAAACTCTCAGCTTTTTGCGCGTTAATGCACCTTTTTTGGGAGTTTTGTACCTACACAAATACTCGTAGTCAAGTTATTCGTCAGCATTTGAGATGTTTTTCAGGGGAGATTATTTAGATAATACGTTCCGTTGTGTTGTGGACTCCTTTTTGGACTACATTGTCTACGCCAATGTTAAATCGACGCAGTCGATTTACTCCATATCCTTATCTTTACAAAATTTATTCCTAAAATTAATTTTTATGATTTTCGTGTATTTCGTGGTTACATTTTTTCTACGATCACTTAAAACTTCACCTCAATCCTCACTGCATATTCCACATCAGGAAGGGTCTTCACTTCATTTTTTTGTGAAAAATACCGGGCATAGGTTATTAAGTTTACATTCTGGAGTATATTGTAATTACATTGCCCCATATACATCAGCATTTGCTCATTGCCACCTACATCACTTCCAATTGTGTGAATAGAGACATTTAGAAGATCATTAATGAGATATTGAAACGAGATAAAGAGATTGTGCTTTCCCCATTCATTGTTGATGTTGCTGTTTTTGTAATAATATTCAGTTCTGAAAATATAGGTGTTTGCAATGGAATAATCCAGCCCGAACATTCCTTCAAAATATTTCTTTTCAAAATTATCCATGAAGTGTTCAATAAGCTCCCCATATATGCCAAAAAACGCATCTCCTTTGAAAGAAAATCCTGTAATTACTTCTTTGTTCCTATGTTTATAGATAGCATTTGCCGCAAAGTCGAAATCCCACATATTATGATATATTCTGAAAGCTGAAGAATACTCATGATGCTTTCTTGGAAATTCAGTGATAAGATCCATTCCAGATAGGAAGGAAAAGGGAATTTTAATGGCAGTCACATCACTTCCATGTCGTCTGAAATTAATATCTGCGACATCTACGGTTGAGAATACATCAATGGGAGAAAATATGAATGCTTTACCAAAATTGATGATCTGTCTTCCCAGCATAATATCAGCAAACGGCAAATATACAGAGAGATATAACTTGCGAATATCAAGCAAAACAGGTGTATTCCCCTGCACAAAGAGCGGATAAAATGGTGAGGATAGAGAATCTCCTTCCTCAATCAACTGGCTGAATTGGTCTGCTGTATATCCAAGAGGAATCAAGAGATCAATATTTCCTTCAAATTTGCCATAATGTTTATTGCTGTTATGGAATTTCAAACTAACTGTATTCATCCCACCGATCTTAAGTGAATCATCTGTAGAATTATTCAAAAAATGAAATGCAGCAATATCAACATAGTTAGAACCCCAGAGTTTAATACCAGTTTGTTCACTCGCTGCAAAAAGCCGAATTGTTGCAAGCAGCAATAACGACATACTCAATAATTTTTTCATATCGACCCTAACGCTGCAGATATCTCAAGCTGAACATATCATCCGGCAGGTCAATATCAAACGCAATATCTTCTAATTCAAAGACTGTTTTGCTGTTCCTTCTCAGTTTATTCACCATTTCTGATTTCACAGGGAATATACGCTCTCCAAACTTTCTGATCTGTAGTACGTTCATCTCTTTAAGCAGACGTCCAGATTTTGCATACATTTCCTCTTTCCAGGGAATATATCTTTCCTTATCAACCCACATTTTCCTGGAATAATACGGTACATCCTTAACCTTTGCTTCAAGTGTAAGTACCCAGCACGGATTGCCATTTAGCGTATCCTGTCCTGTTATTTGAACATCATATTTTTCTGATATTTTATTAGCTTCCAGGGCATCCTCATAGGAGAAATCACTTCCCATCATACCCTCTTTGAGCATGTGACCTGAGATCTTTACAACCTCTTCCTCACTTGGAAAGTATATCCAGAGTTCGTCGTCAAGCATAAGATATTTGGTCCCATAATCTTCGGGATTTATAAATTCTACCAATGCTTTATGTCCTTTGCTTTTTGCCTGAGCACACAGCTCCTTGGTTCGGATTTGATCATCGATATGAATGGTCATTTTACCCGTATATTGGATAGTTTTATAAAACTCATTTTCATCTATTTTTTGCATAATTTCAATTCCTGTGAGAACTCGATTTTGTCCTAATAGATAATTAGAGAGAAGTAGTAAAATTAAAATCGCTATAGTTTTTTTCATTTTGGCTCCTTACACACTCTTTAGTGAATCAACAATTTTCATTTTTTCTGCTCGTCGTGACGGGAAAAATGACACGATAGTTGATGTTACGGTTCCGAGTAAAATTGCTATGACAATACTCAGCAAATTCAACCGTAGGTAAATTACATTACTCATCGGAAAATTTATCGATTCCATCATACCAGAAAAATCAATGCCATGAAAATGCAGAATTGTAACTATTCCAAGCCCGATAAGAGAACCAACCACGCTACCAACGAAACCAAGCAGCATTCCTTCATTCATAAACATAGTTAACACCTGCCCATTCGTGAAACCCATTGATTTGATGATGCCAATCTCTTTTCTTCGTTCCAGCACAACCATCATCATAATATTTGCAATGATGAACGCACCAAGGAATGCGATGACAATATAGATCCAGTTATAAATACTGTTCGCCATTTTTACATAATTTGCATACACTCCTATCTTGGTCCACGGTGACACCTGCACATCATAATCTGAGAGCTTTTCAGTGATCATCTGAGCAATTACGTCTGAGTTATGATAATTCTTAAGCATGATTACGATTTGCTGTGCCTGACCTAGCATTCGGAGGAGTTCCTGAGCACCGGCAAGAGGAAGCTGGAATATCATTTCATCATACATACTCAGTCCTGTTTCAAAGAGACCAACAATCTTAAATTTTTTTAGATGAAGCGCATAATCGCTTCCCCGTGTCATCACTGGTATCTCATCCCCTATCCTATAATTAAGATCTTCGGCAAGTTTCTTACCCACTATAGCTTCATCTTCATTCTGAATATATCGTCCGCCAGGCAATAAGGATTTATTGAGCATGAGAAGTTCTTTTTCTTGTTCGGGATCACCTGCGTATGCAATTGTTTGCTTATTATTTCCATCATGGCTGAGTAGTACACCGAATACAATTCTCTGGCTTATTGATTTTATGTACTTTTGAATATTCTCATCTTGCTTGATAAGTTTAATTATTTCATTCGGATTTGAAATATTATCTGTGACGGGAAAGAACTTCGCTCTTTCTTCAAATTCTTTGGTTGCAATTCTGATATGCCCTGTCTCATTCTTGGTATAATTGTGTACGAGATTATCAAGAAATCCCCCAATCATACCTTGCAGGAATACAATAAGCATAATGGAAAGCGTGACCGAAATCACTGCCAGAAGTGAACGACGCCTGTTCCTGCCAACATTACGAACTGCGAATTTTTGTATGAAAGACATGCACACCTCCTACACAAATCTCAATGCTTTAGTCACTTCCAACTTTGCAGCCATTCTTGAAGGAATATAACTTGCTGCCAAAGCAACAATCAAACCAAAAATAAAGGCAAAGACAATCGCACCAATATTCCATTCCCCATAAAGTGTTCCCCAGTATGGAATTCCTACATTCGAGAATTTTCCAAACTTTTCCAAAGGTATACCATGGATTACCAAATATATATTCACACCACAACCTAAAATCACTCCCATGAAACTTCCGATGAGTCCAATGTATATCCCTTCCCACAGAAATAGTTTGATAATTTCATTCCTCTTCATGCCCTGTGCTCTGAGTACACCAATCTCCCGGATGCGCTCATATACACTCATCAGCACCGAGTTAAAAATCCCAACCGCTGCAATTGCAAGTATCACCAGCATTAAAATCGATCCGAAGAATTGTTTCTGCTCGGTAATCTTCAAAAATCCACTAGCAAGTTCCATAAAGGTTTTAATTTCTAATTGGGGATATTTATTCTTCAAATGTTGGGCTAATTTATCTACATCCTGCGTAAATGTTTCATAATTCACTCTTCTTTCCATTGCTACATCTATCTCGGTAATTAGATTTTCAAGATCAAGAAACTCATCAGCTGTTTCATAGCTTATTAATATAACATTCGAATTAATGTTCGGATCGGTTGTGTTGAGAGTGCCAATTACGATGAATTCATCTGCATTTCTGCTTTCATATTTTGTTAAAGCATATAAGGTAATATAATCACCTATATTCACTCCCATCTCCTCGGCAAGATCTTTTCCAAGTATTATCTCATTTTCCTTAGAATCAGAGAAATAGTCACCATCTATATATTTTTCCAAATCGAATACCGTTCGATCTGTTTCCACATTGATAACCTGCCCCATTACCGGCATCGTATCCTCCCAGTTTGAGAGTTGCCCGAGAAATTGTGTGCGAGGTGTTACTCCGGTCACACGATCCTGTTTCTTTATGTAAGAAATGACATTTTCTGGAGTCGTAATTCCATATTTGAGTGGCAGTGATTCTTTTTCGTCATTGTATTCTTGTGTAGTTATTTTGATCGAGGAAGTACTTAATTCAATAAGATTATCAATGTTCGCTCTGTCCATACCCGACATCACAGAATTCATCATAATATAGATACCGAGTCCGACAGCGATAACCAGTGCAGAAAGAAAGGTGCGTCTTTTATTTCTGCGCACATTCCGCCATGCGATCTTACTCAGTGTTCCCATTGTTCTTCCTTTCGTCTTTCGCAATCTTTCCGTCACGAAGAATGATCACACGTTTTGCATGTTTTTCCACTAGACGATCATGTGTTGAGAAAATGAAAGTGGTATGTCTCTCCTCATTCATCTTTTGCATGACAGATATAATATCTTCTGACATTTCAGAATCAAGATTTGCGGTGGGTTCATCAGCCAACACAACAAGCGGATTCTTCACAAGGGCTCTTGCAATCGCAACACGTTGCTCCTGACCACCGGATAATTCTCGCGGAAACCGATCAGCCATATCAGCAAGCCCGACTATCTGGATAATCTTCATTGCTTTTTCATGGATCTCTTTTTTAGTGAACTTCTTTTCTATGATCAATGGGAGTTCTACATTTTCTCTTGTAGTCAGAACCGGAATGAGATTATATGATTGAAAAATGAATGAGATATTTTCCTTTCTGTAATACGTTTTCTCTTTATCGGACAGTGCGGTAAGATCATTTCCATTATACAAGACTTTCCCCTTTGTAGGAGTATCTATACAGCCAATGATGTTAAGTAAAGTTGATTTTCCACTTCCCGAAGGACCGACAATAGAGAGAAAATCTCCTTTTTCAATAATGAGATCTATTCCGCGAAGTGCTGGAATAATTTGATCGCCTTTTGTGTAATTTTTAATAACTCCTTGTAATTCGAGTAACGGCACTTAATCCTCCTGTGTGATAAAAAAATCTCGTATTAATTGTTCATCAGCGAGCGAGAGTGAACCTTTTTCAGCACCAATCATACGTTCAATAATTCTTTCAAATCCTTTGAAATGATTGATTAGAACACTCATATCCTTTTTTCCCTCTTCAATTTCTATGATCGTTGTAGTTAAATATCTGTTAATGTATCCTGAAAGTCCAATTATATACATGGCTACTTCATCTGGATATTCACAATCAAAATAGTGCTGATCGATACCTTCTTCGATTATTTGTGAAAGGATTGGAGCAAGGAAATCGATAGATCGTGTAACCATTTTTTGATGAAGTATCACGTTTTCATCTCTGGTAATTACTCTAATTAATTCAAGCATGAATTCTTTTCTCTCAAACTTAATTTGTCCAATCATGTTGAAGACCATATTAAATTTCTGTATTGGTGTAAACTCCTGGTTCTGTACTATAGGTTGAATTGCTTCTCTCATCTGTATGATAAGGCGTTCGACCACAGCATCGAGTAACTCATATTTTGATTTAAAATAATGATAGATCGTTCCTTTAGCGATACCGATTTGATCGATGATCTGGTTGATAGAAGTGTTATCAAATCCCTGAGTATAGAACAGATTTTGTGCCACATCGAGAATCTCGTTTTTTCGAGCTTCATGTTTCTTAACAATTCGAGTCATTATGAACCTTTCATTATTTATTTGACCGACCGTCGGTCATTTTTTATGAATGATATATTTTTTGTCAAATTTTTCTTTAATAAAATTCCTGATATTGTAAAAATGTGTTAGATAATTCGTCACGCCATCGAGCATCCTTTCTCCCTTTGGACTGCATTGACTAGGTCAATGCTAAATCAATACAGCTGATTTACTCCATATTCATCTTCTTTGGACTACATTGACTGAGTCAATTTAAAATCGACATAGTCGATTTACTCCATATTTATCCTTTTGGACTGCATTGACTATGTCAATGTGAAATCGACGTAGTCGATTTATTCCATAATATCATTTTATTTCACCTCTCCTTTCTTAATTTGTCTTATAATATTTTATTTTTTCAGATTCGTAAAATAATCTAAAATTCTATCAAGCATCCTTTCTCGTTGTGTTTGGGAAATCCTTTGCACCTTTGAGAACTCGATCCATTTCACGGGTTTGATGCCGCAGAATTTCAGCGTTTCATTGATCACAGTCCTCTTTATGGGTGTTCGTGCGTACCAGTTATAGAATATTTTTGGTGAATTCATCGTTGAAATAACCATAGCTGATTTCCCTTTAAGTTTTGGAACAGGCATCATACCTTTGAATGCATAGGTTTCCTTTTTCAGAAATATTGTATCAAAAAAATCCTTCAGAATTGCAGGCACTCCATCCCACCAGATCGGAAAAATAAACACAAGATGATCAGCTTCCTTTATCTTTGAAAGGTACCCCCCACTTTCGGATCGAGATACTCACCATCAGGATACTTCGCAAGCTCTTCACGGGTAAGAACCGAATTGAATCCTTCAGCATTTAAATCGATGAGTTCGTATTCATGTTCTGAATGAGTAAGCCCATCTATCGCTTATCAAGGATCGCTTTATTCAAGCTTCCTTCATGGGATGAGCATAGATAATAAGAACTTGTATGATTTTTTTCAATCGAGTTGACTTTGTATCACTTGCAAAAGTTTATCCGGCTCATCCGTACCGATACGAAATACACGTCCATTCGTCAGCTTGAGTTCAATGGCATCATACCCGGCAACATTATACATTTGTCCACCTGGTATAAGATGAATGCCAAATCCGTAATACCATTTATTTCTGACCTTTTCTGCAGATTTAATCATCCTAAATGGAATAATTCTTCTGATCAGTCCCGGTCCAAATGATGCACATACTCTTTCGGTATAAACTGTTATGGTCAAAGAATTAAATACATACAAAGCTATGACCATCAGTACAAATACTACAGCTCCGATCCAGTTGAAGCCAAATCTATACATAAGAAAGATCATAAATAAAAGTACAAAGATGATAATAAATATTAGTATCTTACTTCTCTGTGTGTGCTTATACAAATACATATTGTGATTCTCTTGTTTACTTACCCGATATGGTTACATCTTTTACATGCAGCCATGGATAGATAGCACTTCCGTAATTAATTCTTTCCTGTGAAATACCTTTGATGTTCTTAAGCAGTTCAATGAGATTACCTGCGATCATTGTCTCATTAAGCGGAGTTGACACTCTTCCATTTTCGATGAGGAAACTATTTTTGGCAACTCCAGAAAAATCTCCATTATCACTTGGATTACCTCCAGAGAATCTGCAGAGAAGAATACCTTTATCAATGGAGGAGATCATATCCTCATAGGATGTCTTACCAGGTTCCATTACATAGCATCCACCGCTGTTGAGTGCACGAGGTTTGCCGGTTTTGTTTGCTCCATTCTGAGAAAGTAAGAAAGATTTCAGCACACCTTTATCTATAATGGTCATATTTTGAGCTTCGTAGCCGTCAAGGGTAAAGAAGTAATTTTTTGCGATCTCCGGTGAGCGCGGATTTGCATGGAGCGTGAGTATCTCACTTGCGATCTTCTCATTCAGCTTGTCTTTGTAGGGAGAGCTGCCTGAGATCATCATATAATCCGAGAGCATGTTACTGATATAATAGACAAAGCTGGAAAGGCAGTCCGGTGTGATCACAACATCCCCTTCAATTTTACCTGGAAACGAACGTGTATGAATGGATTCGCTTGATTGTTTTAGTAACATATCGATCGTTGAGTAATCTTTCAGCGGTTTATCAAGTGATTTTGCATCAAAACCTGAGTGATTGAAGGACGATGCCTTTTCACCCTCTTTGGATGTAAACATCATACCAAAGGAATATACACCTCTATTTCCGGCGAAATCAACACCATTAGAATTTTGTATGATAATATTGGTTTGCGTAAAATCCATAATTGCCTGTTCAAGCATGGTTTTGGGATAGGTCTTATGGACATAGTCAATAAATTCTGCCAGTTTATCATACATGAGGTCCATATCTGGAGATTCTGGACCAGCGGTAAATTCTTTTGGAGATTGCTTCTCTGCGATATCATTCGCTTTATCCGGATAGGAAGATTGTGCGAATTCGATCACCTGCTCAACCGCAGCATCAATTGATGGGGTATCCTTTTTGTTTATTTTGATATCTCCTCGTTTATCTTCAATGATTGCTTTCAGAATAATGCTCGTATCAAAATTTGTTCTAAGAAGGGTCATCTCTCCTGCTTCGACATTAAGTTCATGTTTTTTACTGTGTTTCAGGTAGCATTGTGCTTTTTCTGCACCAACACGTTTCATTTTATCAATACAATAGGCAACGAGTTCTCTATCTGTTTGCATTATTTACCTCCTATCTTGACTTTACATTTCACTGCTGGTCCGCCCATTCCCACAGGTATCAACTGTTTCTTGCCACACATTCCTCCGCACGACCATGACATGTCATCAGATACCATGGAGATTGTGTTGAGCATATCAAATGCGATACCGGATATGGTCGTATCTTTAATACCTTTTCCGAGTTTGCCATTCTTTATTTCATATCCTTTTACAATACCAAACATGAATTCACTAGTGGAATCCGCCTGTCCGTTGGATGCCTGCATAAGGTAGAAGCCATCCTCGATTGATGCGATCATGTCTTCGAGTTTATCTTTCCCTGGTATGATTGCAGTATTTCTCATACGAATAATTGGTTCATCTGAGTACTGATAGGCACGCGCATTGCCAGTTGGTTCGACCCCAAAATGACGCGCTGATTCCTTATTGTGCATGAAGGTTTTGAGTACACCATCTTTGATGAGTACTGCATCCTCTGCTTTAGTGCCCTCATCATCAACAAAAACTGGAACAGGGCAAAGCACACCATGGGCATGATGAGCAAAATCAGTCATGGTTATAAGCGGACTTGCAACCTGTTTACCAAGATGATCTGCAGCAACTGAACCACCCATTACAATATCTGCTTCAACGGTATGACCTATCGCTTCATGAGAAAGGATACCAGCAAGTTCAGGTCCCAGAATACATTCATGGATACCAGCTTGTGCATACACTCCTTCTGCTTTCTTTTTGAGGTGTTCATATTGCTCATCGATCTTTTCATAAAGGTCTTCCGGTTTTTCGAATACATCCTCAAACTGACCAAATCCACCGAAAACCTCATACAGCTCAAAAGGCTGATTATCTTTTAGTAAGCTTAATGAAGTAATTATTATCGAGCGGGGAACAATAGAAAGCGAATGTGAATCCTCTGAATTTATGAATTGCTTTTCCATATCCAGCAACCTCAGCATAGTTGTTCGTGCAGATAGGTCTGGGTATTTTTGGAGAATATAATTATCTACATCCTTGAGAAATGTGATGAGTTGTTTCTGAGATAAGCGAGGTTTTTTTGTGGTAAAATCGTGTTCTGCCTGTCCAGGATAGCCAGGAAGTGGATCCTTATTTTTTCTCACCCTGTCATTTAAATAGAGTGCATTTTCTGTGGCAGCATTAATAACTGTCTGAACAGTTTCATCAGAAATAGTGGGATTTGATGAAAATCCCCAAACACCCCCTTTATACACTCTTGCAGAAACACCGCTTTCTGAACTTCGAGTATTAGAAAGCACATCACCATTGAGTACTGAGATGGATATATTTCTGTTCTCCTGAACTCTAACTTCAGTGTATTCTTTAAATAGTTGTTTGTATTTTTTCAGATCATATATTTGCATTACATCTCCTAACATTTCTTATTTTTTATTTTGCATTATAGTGATATTCTATCAGATCCTGAACAGTATCTTTTCGTTCTTAAACATTTTGATCATGAAATATATTAAAATTCCTGAGAAGACGATACTGCTAATTCCTGCAATGAGCACATTTCCCCAGGCTGAGGTTTTCATGAATACTGATTTGATGCCAACAACAGTGTTGACTATCGGAGTATAATACATCCAGGATGGGATAGTCTCTCCCATTGAGCTGGTGCCGATACTCACGATCAATACGAGCATATACAAGGGCATGACCAGTCCTGCCGCTTCCTTTGAATTTCTTGCATAGGTTGCACAGATCAGGACAAGTGAGACAAGAAGTACGGCTACTGGTATGAGTAATACTACTAACTGAATGATCTGTGTTGCATTCAGAACAAATTCTGACATCTCAGCAGACGAACGGAACAGATCTTTCAGGAAGTATCTGCCCGCGATCATTAAACCAATCACTGAACTAAGCGCACTTGCGAAAGAGGCACAAACCACTGCAAGAAGTTTGCCAATAATTATTGAAACACGACCAACCTGATTCACAAGCAATATAGCCAGCGTTCCCCTTTCTTTCTCGCCTGATACTGTATCGATACCCACCTGCATGGAGCTTACAAAAAGATAAAGAATTATAATGAATGGAAGCAATGTGCCAAATGCTTTACCAATCTCACTTCCTTTTTTTGCAAGATTGATCTCTTCTGAAGTGATGGTTTGATTATACGTGACTGGAGTAAGTATTTCTGTTGGAATGTTAAGAGTTTCCAGTCGCGAAGAGATCAAACTATCTGCCAATGAGCCGATTGCTTCTTGTGTTCGCCTGAATAAATAACTCGAATAATCTGATGCGCCATTAAAATAAATATGCACATCGAACGGCTGAATAGCTATATAGGCAAAATCCATATTCTCGGGGAAAGTGATCAGTAATTCAGCTTCTTTTTCTGCGATAAGATGTTTTGCCACTCCAATCTGCGATTCGGGTATCTCGTTGATCTTTGCATTGATCTTCTCTTCAATGATCGATCTGAATTCCTGATAGATGGGTGAATCTTTCTGATTTTCAACCATGAAGATGGTACCTCGGTATGAACGGATATCTGCCGAGCGTGATTTGCTGATCTTTCCCATCACAGTATATAAAAGAGGTAGCATGACAAGCGGGAGTACTACCATAAAGAAGACTGTTCTTTTATCAGTGAAGAGACGTTTTAATTCTTTTTTCAAGATGATATAAGCATCACTCAACATCTTGCACCTCCAGATATTTGAAGAACACATCTTCGAGATTGTTCGCCCTGTTTTCAGCAATTATCTCCTGCAAAGTTCCATCTTCCTTGATCAGTCCATCTATAAGGATACCAATCCTGTCACAGATTTGTTCTGCAACGCTCATGATGTGAGTTGAGATAAGTACAGTCTTGCCTTCTTTAGCATATTTGATGAGAAAATCAGTTACATTTTTTGCTGTAATGACATCAAGTCCATTAGTGGGTTCGTCAAAAATAATGATATCTGGATTATGAATAAGACTGATAGCGATCGATGTCTTCTGCTTCATACCAGTGGAGAGCTTATCGATCTTTTTATTTCTAAACTCCTCCATGTGCAGTTCTTTTACTAGGACTTCTTTCCGTTCTGCAATTGCTTTGGGAGTCATTTTGTTCAAACGTCCGAAATAATCCATCATATAATCCGGTGTGAAGAAGCCATCGAGTTTCATATCACTCGTAAAAAAACCAATAATCGAGCGAACTTGTTTATCGTCTTTAATTACATCATAATCATTAACAGTGATTGTTCCAGATGTTGGTTTGATAAGTGTTGAGATGCATCGGAGGGTTGTTGTTTTACCTGCACCATTTGGACCAAGCAATCCATAGATTTCACCCGGCTTGCATACAAAGCTAATTCCTTTGAGGGCTTCCTTGTATGAAACAGATCCCTTCTTCTTGTTTTCAAAGATCTTTTTCAGATCATGAATAATGATCATCAGACCTCCTGTGGTTTATTATTAATTTATTGTAAAGGAGTTAGGGTATCATTTTTGCGTCAAGGAAAAAGAATTTCCAATATTGAATAACAAAGTAATTCGTAAGCTGAACATGTTATACCAGATGAAAGGTTTCATTTAAGAAATCTGTAAGCAAAATATTAGATAATATCAAAAACATCTCATTTGTTTCATCCATGTTGAAGCCGATTCATTTTGATTGTGATCCGTATAATAAAAAAAGAGGAAAGCAGCAATACTTTCCTCTTTAATGTGATATTCACAATATTTCTACTTAAGAATCACTAATTTCCTTGTCTGCACTTCTTCATCATCGATTGTGAGATGATAGAAGTATATGCCATTTGCCAGATTATTACCCTTTCTGTCTTTACCATCCCAACAGATTTCATTTGAGTGAGGATCAGATGCAGAAAGTTCATTCACCAGTTGTCCGCGAAGATTATAAATTGTAATCTTGGCGGATGTGTGATTATCAGGTATTGAAAAGGTAAAAGTTGTTGAATTCTTTATTGGATTAGGATAATTCTGATATAAGTTCATCTCTTGCGAAGGATTTACACCAGGTTCATCAATTCCAACGGTTTCTCCAAAGTAATCCTGAAAAAGATGGTCTATAAACGTTCTTGCATCATCAAGCCGTATATAATAGAAAGGAACAGGGATCGTGAAAGCTTGGTGATCCACTCCAAAATAAGCAGTACCTACCGGCATACCATTCATGACTCCAAAAGGACTTGTGTCTTCATACAAGCTTTCATAATTATACACAGAAATGCCATCATCGTTCGGAGTGACACTTTCCACACGGAAGATATGGTAATCTGCAGCTGCAAGGGTTTTTGTGGTATCTACATAAAGCGCTTCAAATCCTGCAAAAATAGGATCGGCATAGTAAAATCGAGCGAAATTATCCATATCTGCCTCGCTCAGTTTAAGATAATCATAGCAGAACGAACCTTCATCAAAGTAGCGAGGATATCCGATCACTTCTGCGAATACCTCTGTGAGTTTAAAACCGGACAAAAGAAGTTGACCACCAAAATCGAGATACTTTTCAATATCAGGTATGGATAATCCAACTTGAGATGTTCCAGTGGCATCATCAATATACCAATACACTGTGGAATATGCCCCAAGCTGTGCAAGAGAGACCTGCCCTTCTTGATACGTATCGAATTGCATTACAGTATATCCATCGAGTAATTCATCATAATAGGCATCACATTCGGCTTCGGTGGGATTCATAAACGTACCATTACCATCTTTTGTATCATCAACAAGGAGGATTCCCTGATCGAGCGTAACAGCACGGCTTTTGAGAGTATCTGTCGGGGTGCTGATATTTCCCCCACCATCAAGTGCCTGGACGTAGTAATAGTAAAATTGTCCGCTTGTCACATCAGCATCGGTGTATAAGGTGTCCTGTAGAGGTGAGGTATTCAATACTTCGTAAGGACCGGACTGGCTCTCACTTCGGTAGAGATCATACCCATCGAGATCCATTTCTGGATTCGGAGACCAAGTAAGTTCAATTTCAAACCATTCAGGATTTGCAACGAAATTCTCTGGCATTCGTGGTAAGGATTCGGGAGCGAGTGATTTTTCAACTATGAAACTGCTTGTGCCAGACGTATTAACTGCTGCAACTCCTACATAGTACAACTGCCCTTCAGTGAGACCCGCTAATGTAAAGGTTGTATCCTTGGTAGTATAAGTTGTAGTATAAATTCCTGAGATAGTGCCCACTCCGATTTCATAATAATCGAGATCAGCAACGGGTAAACTGCTCCAATCTAGATAGAGTTCAGAGCCATTTCCCACATCCATGAGATGATAATTTGCGATAGCTGGTGGCATGGATTCTAGGGAAATAAGGGTTGCTAGCTGGAGCTTAACGATCTCTGTACAATAAGGAATATCACAGTTGATCAAAAGATCCTGATTCGAGTGGTAATACGGCGAGAATTCATTTTCGAAGAAATAAACCGGATCATATCCATTTATCCAGAAAGGATAACTATCCGAACCACTGCTATTAAGTTCGGAGTACCCGAAACTGAGGGTTGTATATTGCGGAATGAGCTGTAATGCAAGTTCATACAGGTGCTCTGCACCAGTGTATCGATACACATCAACGAGCCATTCACCTGGATCACGAGTATTGTTTGCGATCATATCCGCATTGATCATTGCCCGTAGGTCAAGTCCCATCTGTGATGCTGCTTGAGCGAGGAAATGGCTTCCCACAAGTCCGATCTCCTCAGCACCGAAGGTACAGAAGACAAGATTGACATCAGGTTCATATCCCATCTCCATGATCACACGTGCCATTTCAAGAACTCCAGCAGTTGAACTTCCGTTATCATCCGCACCCGGAGCGAAAACCATAGGATTGGGATTTGCTCCAAAATGAACGATCGAATCATGGTGACCGCCAATAAAGATATATTCATCAGGGCTCACGTTTTCAGGAACAACCGCGATCACGTCTTTGTGCCATATACCATTATAATAGAAAGAATCCTGTTCAACAGAGACGATGCCAAACGACATGAATTTATCAGCGAGCCATTGAGCAACAGCATCCCTTGTATCTGCATAAGCATATCGAGTTTGAAAATCCTGAAGTGTTTGAATGTAACTTTCTATAGAGTCTGCCTCAATAAGCGCAATAAGATCGTCAATGATTCCTCGATTCACCTGATAAGTATCTTTCGGACATACTTTACGTTCGGGAGCTTCCAGATAATTTCTGTGCAGTTCTACGAATACATAGTCATCATTAATTATCTCTTCCGAAGATATCTTATCAGCTTTGATAAGAGAAAGATTATCTTCCGCAAATATCTCTTCTCCCCAATGTGATTTAATTGAAGCTGTACCTTTTTTTGGATTTGATATCAGAAAATATTTTTGTGTCCACGGCGCATTATCAATGATAGCATATTCAGTCAACTTGGATAGCTGAGATGGTAATACCTCTGCGATGACATGTTTTTTTGTAATGTGTAAAACAGAGGTGGTTTCATAAATTGTCTGATCGATTTCTGTGTCATAAGGAACTGAAATAAGAATTGGATCCTCATCAGCTATAAGCATTGCCCCAAAAAGCAATATAATACCGATTAGTGTAAAAAGCTTAAACTTCATTTTAAAGATCTCCTTTTATTTATGGAGCGACCAAAATGTGAGTAAAATTTTGCATCAAGATATATAAGTAGATAAGAGTAGTTGTTAATTTGTTTAATGGTTTATTATAGGATTAGTTATTAGATGCCGGATTGTGTGCTATTTTATCTCATTAATACCAATTTCTTAACCTCTTTTCGTTCTCCTGTGTTCAAGACGTAGAAATAAATTCCGTTTGCAACATCCCTGTTCTGATAGTTTTTACCATCCCAGGTTGCAGTGTGAAAACCAGCTTCTTTTTCTTCCGAGAATACTGTAGAAACTTTCTGTCCTTTGATATTGTAAATCACTATAGAACATTTTCTTCGAGCAGGTAAATAGAATCTGATCTGTGTATCTGTTGAGAATGGATTTGGGAAATTCTTCAAAAGAGAAGCCACATCCTGCTCAGGCATTTCAGGATCAATAGTATAAATTGGTGCTCCATACTCATAACATCCCATATCAACTATTGCTTCTCCTATTCCAGCTCCATCCCATATACGCACGCGTGCATCCAGGTCAGTGAGATCTTGAACATAAATATTGTTCCCGCTATCAATACATGGCGAAAGTTCCTGAAGATAGTAATCATATGAACTGGTATCAACAAAAGAGGGATCAACAGCAATATTCCCTTCACCATTCCATGGCAAAGTAATATCTGAATATGAAACATTTATTTTGGTTGAATCAGTACTCCAAATATCAACCGGCTCATTATTCCACAAAATTGAATTATAGATAGTAATCTGATGAGATCCAAGATGACTTATTCCACCTGCTTGCGTAACCACCTCGTTATTCACAATTGTTGAATTCATCACTGCAAGAGTTGCATTGTTCACATAAAAAGCGCCCCCCTTGGAGTTGTAATAGGAACTATTATTACTATAGAACAGTGAATTATCAATCCATACTAGCGCGTCATCTAAAAGATAACATCCAGCCCCTGTCCTTGCTTCATTTTCTCTTAATATGGAATGAGTAATCTGTACATTTGAATCGTGTATTGACAGCCCTCCTCCGCTACCTGAGATATTTGAAAAAAATGAACAAGAATCGATTATCGCATCCACTACTTCATAACATTGTATTCCCCCTCCATAAGCTGGGGAACTGCATGACTGGAATATTGTTTCAATCAATGATAGCTCCATTATATCCTGACTGTATAAACCTCCCCCATCTCCAACTGTGAAAACGGTACAATTGTCGAAATTACATTCTTGAATCAGGGCTGTATTACTCATATTCATCAATATTGCCCCACCTGAAAATTCATTACTCTGGCAAAAAATGAAATCTGAATTAACAATTGAAATATTTTCATACAACTCAATATAAAGTGCACCACCTTTGTCAGCATCGCAGCTCTCAAATATACAATTATCGATTTCGAGAGAAGTCCCTCCTACTGCCCAGATCGCTCCTCCATTATAATCCGAAGAGCAATCTTCGAATAAACAATTTCTGATAGTTACAGAACCATTTGTACTAATTGCGCCACCATAGCCATTATGAAAACATGATGAGAAAGTAATACCTTCGATGTGTACTCCTTCATGAAAACCTATCATAAACGCAGGAGCACTCCCCTCACCATCAATGATACAATTCTGATATCCATTCTCAGAAAAGATTGTAATATTATCCTTTGGTATAACTAAATTCGTATTCAAGAATCCGGTATATATACCATCAGCGATCATAATACTATCGCCTGTATTAAGCACATCCAGCGCTTCGGAAATTGTAGTAAAATCAGCAGATCCATCAGGATTTACATAGACTGTCTTTGTCGTGTCTGGCAGAACATGGATATAGTTGGCTTTCATTATCTGTGATTCGATACCAAATTGATCAATAACTTTAAGAGTAACAGTTTTAAGCCCATCATCAGTATAGATATGTGTTGGATTCCTCTCATCAGAAGTATTGCCATCGCCAAAATTCCATTCATAGGACACAATCGCTCCAGTAGTTGCATAACTTTTATTGATGAAATCGATTGAGATGGGTTCTTCTCCATAAAATCTGCTGGCTACAAAATCGACATGTATTGGATTATCATCTTCGAATATTGTAACATCATCAATATAAATCCCCTCGGCAACATCTTCACTATCACTGACAAATCTGAATCGTAACTGTGATTCTACACCTTCGGGAATAAAGGAAATATCATAATCGTATTCAAGCCAGTCATTCTTTGTGGTAAGTACTCCCAGTGCTCCACCGCTGCCGATGAAATCAAGTGTTTGCCATTCTGTTCCATCGTATATCTCCACATAAATGCCATCAACTCCATAGTTGGTAAATTCATAGCAACACCAGAAATTAACTCTGGCAGTTTTGCCGGTTGTGAAAGGTATAGTTTGTAGATAATCCTCCACATTATCAGGATAATGCATGGTGTCAGCTATTCCACAATACCATGAATAATCTCCAGTAAGTGCTTTGTAATCAGTCAAATGCCAGAGATCATGCGTTCCCCAATGTGACCATTTTGTTTCTCCGGATTCCATATCATCAGAAAAGCCAGTATTTCCAATGGTTAAAGTAAATGAATCTGTGGATGTAAAACCAAGACTGTCTATAAATGCACATATCAATTCAGGAAATATAGGTGGAAGGCATGCATCACTTATATATACTGGAAATGTGACTTCTTCACAATGTCCTGCTTGAATATCTCCTAATGACAAAACACCACTTGGTATTACAACATCTGGATTAGGAGAATCAATGTTTAGATAGGTTGCATAGGATTCAACAAAACCGAAATTATTAACAATTAGTTGAACATTGATATTTTCTCCTGGCTCAGGAATACCATTACTATTTCCTCCGGTAGAATCACTTACTTGATGATACACATATTCTAATGCAGGAACTGCTCCTGTGACAGGTAGTACACCTTGCCAGATACCATCAGAATCATCTGTTATAGTGTAATCAATTGTAAGAATTTCACCATTTTCCAGTTCGGGAGAAGTAGTAAATGAAAAAACATCGTCTTCAAATATACCGGTCTTAGGAAGTAGTTCAGAGATATAATGTGTACTATCAACAAAAGTTATTTTATTATGATCAGCGTTTAGAATAATAGAAATATTCTCTGATGGCAATTGTCCAAAATTATGGAAACCTGCATCCATAGAAACATTTGTACCAGGTAGCACATATCCTTCGAGAGAATTGTTCGTTGCATAGGAATCGATAAGAACAAACGGTTGTTCATAGACAGTTGTGATAGCTGATTGATATGGAATGAAGTTCTGCTTTGTTGCTGTAATAATGATATCTTCTGTTGAACTTCCTGCAACTATTGAAAGCGTCACTATTCCTTGCATATTTGTAAAACCTTTTCCTAAGATTTCTCCATCTTCGAATAAGCATACCAGTACATCTTCGGCAGGATTTCCATCATAGGTGATCCTTACTGCAACATCCGTATCACCGGGTGGTACTTCCAGGGGATGAAAAACTGTTAATTCCTTTGGAAGATCAGTCCAGATAGGCATTTCAGGCTCACCAAGCAAATTCGTCTGATACTCGCACCAGCGGAAGACATTATGATTCCGAGCAAACGGCACATACACTGATTTTGCCATACCCAGCGTCGCTCCGATACTCGTGATATCCTGTTGAAAAAGTTGGTTATAGAACTCCTGATCAAAAATATCTGAATACCCGAAAGTCGGATTTCCGGGACTCCCCCATCCATAGCGTGAATTTCCAATAAATGCCACTCCTCCACCACAGGGATTATTTATCCAGTGTTCTGCAATACAATTGTAGTCAAATGCAGCGGGCCAGCAACCAATAGTATACCAGATCGAGAACGCAGGGGCATTGGTCAGGGCGTCCATATCGCTATTATTAAGATGCCCGTTGCCAAGTGACATCACTGAATACCATGCATGCCCGCAGTGATTTACAATGCTCTTCCCAGCATTCAGGTTTGCCATCACATCATCATAATTAATATTTCCCATTGATTGATATAATTTTGTAATAGGATCGAACTGCTGAGGTACATAAAGTTCGTCAATCAGATTCTTACTCTGGCCAGAATCTGTGTAGGGATCATTCCACAATACACTTGCGAGGAAGAGCATATCATCTTGATAATCAAGAGGTGGATTTTTCTCATACGTAAGGATCTTGCTCACAAAAGCTGCTGCTTCTGTTTCATTCTCAACACTTGCCCTTCCAACGAAAACATCTGGATACATATCAATATTATCTTCCAACTCACCGTACACATCATTATCATTATCATTCCATGTTCCATCCAGATCGGAGAAATAAAGATCACAGGGAATGAAATTATGCCAGTACTGTCCGTATTCACAGTCAAAGGCAAAAGCTTCTCTATAGGCAACCTGATTAGTATCGCCACCAAGCAACACCCATAGTGTGCCATGGTTAAGATAATAGTCTTTGATACAATTCCTTATCTTTGCAGCGTTATCTTCCCCATCATAATTGTCATATATATATGAAGTGGACAATACGAGTGTGTTTAAACCTTTTTGAGTTTTCCATTCTGCAAGCTCGTTGAATTCCTCTGTCAGATTTGATGAAGTAATAATGAGATACTCATACATAGTATCTTTTGATACACCAGATGTATCATTAATAATAACTATTGATGGTTTTTGTAGTTGTATTGAATTATCAACTACTTTTGACAAATTATGTTGCAGTAATTTATCGGTAATGTCACTTCTCATTAGTGGTAGAATAACATCATCTTTTGACCGCTCATAGGAAATTTGCAGTTCAATTTTAGTGTAAAAGATAAGTGTGCCTGTTGTTGGTTCATATTGAAAAGGTGAAATAGTGAAGGAACTGATGTGATAGCCGGAAAGAAATCCAGACTTTTGAAGTGAAATAATGCGTTCCGGATAGTATGCTTTGCTCGAATAGACTGCCTTATCAGGTTCGACAAATATAAAAGGAGTTTCCGCAGAAAGTGGCTTTGGTTTCTGAGATGGATAAATTAGAAAAGTCCCTTCTAATTGAACAAACTCAGAATTCGTAACTGTAATATGAGAGATATCTTTATCTGTTGGAATCGAAATGTTGATGAGTTTGAGAGGGAGTTGTGGTTTACTCACCTCAGATGTAAGAATGAATTGTTTACCTTTTGGTGGTGTAATAACATTATAATTATTCTGTGAGCTTAACGTAAAATCATCAAGTTCGAATTCATAGCTCAAGTAGGTAGTCTCGGCAAAAAGTGGGATAATAGTAATTAGTAAGGTAATAATGATAAAAAACTTTTTCATTTCACCCCCCATTTATCTCTCTATCCATAAAATCTTGAATAATTATTTTCGGCTCCTGGGCTTGCATGAGTTTTTCTCGAAATCTCTGATCCCTGAGATATCTGGACACCAGCATAAGAAGCTTTCCGTATAGTTCTTTTTTATCTGATGGAATAGCAAGTAAAAAAATGATTCTCACAGGTTTTCCATCAAGGGAATCATACTCCAATCCCTGATGAGTTGCAAAAAGTAGATGGATCTCTTCTATGTCATTCAGGAGTGCATGCGGGATTGCCACATAATTTCCGATACCTGTAGAAAGTTCATTTTCACGTTTAATAATGTACTGTAAAAAGATATTAGCAGGAACGTCAGGATAGATCTTGGTAAGTCTGTGGCATAAATCTGTCAGTAAAATATTCTTGTTGGTTTCGGTCAGATTGAGTAATATTGCTCGTTCATTCAGAAGAGAGGAAATACTAATCTTTTCTGGAGCTTGCATCATTTATGAAGCTGCTTTGATGAACTCCTCCACTTTTCCCATTATCATTTTCTGTATCTCCTCAAGACGTGCTTCTGATGTTGCCTCAAAACGAAGCACAAGCACCGGTTGTGTGTTCGATGCTCGAACAAGTGCCCAGCCGTCATCAAAAGTGATACGCATACCATCAATACCATTAATATCAAATTTCTTTTTCTGGTAAAAATGTTTGATTTCTTCGACTATTTGAAATTTTTTATCATCGGGACAATCGATACGAATCTCCGGAGTGTTATACATTTTTGGTACATCTGAGAGCATCTCACTGAGTGGTTTATCGGATTTTGAAATAATTTCCAGAAGACGACCAGCAGCATAGATCGCATCATCGAAGCCAAAATACCTATCTGAAAAGAACATATGACCACTCATTTCACCACCAATGAGTGCCTTCTCTTCCCGCATTTTCTCCTTAATGAGCGAATGTCCGGTTTTCCACATAATTGGATTTCCACCATGATTTCGCACATCATCATAGAGATTCTTCGAAGATTTTACTTCAGAAATAACCGTTGCTTCTGGATGATCTTTCAGAACTTCACGCGAATAGATCATAAGAAGCTGGTCACCCCAGACGATCTCTCCTTTTTCATCAACGGCTCCTATTCTATCGGAGTCACCATCAAATCCAATTCCTACATCAGCTTTCATTTCAAGTACAGTTTCTATGAGTTTTTCCAAATTCTTTTTCACTGTTGGGTCAGGGTGATGATTTGGGAAGGTGCCATCCATATCTTCATACAGTGACATGACCTCGCATCCGAGACGTCTGAAAATATCTGGTGCAACAGGACCCGCAGTCCCATTACCAGAATCCACAACAACAGTCAATGGTCTATCGATCTTTAGATTTTCTACGATGTAATCCTGATAGTCTTTGATTATTGTATCGTAAGTCTTGAATGAACCCTTACCAGAAAGATACACTCCCTCTTCGATGATTTCTCGAATCTTCTGAATATCTTCACCGTAAATTGAAAATGTACCTACGCAAAGTTTAAATCCATTAAAATCCGGAGGATTATGACTCCCAGTGACCATAACACCCCCATCTGTCTCTAATTTTGTAATAGCATAATACAGAACTGGAGTCGGTACTGTTCCGACATCTATTACATCGCAGCCAGTTTTTGTAAGACCAGATGCAATGTGATTTCTGAAACGTTCTGAACTCAAACGGCAATCGCCTCCAATCACAACAGTTCTCAAATTCATCTTATGCAAATAGGTGCCAAAAGCAAGCCCTATGTTCTCTACAACATGATCGGTTAAATCCTTATCAACTATACCACGAATATCATATTCTCTGAAAATCTGTGGATTTATCATGTATCCTCCAGCCTATCTCATTTCTCTTACGGCTACAAAAAGCATACTGGTTCTTTTTTGTCAAAATATTCATCATTTACCATTTCATATGATTAAAATTCCTTTTTTTGATTTGCCACGAGATTATCTCGAGACTATTCATATTATATAATATTCTATGAGTTTTAATCATGCACTTGTGTGTTTTACGTAAACATGGATGTTTCAAATCTTCTTGTATGAATTTATTTGACTAAAAAAATAACGGTTTTATAAATTCAGGTAAGAATAAAATATGGAGATTTTCCATGCTTAGTTTTGCAGAAGAATTAATTCTACTCGCCCTTGACGATAAAAAGGGAACGTTTCTCCCAATGTCCTTAATGTCTTTCGAAAGTGCTCTTGCAGGTGCAATTCTCATGGAACTAGCACTTGAGAATAAAATCGACACAGATCTTGACCGTTTGATCTTAATAAATGATGAAAAAACTGGTGATCCTATTTATGATGAAGTTTTGAAGATGATCAGAGAACATTCAAAAGAGGAGAATGCGTTGTTTTGGGTAAAGGAAATCAGGAATCGATTTTCGAATTTAAGAGAAGTCCTGACTGAGCGTCTTGTTGAGAAAGGTATCATTCGGGAAGAAAAAAAGAAGATTCTGGGTTTGTTTCCTCAGACAAGATATCCAGTGGTGAACGATTCTGAAGAAGTAGCGATCAGGCAGCGAATTCGACAAATCGTTCTTTCTAATGAGATTCCAGAACCCAAGGATATTGTGATCATCTCTTTGATAAAATCATGTGGATTGACAGATCAGATATTTTCATCCAAAGAATTGAAACAAGCTTCAGAAAGAATTTATCAGATATCCAAAATGGATCTGATTGGACAATCTGTATCCAAAGCTATCAATGAACTGCAGGCAATGGTCAATTCTGCGGTGAGTTTTGGAGTGATAAGGGCATAGAAGATATACCATTTATATTGAAACCTACCACAGAGTACACGTAGATTGCCGGGTAATTGTGATTTAGAGTTAATCTTCTTTATTCAATTGTTCTTTATCTGTGTGATTCGTAGACATAGTTTCAATTATATTTAATCTCCCCTGAAAAACATCTCAAATGCTGACGAATAACTTGACTACGAGTATTTGTGTAGGTACAAAACTCCCAAAAAAAATGCAGAGAAGTGCAAAAAGCTGAGAGTTTACGATGAT
>Ga0136651_10000390_pt1 | contig 23946 bp, 19 predicted proteins | sample Mar14236cmmetaG_FD_94867 | JGI IMG/M metagenome (GOLD analysis project Ga0136651, IMG submission 94867) | Marine hydrothermal vent microbial communities from Guaymas Basin, Gulf of California to study Microbial Dark Matter (Phase II) - Marker... ... | reverse complement strand
TTCGTTTGTAAATCATTGTTTATTGATATTAAATTTTACTGGCAGTAAAATTTAATATCTCACTTTAAAACTGGTGATTTACTTTTGCCAATTTTTGATGATTTACTTTTGCGAAAATTTGATAATTGCAAGTTACTGCTTACATCTGTTTATTTTTATTTTTTAAAGGTCAGATGGAACTTACCATGATAAAATAATTATGCACGTGTGTGTTAAAATCATAATTATTTTATCATGGACGTTTCATAATAGCGTTATTTACTCTACAATCCATTCAAGTATTCCCATCCGGTCACTATCATTCATATCAAAATTAAACCTTAATGTGTTTGTCTCAATTGGAGTAAAATCAATTTCAAGATAAGTGTCTTCCTGATTATGAATAGTATCTTTTTGATCTACTGAACTCCAGGTAGTGCCATTTATATATTGAATATCCCAAGATTCAGGTATTGTAAAATTATTTTTATTGAGCCAATATGTTTTGATCTTTTTAACTTTTTCTGTTTTATCAAAATTATATTGAATCCATGCTGTTTTTTTCTGATTTGAGCTGAAGTATAATCCGGGTATTTCCCTCAATATTGAATTTTCCGGATAAACCTGATCGTTAAGGGCAAAAAGTGTCGGAGACTCAACAGATGCTGTTACTTTACTTCGAGCTGCAATAGTTGGTGCAGGTGCAGGAATTGTTCCTTTTTTATCCGTTGCCAGCCAAACTCTCATTTCACCTGGTCCGCGATTAGCCCATACATAATAAGGTATGAGTGTGATGTTATGGATATCTGAAATAGTCGTGTCCCCTTCAAGTGTCCTGCTGGTACTGTAGCCTTTTGCATGGATTACATTTACCCCTCCGAGAAGATCTTCTCTGAATTCGGTTGTCATTTTCTTTTTATAGTCAAGTATCAGATTGAGGACTTTACCACCAGGATTATCAGGCCATTCAGCACAATACACGATGGGGCCTTTCTGAATGGCTACTTTGTTCCGATCAAACACGATATTTTCATTGGCTTGAATGATTTGAATGGGCATGGGAATATCCAAGTTAATCTGATCTCCTTTTTCCCAGGTCCGTGTAATGGTTAAATACCCTTCTTCAATATCAACAGAAACGGACTTTCCGTTGACCGATGCTGAAATTTCCGGATATGATTCATTCTTGAAAGTATATAAATCACTTGGAACCACCTTGCCACGTGCCCAGTTGGGGATTCGCATGGATAAGCTAAACTTTCTGCTTTCTTCGGGTTCAAGAGTTATCATAATATTGCCATCCCATGGATAATTAGAATCCTGTATTATTTTTATGAGTTGTCCATCCATTGTTAACGTTGCTTCGCTGGCTGCATAAATGTTAACAAACAGACGATCCTTTGACTGTGCATAAATATAGCGCGGAAAAGAAGGAATAAACCGGCACATACTTGTCGGGCAGCATGCCACATTAAACCATGGGCTACGTTCATATTGACCATGAGATTCGAGCATGTTAGAATAAAAGAACTTATTGCCTCTCAACGACACACCTGACAAAAGTGCATTATAAAGAGTCCTTTCTAATATATCGTAATATTTAGCATTTCCTTCATAAAGAAACATTCGATGGTTCCAGTATACGTTGCCTATAGAGGCACATGTTTCACAATAGGAGTGCATATTCGGTAGTATATAAGGTTCTTCAAATCCTTCATTCCTTGAAGATGAACCGATACCTCCTGTAATATAAAATTTACCGGTAATGATATCTTCCCAAATTTTCTTTATGGCTTCAATATATGAAATGTCATTTGTCAAAGCTGCAACATCTGTCATTGCGCTGTACATGTAAACGGCACGTACTGCATGACCAACTGCTCTGCGTTGATCAACAACTTTTTTATGGGCCTGAATATTTTTCGCACCATCAGGACCCCGTACATCAAGAAAAAATTTAGCAAGATCAAGATATCTTTGATCATTTGTTTCACGAAACATTCGAACCAAGGCTAACTCAATTTCCTGGTGCCCTGGATATTTTTCAAGTTTACCATATCCGAAGGTGTTATAGATCATGTTGGCTGCTTTTTTGGCGATCTTCAAGAAATTATCTTTTCCGGTTGCCTGGTAATGAGCTACGGCTGCTTCCATCATATGACCATGGTTAAACAATTCATGGCTCCCTTCTTCCAGCCTTTCCCAACGCTTTTTTCCACAATGAGGAAAAACACTATCACCCATTATGGTACGGGCCGGATATAAATAACCATCATCTTCCTGGGCTTTGCTTAAATAATATATAATGGTGTCCATCCATTCCACAAGTGTATCTTCAGGAAAGGTTTGAATGGAGTAAGCTACTCCTTCCAAGACTTTATAGGTCGGACCATTGAATGGCTGGTTGGTTTGATAATGACCTCTTTCCAGTCCACCTGCGATCTTGAAATTTTTGATACGACCGTCCGAGTACAATTTATTAATACATGTCTTAATAGTTACATCATGATTGGTTTTTATCTTTGGGTACCAGAATTTATCGGTCATCTTTACCGATTTTAATTCCACTGGTTTGATCGGATAATCTTTCAGCTGTTCTTTTTTATTACATGAGATCAATGTTATCCCTGTAAATACAATCAAAACAAATAAAATTTTCAGATTTTTCATGGTTCCTTATATTTAGATTTTCAATTTAATTTCGAGTTAACTTCGAGAAATCATGCTTAATATTAAATGCTATTTTTCAATTAATTCCTGTACTTGTTTTTCAACCTGTTTTTGCTTTATGATCAATTTTTTATTCTTAGGGGATGCGTTAAGACAAATATAATTCAAAAAACACAAATTCCTTTTCAACCATGATTCATATCTCCTGCTTTTTTACTAATATTGTAAAAACATATCGGTTATGAGCAGAATTTTCTTCTCCCTGTTTCTCCTCTTCATTTTCGTGTTTTTTTCCAACGCCCAGACATGGGAAACCTTTTCTTTTACAGACGCAGGAGGGATTTACTGTGCTTCTTCCGAGCTGAACAAACCGGATAATTTCTCTGTGGGGAAATATTCACCTCGTAATCTTCTTGACCGTGATCCGCGGACCGCCTGGGTGGAAGGGGAGAACGGAAGCGGAGAAGGTACAGCGGTATGTCTGGCCATGGGTGATACCCTGAAAAAATTTTTCACCATTGCCAATGGTTTTCAGAAATCCCATATTCTTTTTTTGAAAAATAACCGTATCAAAACCCTAAAAATCACACTATATCTGGGATTCACCGATGATACAAAAGTAACACAGGCCGGTTTTCACTCCGAGGCTGTGGCTTATCCGGTAAGCAAGACCGTAGCGTTGCAGGACACAGAAGGATACCAGACCTTCCCTCTTTCTTTTGACGGACAAAAAGTGTCTCTATTTCGGGATAAAATGGTTAAAAAATACATTTTGTTGCATCAAAATTCCCTTCGGGAGGGAAAAGCATACGGAACCTTAAGGGACTTTTTTTTTATCAAATTTGAGATAAAAGAGGTAATCCGAGGGAGTAAATGGGACGATACCTGTATCTCCGACCTGCTTTTAACAAATAAAAAACCTCCTTCCTTCATCCCCGCCAATGAGCAGATTTTGACGGTTCTGGAAAGTGATAACGGAGGGGCGATTTATGTACGTACTGTTTCCGGAAAGACATACAATTTGCTCTCTGTTTCCAATGATGAAGTCCGAAACGGAAAAGTCCTCTCTGTGGCTTCCCTTTCACCCGACAAACAATGGGTCATCATTGATATCATGGAAGGGGGAGCCGGACGGGGAACGGAAGAATCTTACAGGCTGTATTATCTTCCTTTAATAATACCTCTTTCTTCTTCTCTCATTGATGCTTATAATCTGGGTGAACCCCTGGATTTTGAGGAAAAAGACGGCAAACTCACCGTCGTATTTTTCAATGGTGAGAAAGCGGCTGACGAAATTCTTGAGGATATGAAAATAACCGGTGATTCGTTTGCTTTCCATGAAGACGCCCAGGAAGCTCTTGCCCTGCTGTTTGCTAAAGCTGTTAGTACACGGGATATTCCCGGGATTCTTTTTTTTATGGATGAAAGAAATAAAAAAGAACTGTTGGTACAAAAAATGAACCACGATACCACTGCTTATTTAACAGCACAATTTTCAGGACCTGTAATAAAAGGTTCCGGGAATGCGGCCATCCTTCCTTATAACATCACACAAGTCAGTGATCCCGTTCTGCAGCCGGAAGAGAATTCATGGAGTCTGATCTTAAAGATCTCCGACGGACGGAAGACCATTAGATGTTCCTGGCTGCTGGTCAAAGGAGAATCTGAAGGAGGGTCTGTGGTCGCCCTGTGGGGCCCGCAGTGATAACCGGCTTAAACCCCCTTAAAAAGATTCCTGCTCATTTCATAATCCCGGATCCTGCCGTTGGGTGAATCCTGACGGGGCAGCATCAGCATACCTCCGATCTTTTGTTCCGACCCCAGCTCAAGGATAAGCAGGTGAGGATGCCCCGGTTGATCCTCCTGCCATTGGGTATACCAAAACGAGGTGAACTGCAGGTCGAAGACATTGGCAGCATTGCCGTCATCTCCGCCCAGTTCCTCACTGTCGGCATACAACACTTCCCATGTATCTCTGTTGATTTTCTTTCCCGACGGATCCAATAAGTATATCCCTAACCTTTGCCAGCTGGTGCATGTGGCATACAAAGTGGCTGCCGAAACAAACAATCGTTCTTTTGAGCTGCTCGATAAATACGAGGAGATCATTGCCCGGCAGGTAAAAGAGAACTTGCTTGACAGGCATATCCGAAGGATATTTTTCGCAGAGTAAAAAAGATTACCGGATGAACTACCCCGGCGCAGGCCCGTCTGCCCGCCTGAACGAATTCATTCGGGCAGGAACGGTCTTCATCCGGGCAGGCCCTTCCACCCAACTGAACGGATTTATCTACGTAGATCACTACGTAGGAAGCGGCATCATTTGTTATAACCTTATGTCTTTCTGTTTATTACGGTGTTTATACAAACCGGGGGCTCCGGCTGTCCTGCTTTTATTTTATGGTTAAAGCTTCATCGCCGGAAAGAATACCTGCATATTTTTCCGGATTGTCCAGAATTTTTACGGCTTTAAACAACACACTATCGGCTTCCAGCGAGCTTTCAATGCGACCTGCCTGATAATAGTACCGGCCCACAATCTCCTGTTTCAGCAGATCACTGATCTCATCCTTATGTTCATAAAAGTCCTTATCTATATTATGAGACAGGCTTTTGCGTAATGCTTCAAATTCGGCCTCGGCCCGGTTGTAATATCTTTCTTTTCTGGCTGTTTCTATCAGCTCATCCAGCTTGGCTTCCGACTCGGTATCATAATTGAAATTACGTTTTTTAATATAGTCATGAAATGCATTCAGGATATCGTCGGTAATTTCAAATCTGTCGGGAGGAGGTATAGAGTCATATTTCCTGGCAAATTCTGTAGCATAATCAAAAATATAGAACCGCACATAAAGATTAACGGCAATAGGACTAAGAGATCCCGGGCTGGCATGCACGTCCGGGTCAATGCCTCCTCCGTCATAGACAGTACGTCCGTTATGGGTTTTGAAGGCTGTTTTCAGTGAATCCGGCACATGACCTACGCTTCCGTCAGGGTTTCTGTGTGAATAATCCAAAGCCTGTATACATCTTCCGCTGGGAATATAATATTTTGCAGCCGTAACTTTTAGCTGGCCTCCGTATCCCACAGGCCGCGTTGTCTGCACCAACCCCTTCCCAAAGGTACGTTGTCCGACGATGATACCCCGGTCAAGATCCTGCAGAGCTCCCGCAACGATCTCGGAAGCTGAGGCAGAGCCACTGTTTACCAGAACAGCCAAAGGGATATCCGGGTCAAAAGGTGGCGAAGGGGCTTTATATACGGCATCAAAATCTTTTATTTTCCCTTTTGTACTCACGACTGTCTGGCCTTTGTCCACAAACAAATTAACAATCTGAATCGCCTGTATCAATAATCCTCCCGGGTTACTGCGCAAATCCAGGATCATGGATTTCATATGATGGTTTTTCTTAAGGTCGGACATGGCTGATTTCACCTCGTTGTATGCACTGGAAGTAAACTGACTGAGGCGTATATATCCGGTATTATCATCCAGCATGCCATAATAGGGTACTGCCGGTATTTGGACTTTTTTTCTGGTCAGGGTTTTTTGCAGGGTATCTTTCCGTCCGGGCCTTTGAATGGTCAGGACAACCTTTGTATTGGGTAATCCTTTCAACCGCTCACTCACTTTGGCCAGCGGAAGACCTTTGATCGTTTGCCCGTCTATCTCCAATATTTTATCCCCGGCTTTCAGCCCGGCCAGGTCTGCCGGAAAGCCTTTGTAAATTTCAGAAACAATAGCATAATCTCCGCTTTTCCTTATCAGCGAACCTATCCCGCCATATTGTCCCGTCGTCATAAACTTGAAATCCGCCATTTTGTCTTCGGGAATATGCACCGTATAAGGATCCAGGGTTTTCAACATAGCGTCAATACCTGATTTTATCAGTTTGTCCGGTTTGATTTCATCAACATAATAAAGATTCAACTCGCGGATGATATTGGTAAAGATTTCAATGTTTTTTGCCAGCTTGAAATTGTGCGTTTCGGTGAAGGCATAAAGACCCACCATTACCGCAGCGGCCATTACAAAGGCAATGATCGTATTAACTTTGAATTTTCTGATTCGTTTCATATACCTCTCTTTTTATGAACAGCGTGTAAAATAGATATTATTTTATGAGAATAATACAAATCCGGGATATTTTTTAACAAAGATTAACGGTTTTCAGTTGTTTTTTCAACTGTTCAGGGTATCGGGTCATAGCCGTGTCCTCCCCAGGGATTGCATGAAAGTATTCTTTTCAGGGCCAGCCATCCGCCTTTCAACGGACCATGCTTTTTTAAGGCTTCCACACTATAGGTGGAGCAGGTAGGTGTATATCTGCAGACATGCGGAAACAAAGGCGAAATGGCCATCTGATATAGTTTGATCAGGCCTATCAGAAATTTAGTCATTAACTTTTTCATATTCCTCAATAATCTTCTGCAAAGTTACAATTATTTTTTCTTCAATGTCCCGGTAAGCCGGAATTTGAGAGGAGGTATAGATAAAAACCATATCCAGGGCCCGGTTGTTTTCTTCCAGCCATGTATTCAGTACTTCTTTGTTTTTATGATAAGCTTCTTGTATTCTCCTTTCGATAAGATTTCTGCCAACAGCTCTTTTGAAGTTTTTCCTGGAAACGGCAATAGCCATTCTGGCCGGAGGACGGCCCGGAGCCCGGTTAGCCTCGATCCAGACAGCACGGAGTGGGGAGTAATAAATAGTGTTTCCTTCCTGAAACAGTGTATCAATGCGCTTTTTTCCTGAAAGGCGTTCTTCCTTTTTTAGCCGGTACTGTCCCATTATAATATACCGGAGAACCGGTTGGACGATGCAGAATATTCCGGGGGATTCATTTTTTGTTGTATTCGCTGATATATTTATCCAGCGCCATAACCATGGAAGGAACTTCCGGTTTAGGGGCCTCAATATTAATACGCAGACCTGCCTCTTTTGCCGCCTGGGCTGTCGATCGTCCAAATGTGGCAATCTTTGTGCTGTTTTGCTGAAAATCAGGGAAGTTATGAAAAAGAGACTTTATCCCTGTAGGGCTGAAAAAAACCAATACATCATAACATACATCTTTCAAATCGGAAAGATCACTGCAAACCGTACGGTAGAGGATTGCTTTGGTATAATTGATCTTGTGCTTATCCAGCAAGTCCGGAATTTCGTTCGTGTGCATATCGGAAAGAGGCACAAAAAACTTTTCCTTGTTGTTTTTCCGGATTACTGATATCAGACTTTGAAAAGTCCTATCCCCGAAAAAGATTTTCCGTTTTCTGTACACAATATATTTCTGCAGGTAATTGGCAATAGACTGCGAAACGCAGAAATATTTCATGGTATCCGGTATGTTCGCACGCATTTCCGCACTGACTCTGAAAAAATGGTCGGCAGCTGTTTTACTTGTCAGAATTACCACACTATGATCAAGAATATTGATCCTCTTCTTCCGAACCTCCTTTACCGGTATTCCTTCTACGTGAATAAAAGGCCGGAAATCAATTTTCAGATTAATTTTCTTCGCAAGATTATGATAAGGTGATTTATCAGCAGGTGCCGGTTGCGAAATTAATATGCTTTTTATTTTCTCCAAGGTGTTTTTTTGGTCCTTAATCTCCACAAAATATTATATGAAAATAAGATGTGAAAAGATAAGAACAGGTAAAAGTTCCAAGGTGCAAAAGTACAAAAACAATAGGTATAAAGAAAATCTTTCTTTCAGCTGTTTAAAAATTTTTATTTTATTAATAATGAAGAAAATAAAAATATTCTTCACTCATGTAACCGGTTACTCACAGTAAAACTGTTCGTGAGCTCGCTTTGCCCGGTTCACTCTCCCATGAATTTTTTTAATCATTTTTATTTGTGAATTTTTGAATGAATCTCCCTGCTGCAAGCAGACAGGGTATCATCATGGGGTTGTTAATAATATTTTCGCCGCCAGGGGCATGAAATTCACCCCTCCCTTGTCCGTCCCCTGACGGATTTGTCCGTCCCCTGACGGATTAAAAAAATTCATGTTCGTTTCATAAATAGAAATAGCACCTTAACCATCAGAAAAAAGTATAGTCCTGCCAGGAGGGAAAAGCCGGTATAAATCAACCATGGGGCGATTTCCTTATAAATGTAAGGAATCAGGGCATTTATTGGAAAAAGATATACACCGGTATTGTGAAAGAATAAAATTGTAAAATGCGAAAACTCTGAAATCACTTCCAGGGACAAAGAAAAGAAACCGGTCAGTCTGATCATAACATACAGATAAGCATACAGACCTGCTAACCCTAAAAGGATCTGAAAATAGATGAGAAGCGTAGCATTTACCCAATCAAAAACTTCATTCCGGAATGTTTTTAGGGAGAGATAAATAAATAATCTGTCCGACAACAGACATTTAAAAAACAATAAGAAAGAGGTCTGCTGATACAGGCTGCTTCTATACCTGAAAAGGGAAAAGGGTTCATTATTTGGTGTAACCCGCTATCTCTCACATTTTGCACGCTGTCTTTCCGGCTTACAGTATTTTTTCCTCTAATCCGGATTGTATCCTGCCGGAAATGCATCCACCTATAATTTACCGGGATCATAAGCAGCATGCCGCGGGTTTGATTTTCGCTGCAGAGATAGTCATTTTGGTTATCAAAGGCATATAAACAAAGTGGTCATGCCGAATTAATCAACGCATTATGATCTAAATGTAAACCATACTAAAAATATTTAATCTCCTGTCTGCGGCCTGTTGTTTTTTTCAGGATGGCCCCGAGGGTTTGGTTTGCCAGGCGGCTGGCTCCTATCCGGAAAAGGGAAGGGTTAATCCATTCCTCTCCCAGGATATCCCTAATAATTTTCATATACAAAAAGGCTTCCTCCGGGGTGGAAATTCCTCCGGCAGGTTTGATGCCGGTTTTCTTTCCTGTAGACTGATAATATCTTTTTACGGCATCTGCCATTACAATGATATCTTCAGGGCGTGCTGCAGGTTGTATTTTCCCTGTGGAGGTCTTTATAAAATCCGCTCCGGCTGTCATGGCCACGAGCGCTGCTTGTTGCACTTTGTCCGGATCATTCAGAACACCCGATTCCAGGATTACTTTCAGATGCCCCTTGTTACCGATAAGTGTCCTTATTTCGCGTATCTCATCCAACGTTTCTTCCTGTTTTCCCGCCAGGATCTTTCCCACAGAAATGACAATGTCTATTTCCTGCGCACCGGCATCCAACGCCAGAGCAACCTCCCGGGTTTTTACTTCACGGAATGTCTGTGAAGCGGGAAAACCCGCTGCTACCGAAACGATCCGGATACATTCATTCACCAGCATTTTTTTCACTACGGGGATAAAAACCGGATATACACATATCCCGGCTACGGTCCCTGCTTCCGGAAATGCTTCCGGCAAATGGTTTACCTGTATGCAAATCTTCTCCACTTTTTCATCAGTATCCCTCACATCCAGGGTGGTCAGGTCAATAACGCCAAATATCTTACGCAAATCTTCTAGACCTGGCTTATCTTTGCCGTCAGCCTTGTAATACCCGGTTCGTTCTGCCAACCTTTGTCTGTCGGTAGGCTTAAACAATTCTTTTATCAATGGATCCATATTTTTTTACATATTATCTTAGTTTTTTGTTATTTCTATGCCTTTCCCCATCTCTTTCTGTTTTGCCAGCGTTTTCCGCAGTTCATTATCCAGATCAAGGCTTGACTGGTTGGCAATACATACTGTCCACTGATTGTGCTTCCTGTATGGTCATACTCAAATTTTTTTATTCTTTTCGCTTTGTATCAATAACAATGGTTACCGGGCCATCATTTACCAGTGATACCTGCATATAGGCTCCGAACTTACCTGTTTTCACTTCACCATTTATTCTATTCCGCAACATACTGACAAATGCTTCATACAGGGGAATGGCTTTTTCCGGGGGAGCAGCATGAGCATAAGAGGGGCGGTTCCCTTTTTTTGTTTTGGCCAGCAGGGTAAACTGGCTGATTACCAGGACCTCTCCGTCAATCTCATTTACAGACAGGTTCATCGCGCCCCGGTCATCTCTGAATACCCGTAATTGACTGATCTTTTTTACCAGGCATTCCGCATCCTCCCGTCCGTCATCCTGTCCGATACCCAATAAAACCAGCAGTCCCTTTCCAATGGTAGCGATCAATTCTCCCTCTACTTTTACGGAGGCTGCGTTAACTCTTTGAATAACTGCTTTCATGGTGATAAAATAGCAAAGATACTATATGTCTTTTGGAAAAATAAAAAACCGGCTCCTGTTTTCTGGCAGAGGTTGTATTTCGGTTGTTATCTGCATTGGGATCCAGTATAATCTACGTGATCCCGGCCCGGCCACGCCTTAATCCGGTTACCTTGTAACCTTCTCTGTTAGCCCTGATCGTAACCGCCCTGATGACAGGATTCAAGCTCGGGACGGGACATCTTTTCCACCTGTCAAAATCGCAATAAATCCTTTTGTCTTTATATTTACTATATTTTTATTGAAAAAACTTACTTATTAACTACCCCGGGGCTTCCCATCCGACCGCCTGAACGAATTCATTCGGGCAGGAAGGGATTTCATCCGGGCGGACCTGTCCGAACGGCTCAGACCGGGCGGAGAAGCCCCCGAGGTATCACAAGGAATTGTTTGTTTCAGATCCAGGGAGTCGGTGAAAGGAATCTCCCAACTGCAAACAGATGGGGTATCATCATGGAGTTGTTAATAATACTTTCGCCGTTAGCAGCATGGAATTCAATCTTCCCTAGTCCGTCCCCTGACGGATTTGTCCGGCTGGCAGACAAAATTTATTTTCCTATTTTGTTGTATTGTGTTTGTGAAAAAACAAAAATACAACATGAAGGAGAAATTGTAAGGAAGTCCCCTTCTTTTTATTATTTTAGTCGGTCAGTAGTGAAATAAAATATTATGATAAGATTGTTAAGGCTATTTATTTTTATAGTATTTGTTCATGCAATATCATGTACCCCTGTTTTTCAAAAACCCATTGATCGTAAAAGAGTTGTAGAAAGGCACAATATTATTTCAGATAAACTTGATGTAAAAAGTCCTGCCCAGGTTGGAAATGGAGAATTTTCATTTTCCGTTGATATTACTGGTTTACAGACGTATGTGCCTTTTAATACCATGTCTCACTGGGGATGGCACAGTGATCCTTTACCTAAGGAAATAAAAGTAGAAAATTTTAAAGGACAAATGGTGAATACCTATGGAAGAATGGTTAGGTATCCGCTTGTTAATAATGAAAACGAAGAACAAAGATTTTTATCTCATTGGCTCGCCGGGAATCCTCATAGAATAAATCTTGGGAGAATTGCTTTTTCATTAAAAAAAGATGATGGTAATTTGGCATCTTCAAAAGATTTGCAAAATTGTCGTCAGGAAGTTAACCTGTGGACCGGGATTATTTCAAGTTATTTTGAAATTGAAGGAATCCCTGTAAATGTTAAAACAGCATGTCATCCTGCCAGGGATTTAATCGCAGTAAGTGTTGAATCGGAACTTATTGAAAATGGTGGATTGTCAGTGACCTTAGAGTTTCCATATGCTTCTGCTAATAATAGCAGAGGAGGAGATTATATAGGTATATGGGATCAACCTTCATCTCATCAAACTCAGGTTAGTAGAAATGCCAATAGAGTTGATTTTTTCAGAACCTTAGACGATGATAAATATTATGTTTCGCTGAAATGGTTTACGAAATCTCATTTTGAAAATGATGATAATAATCCGCATAAATTTGAATTAATTCCCACGAATAAAAAAATATTGCAATTTGTGTGTGAATTTTCATCAACAGAAATTACAGAAGATTTATTGAGTGTGGAAGAGTGTTTGGAAGCAAGCAAAAGAGGCTGGGCCGAATATTGGAATACGGGTGCAGCTATCGATCTTTCCGAATCCACTGATCCCAGGTGGATGGAATTGGAGAGGAGAATAGTTTTGTCTCAATATTTGATGAAAGTGAATGAAGCAGGTTCATTACCTCCACAGGAAAGCGGCCTGGTAAATAACGGGTGGTATGGCAGATTTCATTTCGAAATGATTTGGTGGCATGGTGTGCATTGGGCATTATGGGATCGCTGGGAGCAATGGGATAAAAGTCTTCAGATTTATAATCGTTTCCTGAAAACAGCGAAAGAAAGAGCTAAAAATGAGGGGTTTAAAGGTGCCCGATGGCCTAAGTGCACTGCGTATAATAATTCTGAATGGCCTCATCCCTGTCACGCTTTTTTAATCTGGCAACAACCACACCCCCTTTATTTTGCAGAATTGGATTACAGATTGCATCCGGATAAGCATACCTTGGAGAAATGGAAAGATATTGTATTTAATACTGCTGATTTCCTTGTTTCTGTAGCGCATTATGATTCCATCAAACAGCAATATGTTTTAGGTCCGCCATTAATCCCGGTTTCGGAGAACGTAGAATATTGGGAAACCCTGAATCCAACTTTTGAACTGTCATACTGGCGCTTTGGTCTGAAAGTAGCTAAAGATTGGTACCAGCGTTGTGGTCTTGAATCACCTGACATTATGGAAGATGTGTTACAAAAGCTTGCTCCTTTGCCTGTTGAAAATGATTTATACGTGCTGTATGAAGGAGTACAGAATATGTGGACAAAATACAATTTTGAACACCCGGCACTTATTGGTACGTATGGGATGTTGCCCGGTGATGGTGTTGATGTCGAAATACTTGAAAACACCTATAATAAGATTCGATCCGTATGGAAGTTTGAAAAAACCTGGGGGTGGGATTTTCCCATGTTGGCGATGACCGCTGCCAGATTAAACAGGCCAGAAGAAGCCATAGATTTTCTACTGCATGAAAATTTTGGCTTTGATCAACACGGTCTTGCATATAGTATGATAGGCCCTTTTCCTTATTTTCCGGCCAATGGGGGGTTGTTAACTGCAGTTGCCATGATGGCAGGTGGTTGGGATGGTGCTGAAAATGCGAATGCTCCGGGTTTTCCCAAAAACGGAAAATGGAAAATTAAGTACGAGAAGTTTAATATTATGCCATAACTATTATGAAAAGAATTCTCCTTGTTATTACAGTTATTACAGCGATACCGGTATCACTTCAATTGTTTGCTCAGTCTGTTTCAATTACACCCGGGAAAGCAACAATTGAAAATAGATTTGTTTCTATTGTTTTCGATTTAAATAACGGTAAATTTCAGGGAATTGATAAAATATCCAAAACAATGATCTTTAAAGATGCATGGTTTCGGCTCGACCCAGGAAAAAATGCCTGGAAAACTCCGCCTCATTCCTACAAGGCAGAGAATATGGGAGAAGTGAAAAATGTAATTGGTGAAGGAAATAGAATCCGGGTCTGGTATCTTCCGGAATTGGGGTATGATCCACAACGATTTCTTGACCTGACACTTTATAAGAATAAAAAATTTATTGTTCTTAACTGGGGAGTAAAAAATAATTTTGGATACACTGTCAGAGTGCAAAGAGCTGAGATCTTACATCAGGGGGTTCTTTTTAATGGAGATACTCCAATAAACCCGAAAGTATTACGAAGCGGTGCCGGGGCAACTGCGAATTTTGTGGAAAACACCTGGATTATTGATGCCTTAAATGGCGCTATGCTAACATATATCGACAGGCAAAACAGACGTCGTACAATTGTAGGTGGCGGATTGAATTATAATGAGTTTGCCAAATCATTTGAAACGCATAAAGGAAAGAAAAGGATACTAAGTAATGGAAATGTAAAATATTCAGGAGAAACACCCTATCTTACTCTTTCTATCTGGGATCCGCAGGGGAAACGTATTGCTCCCGGAGAAACATGGATTTCAAAAGATTCTTATTATCTCGATTTTGTAACTCAAAATCCTTTTGAGTCGCTTGAACAATACGGTCATTTTTTGGCAGTGGCAAATAATGCCAATCCCAATCCTTATAATTTTCCAACACTTTGTGGGTGGATGGTTTCTACCATCGGAGAGGGGAAACCTATTAATAACTCGCCGGGACTGGTTGAGCAGATGGAGCTTGCAAAAGAGAAGGGATTGAATAAATATACCTCTTTGGCCGTTCGTCTTGAACCCGATTATTATTGCTATAGCAATCAGGGGAATACCCAACAGGGATGGTGGGATGATGAACACTGGGCAAAGTATGGTTCCTTAAAAGCACCTTATGAAACATTTGCAAAATTTTCTGCTGCAGTGGAACAAAAAGGAGGACAGGTTTTTACTTACATTCAAACTTCCATGCCGAGTAACGACTTTGCCGTAATGCATCCTGACTGGATGCTCAATGACGATATCTCATTGTTGCATGTAGACCACCCCCATCACCAACCCTTAATAAGATATGACTATACAAATCCTGATTTTCAGAACTATGTGCTTTCCATGTGGTCGCGATTGAGTAAAGATGGGGTAAAGGGAATTAAATTTGATTACCCGGAAACCGCCTGGGCCAGGGACGGTGGATTTGATGACCAGTCTTATACCACCACGTCAGCCTATCGGAAAGTTTTTGAATTGTGCAGGGAAGGTATGGGAGATAAAGCTTTTATTCATGAAAGAGCTCTTGGCGAATCGAATACCCCGATACTTGACTGTACTGCCGGAGTTGTTGATTTACAGAGAGTATGGGGAGATGCCAGTTATTTCGAGCCCGAAATGGCTTCCCGTATGGGATTGCGTTGGTATAAGCAGGGAATCGTTTTCCGGTATTACCCTGACGGAAAAAGTTTCTATAACAACAAAGGGGAAGCATTAAGCGCAAAAGACAGGCGAACATTTCTGACTTTGGTGGGCCTTCTTTCAGGCAGAATTGAGCTAGGAACCAGTATTGGTTCCATGACAGATGAAATGTTTTTTGATTTAACCCGGTTATATCCGGTTTTGCCAAACGGGAAATCATTCAGGCCGGTGGATTTTCTGCTGGATAAGAAGCATCCTGAAATTTATGTTTATGATGTGAACAGTAAATGGAAACAGGTCATTTTGATTAATAATGATAAAGAAAAAAAACGGGTGATCAGCGCTCCTCTTTCTGGGGATCAGGTTACCTGTGGTTCTATTGGTTTCAGTCCAACAGCAAGATATGTCGTTTTTGATTTTTGGAATCAAAAGGCTGTGGGGGTTTTCTCCGGCAAAGAGAAGCTAACCCGGGAGTTGGATGAAGGTGAAGCATTGGTTTTTTCCGTAAAAGAGTTGGATGACTATCCTCAGATTATCGGAACTAACCGGCATGTAATGTGTGGTATGTTCGAGATTAAAAATGAAAAATGGAAAGAACAAACAAACATACTTACTTTTAATGCTTCTGTAATAAAAACGGAAACCATGAATATTATCATTCATTTACCTGAAGGGAAAAAAATGAGGGTAAAGAAACTTTCGGCAGATTATGCGAAAGCATCGTATTTTGTTAAAGATAATTATCTTACTGTTTCATTGTTAAATAAAAATAAGAATATTGATACAAGGGTAACCGTAAAATTTTAGGTTTTTTTACTACTTTAGCATTGGTTTTTTTGTATATCTTTGGGCATGAGCTACTTTCGTGGAAAGAAACCTGCCTGCCGGCAAACCGATTCCGGTTCGACAGGAAAGGAAAGGGAGCCTCTTGTCGGTGAGTTTCAAGAGCCCGGAGTCTCCGGTTGCCTGGCAAGTTAAATTCTGAACGATGAATATGGATCGCTTTGATTATACAACCTGTATAAGGATGTACGGTCTGCTAACCAGGTTCCGGAAAGACCAGATGTTCTTTTTTTGCATTCAACGAGATTGCTCAGCTGCCTGAAGCAGCTTCGCGGACTCTTCCCCTCCGGGGGGGCACCTTGCATGAGCACAAAACCCAGGCGGCAAAGCCGCCGGGGTTTTTGTTTTCCACTCCTCTTACGGAAATAAATTTCCGACGAGTCGTGAAAAACAAAACCCGATGATTTCTCATCGGGTTTTGTGCTCATGCGGTCACGACGAGACTCGAACTCGCGACCTCCGGCGTGACAGGCCGGCATTCTAACCAACTGAACTACGTGACCATTTTAGCGTGTGCAAAAATAGTTATTTTTTTATTTTCTACAATAATAACCTGAAATTTTAGATAAAAAGATGCTAGGATGTTAGATCCTTATCCTCATTGATTTTATCCTCTGCCTCCTCTTCAAAAAAGCTGAAATGCACCTGGCTGTATTTCTTCATAAAACGGAAACGGGGGTGATCCTCAAAATGGTATTGTTTCGGGTGTTCCAGAATGAACCATCCCCTCGGTGTCAGGAGGTTGTGCTTAAATACCAGTTTCGGAAGAGTTTCTATATCAGGGAGATCATAGGGCGGGTCGGCGAAGATAATATCGAAAGAGTGGGGGAGGGCATGACGAAGAAAAGGAAATACATTTCCCTGAAGAGCTTCCACCTGCCGGAAGTTAAGCTGGCGCAAGGTGTCCCGTATAAAGCCTATGTGCCTGTTGTTTATCTCTACAAGGGTGATGTGGGGCGTGCCGCGTGAAGCGAACTCGTAGCTTATGCTTCCGGTGCCGGAAAAAAGATCTAAAACGGAGACCTTCTCCAAGTCAAAATTGTTTTCCAGGATATTGAACAGGGACTCCTTGGCAAGGTCTGTAGTAGGCTTTAGATGGAAGGTCCCTGGCGGTACGATCCTGTGTCCCCGGTATGAGCCTCGAATTATACGCAAAGATAAAGATTGAACAGGTTAGCAAAAGAATGTTCCGTGATCATATTCAGTGTGTAACTGTATGTAAATGCCGGATTCCTTTTAACCAGCGTGATATTCTTTATATAAAGATGCAGCGACTGCAACAGATTGGATTCCGGATTTATCTTTCCCATCAGTAGCAGGGGAGTGGTGGAAGGATCGGCTTTCATCGCTTTCAGTGCGTAAAGAATGAAATATACCAGATCATTTACCTGTCTGTAGTAAAAAGAATTGACCATCTCCGGACTTTGCTCCCGGAATACGGCCAGGTCGAAAAAGTCATCATGGATATTTACAAAAATTACAGGCTTGGTATTTTTCGGGGTCTGATGCCTAATAATATTATTCAGAAAAGGGGTGATCTGGTGAAAAAGAATAGCATCCGGAAAATACTCCTCCAATAATGCACTGAGCTCGTCAGGAATGACAAAAAGATTCCAGGCATCCAGTCCCTTGATCCTGTTTGCCATAACTTTTTCATTATCTTCCAGCGCATGATTGAAACGAAAATAAGTCTCGCCGAATTTCTCGTCATACAAAGGTGCAGGCACCAGTGTTGACTTGAAAGAAATGATCATGACAGCCCTGCTTTTATATTCTTTCCGTAAGAATTCATCTTTTTCAATGGTCTTCCGCAACAGGTCGGGGAAAGAGGTGTTTTTATCTACGGCGGGCAGAGGATAGTGTTTCAGAGCAATGTATTTCTGATTGACCGTATTCAGAATACAAAAAGAAAGTCCATTCAGGGATATCTGAATGGACAAATGATACAATACTGTCTGGTTAATATCTAAAGATTCATCCAGGTAAGCAAATTCGGCCATGGAAACATCTTTATTCCCAGTTGCCCGCGTTGTTGGTTGCCTCTGTCAGAGAGCCTACTTTCAGGCCGGGAAAACCGACAATTTTTTCTCTTTCCGCATTGTAGTTGATGATCAGTTGCTTATTAAGCCCATGCAACAATACATCGTTGAGAACGTGCGCTTCAAAAACGGGGACCTTTACCTTCGAAGCAGTTTCGATCACACCGGCATCCAGAAAGAACTGAGCCGTATCACAGTAAGGAACATACCTTAAAGAATCGATTGGAAAATTGCGTCCGAACAAAGTGTCAATAACAGGAATATAAGAGGTGTCCCGTATAATGATACCTTTCTTAATGGCTTCTTCATCTGTAATCAACCCATACAGACTGTCAGGAATGCTTCCGATAGCTTTGATGATCGGGAAAGAATCGTATTTTACAAAATGGATCAATGTATCAAAGCTCCCAGTATATTTCCCGTATTTGGTTTTGTAAGCAACTTCGGCCTTCCGGATTGCTTTCAATCTTTCAATGGCAGCCTTTTCCCGTATTTTTTTTTCGCGGTTAAAACGGATGGGTTCCATAATACTCTGATACAGATAGTAGGATAATACGACGATGACAATAAACAAAATAACTCTGATAGCGGTTCTCATGTTAAAAGTTTATTTTAAGTTTGCTTGCAAATTTATAATAAAATTCGAATTCTGAAACATAATCTTTTTTTTTCTTTGGAAAATGTTGCGGGAACATTTAAAAATACAGCTTACATCATATCTTGAATATGAACCGACACAGGGTCAACAGGATTTGTTTGACCGGATTACCGTGTTTATTTCCCGGCCGGCACAGCCTGAAATTTTACTGGTGAGGGGTTATTCCGGGACCGGCAAAACCACATCGGTGCGTGCATTGGTGCGATTATTGGATAATATGGGACATTCTTCGGTGCTTCTTGCACCTACCGGCCGTGCTGCCAAGGTCTTGTCCGAATACACCGGGAAAGAAGCTTATACCATCCATAAAAAAATTTATCGCCAAAAGTCCTCTAAAGACGGTTTTGGAAAATTTGTCCTGAACTATAACCGTGCCTATGAAACCATCTTTGTAGTTGATGAGGCCTCCATGATCTCCAACTGTTCTTCCGAAAGTTCCCTGTTCGGGTCGGGAGCCCTGTTGAATGATCTGATTGATTTTGTTTTTGGAGGGAAACGTTGTAAGCTTATTTTGATAGGAGATACAGCACAACTTCCTCCGGTAGGAACATCCTTGTCGGAAGCCCTGGATAAAGAGAAACTGGAACATTTCGGATACCCGGTCACTGAGGTGCTGTTGGATGAGGTGGTACGTCAGGCCAAAGACTCCGGAATCCATACCAATGCCACAGTCATACGGAGGCAGATAGCCAATCTTGATATCAAGATCCCCCGTTTCAAGGTGGAATATTTCAAGGATATCTGCCGTATCTCAGGACGGGAAGTGATCGAATTGTTGGAGGATTATTATCAGGGAGGGAATCCGGATGATACCATCATCATTGTCCGGTCCAATAAAATGGCTAACAAATATAATGAAGGCATACGTCGACAAATCATGTACAAAGAAGAACAAATTACTGCCGGAGATATGGTGATGGTGGTGAAGAATAATTATTACTGGCTGCCGGAAATAGAAGAAGCGGACTTTATCGCCAACGGAGATATCCTGCACATTGATCGTATCCATGGTTATGAAGAAAGATATGGCTATCACTTTGCTGATGTGACCGTATCCTTTACTACCCGCGAGATGCCACCATTAGATGTGAAGGTGCTGCTGGATACGCTGTGGATTGACTCCCCTTCCCTGACTTCCGAACAAAATAAAGAATTGTTCTATAGAATATTGGAAAATTATCCGGCAGAGAAAAACAAGAAAAAAGCCTTTGACCAGGTCAGAAACGATCCTTTTTTCAATGCCCTGCAGATAAAATTTGCATATGCCATTACTTGCCATAAAGCACAGGGAGGACAATGGAAAACTGTTTTTCTTGATCAGGGATTCATCCCGAAAGAACAGATAACCATCGAATACCTGAGATGGTTGTACACCGCTGTCACCAGAGCTACTGATAAGCTCTACCTGGTGAACTTTCCGGATTATTATTTTTAAATATAAATATTTATATGTATTTAAATATATATTTAAATACATATATTTTTTCTGACAGATAACGCAGATTATCAGTATTTCCGGCTTCACTATTCATCCTCCTATTTTGTTTGTCAATCATCGTTTATTTATCAACAATAAAAAAAAACGGCACCTTCCGGCACCGTTTTTTCTTAAAGAAAATCTCGTCCTAATACTCGCGTGGCCTGGCCTGGCTCACTTTAATATTTCGACCTTTGATATCGGCTCCGTTCAATTCGTCAATACTTTTGAGCGCTTCATTGTCATTTTTCATTTCAACGAATCCAAAGCCCTTACTTCTTCCGGAATACTTGTCAGTGATTACCTTAGCGGTTTCAATTTCACCGTACTTTTCGAAAATTTCTTTAAGATCTTCTCCTGTAACATCGTAATGGAGATTACCAACATAAATGTTCATAGTAATAAAAATTAAATAAGAAATTAGTTAACACAGTAAAGATAAGGGTATTTTTTGGGAAATAGTGAAAAACTGAAAAAAAACTTTATGAGTGTGGATTATATTTTAATTATTCCGTTATAATTACTTCTTCCGGAATATCGTAGTGATAAAGATCCATAAACTTTTTAAGACGTGTATTGATTTTATCCATAAACGGCCGGTCGATTTCATAAAGATTTTTTTTATATCCTTTTGCCGAAGTAAAATAGGTTGAGAAAATGTTTCGTACGGAATTAAAATCCTTTTTCAAAAGTTGTGAATAAATTGTTTTAATACATTTTTCAGGATCTTTTATTAAATCTTCATACCTTATCTCCAGAATGTTTTCTTGTGGAATCAGGTTTTTTTGATCCAGATAATCGTTGATTAGCCGGGAGTAGACGTCGAAAACCATTTCTTCAATGGCGTTGTTATCGAGTTTTCGTAAAGTTATGGTAGGAAGGAGTCTTTGGAAAAAAAGACGACTAGACAAAAAGGTAGAAACAGGATTGCGGTAAATATATAGGAATTTTGCGTCGGGATAAAGCTTCAGGATATGTTTGATACGGGCGGTATTGACCGGGTTTTTGATGATAAGTCGTTTCCCCCCGGTGTTAAGCATCGCCTTTTTGAGTAGATTTTGATAGATGGCAAACCATCTTTCTTTTTCTTCCGGGGTTAATCCCTTGTGATGAACAGACTGGTCATAGATCGCTTTGTACTTATCCGGAAAATAAAAGAATGTATAATAGGCATAAGGCTGACAGTTGCTGAATGCCAGTTCATCTTCCTGGGGATAGTCCGGATGCAACGGCATGTTGTCGGAAGGTCGGCACCGCGGGATCTTCAATGCCATGATGGGTTTAAACAACCATTTGCTGGCCAGATTATTGGGAAAAACAGACTGATAGGTTGTTACATACCCTGCTTCCGGGTCTTTGCAAAGCGAAGTGTGTAATAATGTTGTGCCGCTTCGCCAGTGCCCTATAATGAAAACCGGAGGCTCTTTGAAATTATATCTTTTGAGTTTTTTACTGAACCATATTTTTTCCCATAGATGAAACGGAGTGGCTATAGCAATGATCAGAAATGTAAGAAAAAGCTTGAAGTAATATTTTGGGTCTATATGGCCTTTTTTTATCAAGCGGAAAAAGTTGGGCAGGGTAGAACCCAGCAATGGTGAGACCGGCGGTATCCTGAACTGATCCATAATAGATGCAATGAATTCATCCTGTTAACATAATCCCAAATTAAGCAATAGGAAAATTCTATTGCTTCAATGACGAAGAAAATCATAGCATTCCATCAACATGGAATGTAAGATTTTCTTGTCAGGGTAAACCCAATGCAGCCTTCGGCTTATGCGCAATAGAGCCATTTACAATAACTCTATTGCGCAATTTGGGATAATAAAGTTAATGATTTTAAATGAATGAAAAAACAATGCCCCGGAAATACGCCTTAACAATAGGTCGAACATCCTTTATTCAAGGGTTAATGATCCACTCCTTTCAGAGAGGCGGCAGTTCTATTTTAGGTTTCTTTTCATCAGATATTCATGGATGTCACGGGCTGCGTTTTGACCAGATTCGATGGCTTTCACTACCAGTGAAGGGCCTGTGGCAGCGTCTCCCGCCGTGAAGATGGGTGCTCCCTTTTCAGCTCCTCTGATATTTTCCCGTTCATCAAAGGTTAACGGAAGATCTTTCAGGAGTTTGTCTTTTACGGGATGAAGGAATCCCATGGCCAGGATGATCATGTCGGCTTCCAGGGTAAGTTTTTCTCCGGTTTCTTCGGGGATCATTCTGCCGTTTTCCCGTTTCCATTTCAGTTTGCTCATCTCCACTTTGTGGATGCGGCCATCCTTGCCGATGATCCGGTTGGTACTGAGGCTCCACAGCCGCACACATCCTTCTTCGTGTGAGGAGGAGGTTCTCAGGGTATTGGGCCAGTAAGGCCAAGGGTTGTCTTCCGGACGTTGCAGGGGTGGTTCGGGCAGGATTTCCACTTGTGTAACAGAGCGTGCTCTCTGCCGTATGGCCGTTCCTACACAGTCCGACCCGGTGTCGCCACCACCGATCACGATTACATGTTTGCCTTTGGCTGAGATTCGTTTTCTCCCCGGGATATTGGCGCCGGCATTGATCCTGTTCTGCTGGGAGAGGAAGTCCATGGCAAACCATATTCCCGGAAGGTCCCTGCCGGGAACATCCAGATCACGCGGTTCTCTGGAGCCTACTGCCAGGCACAGGGCATCAAATGTTTCCAGGAGTTTGCGGGCGGAGATATCCTTACCGGCATAAATGCCTGTCCTGAAGATCACCCCCTCTTTTTTATAGATGTCAATGCGTCTGTCTATCACAGCCTTGGTAAGTTTGAAATCCGGGATGCCGAAGCGTAACAAACCTCCCGGATTTTCATCTTTTTCAAAAACGGTCACTTCGTGGCCTGTGCGGTTCAGGCGACTGGCTACGGTAAGTCCTGCAGGTCCCGAGCCTATTACGGCTACTTTCCTGCCGGTTCGGCGTTTCGGGAGGTAAGGTTTGATCAGTCCCATTTTAAAAGCCATTTCAGCCAGGGCTACCTCATTCTCACGAATGGTTACCGGTTCTTCATAGATGGCCAGGACACAGGCTTTCTCACAAAGAGCGGGGCAAACCCTTCCGGTTATCTCCGGCAGGTCGTTGGTGAGATGCAGCAGATTGATGGCTTTTTCCCACTGTTCCCGGTACAGGGCGTCCTGCCATTCCGGAATGCGGCTGTGGGTACTGCAAGCCCAGTGACAGAATGGCACGCCGCAGGCCATGCAACGGGATGCCTGTAAGATGCGGTCACGCGTGTTCAATACCTGTTCCACTTCCGAAAAATCGGCTATTCGTTCGTTTACAGGACGGTATCCTGCTTCTTTTCTTGATATGTTTATAAAACCTTTCGGATCTCCCATGATTTCCAAATTGAAAAATAAAACAACTATTCTGCAAAATCAGGATCAAATTCTGCCCGTTTCAGCTTCAAATTTATCTCCCTGAGTTTTTGTTCATTCAGGATCTTTTTATATTCAAGCGGTGTAACCTTGACGAACTTGGAGAAATAAGCTTCCCAGTTCGACAAGACATCTTCGGCCAGTTTGCTGCCGGTATTATGCCAGTGTTCTGCGATCAGTTCCTG
>Ga0136651_10000387_pt1 | contig 24060 bp, 9 predicted proteins | sample Mar14236cmmetaG_FD_94867 | JGI IMG/M metagenome (GOLD analysis project Ga0136651, IMG submission 94867) | Marine hydrothermal vent microbial communities from Guaymas Basin, Gulf of California to study Microbial Dark Matter (Phase II) - Marker... ... | reverse complement strand
TATTTCTTCTGCAAAATCCACCGGATCGTCTCTGCCGCCGCGTGAAGGCCGAAGATGGCCGGAAGGTAGGAGATGCTCCCCAGGGGCGGACGCGGGCGGCCGCGGGTGGTTTCTTCAACGGCTGCCGGGGCCGGCACTTGCGAGGGCAGGGGTGGCTCGGTGGAAAAGACGCAGCGGATGCCGCCGCGGATTCCCCGGCGCCCCAGGCGCTTGCGCACCACCCGGGCCAGGGGGCAGCCCTCGGTGTCGGCCAGGTCGGCCACCCGCACCCGGGCCGGGTCCAGCCGGCGGGCGGCCCCCATGCTCGACACGGTGAAGAGGCCGAGCCGGTGAACCGCGGCCAGCAGGTTGACCTTGGAGTTGACCCCGTCGATGGCATCGATGATCGCATCCGGCGCCGGCTCGAGGAAGCCGGGTGCCGTGTCGGCGTCCACGAAGCCGCTGCGGGCATCGACCCGGCAGGCGGGATTGATGTCGGCCACCCTGCCGCGGGCCACATCGATCTTGGGCCGGCCGAGGGTGGATTGCAAGGCCAGCAATTGCCGGTTGAGATTGCTGGGCTGAAGGACGTCGAAATCCACCAGGCGCAGCGTACCAATGCCGGCCCGGGCCAGGGCTTCCACGGCGAAAGAGCCCACAGCCCCCAGGCCGAAGACGGCCACCTCGGCGGCTTCCAGCCGCGCCATGGCCTCCGGGCCGACCAGTTGGATCAGGCGGGCAAATTGTTCCAAGAAACCTCGGTATTGGTTTTTATGAATCGGTTCACTACTGTCCGAAATAGATGAAAACAAGACATCGCCGGCAAGGGCCCCCAGACTCCTGCGAAAATCCGGTCAGGAAGTTTTTTTCGGGTAACCGCAAGCCTCGATCATGTCGTAAAAGGCATTGAAAACATCGGTGGAACGAAGGATCCCCACGATCTCCTTGCCGCGCGTCACAAGCAGGCTGTGGTGTTGGCCCATGACAATACGGTGCATGGCGATGTGCATCGTGTCGGTTTCCTCGACGAATTCACCCTCCGTCGGCACCTGCATGATGTCGGCCACGTGCGTGCTTTCCAGGGTTTGACAAATCACCGTCAACGGTTGCTCCCAAAGATGGAGTTCCTCGCGGATCGTCTTGAGCATTCGTTTGCTCAAGCTCATGAGCGCCATCCACGGCCGGTCGCCGATCTCCTTGTAGCCCGGCTCCAGGGCACGCATGATGTCCACCTGGCTGACCCGCCCCACCGCGTGCCGGTTTTCATCCACCACCACCAGCGACTGATGCCGATAGGGGCGGTCACCGAAACGTCGGTGGGCATTTTCCAGGGCGGCCAAGGCCTCCATGAGAGTAGCGTTTGCAGCGACGGTGGCATAATCAAAGATGGGCACCATGATGTTCTTGACAGGAGTGGTTTTCATGTTCGAGTCCTTCCGCTGTTGTCAGTTCGGCCGAAGCCGCCCGGCGCTGCTGATGGCACTCCGTGGGCTCGGGCCGTTGTCAAAAACGGGGGGAAATGACGGCATCAGGCCCCGTTGATCCAGTCCTCCAGCGTCGGCGGGGAAACTGTACCGGTCGCCATGTGATTCAACTGGCATTGCGCCAAAATTTCGACGCCGTCCTGGATGACCGAGACCGGGCGGTCCGCCGAGACCACCACCACGAAAATTCCCTTGTGCGCTGCGGTGAAGCGGACGGCTGAATTGAAACGCGCCCCCCTGGCCCGGTCCTCTCCTGGCACGGTGCGACCGTCCAGCAGGCAGGCAAACCCCAGCAGGCGGTTTTCCTTGCTGATATGCAGGGCGCCGTCCACCCGGGCCAGGGATTTGGCCAGGTCCAATAAGTGGGGCTGGCCAAGATCCAGGGGACATTCGATTTTCTGGCCGGAGATGTGGACCGGCGGGTCGTTGAAATCGACCACCAGGGTGCATCCGTGCTTCAATTGTTCCGCGCTGTGAACCAGTTCGGAGATGATTTTGAACAACGCGTTCCCATTGGATGCGCCAAGATCGGCTTCCAGCAGGATCTCCTCCACCTGGACCAGGTTGGCCCGGCGGGTGGTGGACTTGAAGTTGCCGTCCGAAAAACTGCAGATCTCTCCGCCGGTGGATCGCAAGAATCCATGGCCCCCGCAAAAATCCGCCGTTAGAGAAAATATCGGTGTCTGGCGCTCGGCGATGCCCATAATGCTCCGGCCGTCGGAAACCAGCTGGCGGCTGGAATTTTCCACCGCCAGCAGCAGCTTGCGGACATGTTTGAAATTGTAGAGCGCCACCTGTTCGTTTTTGGGAAACTTGGCAATGAAGGACATCGTCGGGATCAGTCGCCGCTCCACGAACAGCAGCTGTCCCCTAGCCCAGGAGCCCTCCTCGATAGTGCGGGATATACAGAGGATGGCATCCAGAATCGGATAGACCCGAAGATCGGTATCCCAGCCGAGGATCACGTTCATTTCGTCGATGATATGGTCCCGGACCGCATGGGTGGCATACTCTCTCAGAAATGCCCCGGAAATCCCGGTATAGAGTTCCTGCTCGTTGGCGATGTCGTGGGAAAGGCGCCAGGCGGCATGCTCCAGCCAGCGCTCGGTGGGGCCGATGGAGCACATGTCCGGATGATGTTCGGTGAACCACATCTGGTAGTAGACCGAACCGGACCTGCCACCGAAGGAGATCAGCCCGGTGAGCTGCAGGTTTTTCTTCGGCGCCACATGGCCGAATTTCTGGCGTCCGGCTGCTTGCGGCACCGGCTCGCGCCACTGCCGGGAATCGAGAAAGCGTTCCTTGAAAAACGGCTCATGCCCCCGCAGCAGGCCCTGGGGGTCATGAATGCGGACGGGATCCTTGGGACGGACCGCGTAGATCAGGGCCGCCCGGCTGGGGCCCGAGAAATGGGACAACCCGTCCCTGAGGCCGTCCAGGGTGTCGCTGATGCACTGGCAGATGAACCGGTCTTTGTTCACGGCGGCTTTTCAACCTCGACTTCCAAGAATGGCTCCCTTGCTCCCCGGAGGCTTGCCTCCAACTTTACCGGTCACCGCGAGACATCGGAATTCACGCGCAAACTCCGGACGCCCCATCCGCCTCAAGCGTGAATTGTCATTCTTTTTGTTCCGAGGCAGCCGCAAGCAGCACCCCATCGCCGTCGCCCAATCAGTCGGCTTTCATCACCAGGGCGCCCACCGGGCAGATCTCGACGCAGGCCTGGCAGTTTTCACAGCGCCCGGCCTCGGCCGCATTGACGTCGAAGTACAGGATGGTCTCGAAACCCCGGCGGGAAAAGGCCATCACGGTCTCCCCCGGCGCCCTGCGGCAGGCCTCGACGCACTTGCCGCACAGCACGCAGCGGTTGGGATAGAAGCTGAAACACGGGTGGGTGTCATCGACGGCCGGTGTCTTGCGAGGGGCCGGCAGGTCCTTAGGCTTGAGCCCGACCTTGAGAAACCGCGCCAGGCGCTGCAGCTCGCAGCGCTTGTTGGCCGGGCAGTTCTTGCAGTCCACCTCGTGGACGCTGAGCAGCAGGCGCAGGGCCGAGCGCTGCAGGCGCCGGACGGCCGGAGTGTCGGTGCGCGCCACCAGCCCTCCGGTGACCGCCACCGTGCAGGAAGTCACCGGTTGGGGCATGCCGTCGACTTCCACGAAACACAGGCGGCAGGACGCCGGCGGGTCCGCCATCCCGGGCAGATGGCAGAGGTTGGGGACGTAGATGTCGTTGGCCAGGCAAGCTTCCAGCAGCGACTGTCCCGCCTGGACCGTCAGCACCCGGCCGTCTACCGTGATCTCGACCATCATGGGGCATCCTTTGCCGGCGTGGCGGAGGCTTCGGCTTCGGCCACGGGTTTCACCGGCCGCTCGATGATGGGCGCCAGGCTCGCCGGCGACACCTTGCGCACGGCATCGTATTCCGGCGGGCAGGCCACCATGCACTCGCCGCACTTAACACACAGGGCCTGATCGATCCCCTTCTTGCGGGTGCTGGTGGTGAATACCGCATCCGTCGGGCAGCATCCCACGCAGGCGTCGCAGCCGCGGGCGCATTTCTCCAGGTCGATGTAGTAGGCCGTCAACGCCCGGCACATCATGCCGGGGCAGCGCTTCTCGCGGATGTGAGCCGCGTATTCGTCGGCAAAGTACTTCAGGGAGGTGAGCACCGGGTTGGGCGCCGTTTTGCCCAGGCCGCACAGGGACCCGTCCTTGATGTCCTCGCCGAGCTGCTGCAAGAGCTCGACGTCCTCCTCGCGCCCCTCTCCGACGGTGATGCGCTCCAGGATTTCCAGCAGGTGCCAGGTGCCGATGCGGCAAAAAGTGCACTTGCCGCACGACTCCTTCTGGGTGAAATCGAGAAAGAAGCGCGCCACGTCCACCGGACAGCTGTCCTGGCTCATCACCACCATGCCGCCGGAGCCCATCATGGCGCCGGCCTCGGTGAGGGAGTCGAAGTCGATGGGGGTGTCGAGAAAGGCCTCGGACAGGCAGCCGCCCGAAGGGCCGCCGATCTGCACGGCCTTGAACCCTTTTCGCCCCGGCACGCCGCCGCAGATGTCGAAGATCAGCTCCCGCAGGGTCACCCCCATGGGAATCTCCACCAGTCCGGGATGGACTACGTCCCCCACCACCGAAAAGATGGCCGTCCCGGAGCTTTTTTCGGTGCCGATGGCCGCGTACCAGTCCGGGCCCTTCTCGATGATCGGGGGCACCGAGGCAAGGGTCTTGACGTTGTTGATGACGGTGGGCCGCCCGTGGAGCCCCTTTTGCGCCGGGTACGGCGGCCGGTGGACCGGCATGCCCCGGTAGCCTTCGATGGACCGGATCAGGGCGGTTTCCTCGCCGCAGACAAAGGCGCCGGAGCCTTGGAAAACCTCGATATCCAGGTTCATGTCGGTGCCCAGGATCCCCTGGCCCAGCAGCCCCAGGGCTTCGGCCTGGGCGATGGCCCGGGTCACGATGCGCACCGCCAGCGGGTACTCGGCCCGCACGTACACGACGGCCTGCCGTGCACCCACGGCCCTGGCGCAGATCGCCAGGCCTTCGAGCATCTGGTGGGGGTTGCTCTCCAACAGGGTCCGGTCCATGTAGGCCCCCGGGTCCCCTTCATCGGCGTTGCAGATCACCACCTTGCCCTCGGCGGTTGCCGCGGCGGCCAGGCGCCACTTGCGCCCGGTGGGAAACCCCGCGCCGCCGCGCCCCCTGAGCCCGGAGGCCTCGATGGCGGCGACAATCTCTTCCGGTGTCATGGCCAGGGCGCGCGCCAGGGCGCCGTAGCCGCCCTCGGCCAGGTAGTCGTCGATGTCCTCCGGATCGACCCGGCCGCACTTTTCCATCACCACCCGCTTTTCCCGGTTGAAACGGGGAAACTCCATCACCGAGGGGATGAGGTCGTTTTCCACCGTAGCGCCGTAGACATGCTCCAGCCGGGGATCACCGCCGGCAAGAAACAGCTTGACGAGCATCTTGGCCTTGCCGGCGGTGACCTGGTGGTAGAAGATGGGCGGAAATCCCGACTGGGGGTGGTCGATGATCACCACCGGCTCCGCGTAGCAGTGCCCGGCGCAACCCACCGTGTGGATCAGCGCCTCGATGCCCTGCTCGGCCAAGGCCTGCTCGAAGGCCTGCTTGGTATCCAGGGCGCCGGAGGCGATGCCGCAGGTGGCCAGGCCGATATGGATTTTGGGCGCGTCGGTGTCCATCCGCGCCCGCCGCTGGTCCTCGGCCCGGCGGCGGATGGCGGCCAAACGGCTCTCAGGCGTGTTTTCAGGCGTCTGGTTCATTTTCCCGCTTTTTTCTTTGCGCCATTTCCTTTTCCACCTGGATGCGGGTAAACAGCCCCTCGATCTTGCTCGGTGCCATGTTGCCGTGCACCGTTTCCCCCACCAGGGCCACCGGTGCCAGGGCGCAGCAGCCGACGCAGGCCACCCGCTCGATGGAAAACTCCCGGTCCGCCGTGGTTTCACCGTCCCGGATGCCCAGTTTGCGTTCGAAGTTCTCCAGGATGATATCGCCGCCCTTCACGTGGCAGGCCGTGCCGAGGCAGACCTTGATCGGGTGGCGGCCCGGCGGGGTGAAGCGGAACTGGTTGTAGAAGGTGGCCACCCCGTAGACTTCGGCCAGGGGAATGTCAAGGTGCCGGGCGACGATCTCCATGGCCGCCGCCGGCAGATAGGAAAAATGTTTCTGTACCATCTGCAGGATGGGAATCAGGTTGCTGCGCTCGGTGCCAAAGGGCGCCAAGTGCTCGGGCAGCGACTTCAACAGTTGGGCTTCCGTGTCGGATTCGGCTGGGTTCATGTCAGTGCTTCAGATCTTTTCCATGGCCCCGTAAGCGGCCTGGATGCGGTCCCGCAGCAGAAAACAGAATTTTTCCATCACGTTGAACCCGAGGTCCTTGTTGGCCAGCATGAGGCGGCGCAAGGCAGCGCCAGGCATCACCACCAGCCGGGTCGGCTTCTGGCAAACCGCAGTGGACATGAGCCGGTGCGGCAGCGCCAGCAGGGTGGACCAGCTGCCCAGGACCCTGCCTTTTTCGAGGGCTTCAATGGTCACCCGACCTTTGCGGGCCCCAAGATCAATGGCTCTTTCCAGTACCACCCGTCCCTCGGCGATCACGTAGAGATGCTCTCCGTGGTCGCCCTGGCGGAAAACAATTTCACCGGCTGCAAATTGCCGCTCGCGGCAGAGGCGAACGATCTTTTCAAGGTCGCCACGACCGAGGCCCTCGAAAAATTCGCAGCCGCCCAGTACCGCTTCAAGCGATCCCCGCTCTGCCGCGTCAAGCTCTCCCGGCGGTTCGTCCTTTTCGGCTGCGGGTACCTTGCCCAGATAGCTCTCCATCAAGCGCCCGCTCAAGGCGGTGGACAGGTTCCGGTAGAAAACGAAGGAGTCCTCCGGGTGGAAATTCAACAGCGATTTGAAATCTTCCACCCGGATCCGGAGAAAGTCGATTTTTGACAGGCACCGGGCGGTGGCCGGGTAGCAGTCGCGCCCCACCAGGGCGGCCCATCCAAAGGATTCGCCGGTACGCCGGCCGACGTGCACCGACTGGCCGGCTTCGCCGACGCTCAGTTCCACCGATCCGTTGATGAGAACGAAAAAATGCGCAGCCGGCTCCCCCCGCCGGAACAAGACGGCGCCTTCCGGGCGCGAACCCCGCTGGGCCAGGGTCATGGCCTTGGTCAAAAACGAAATGGAGACGCCCCGGAAAAGATCACCTTGCTTGAGATACATGGCGCCCACCTCCACATCGGAAGAAAGCCGTTCTTCTCCATGGGACGACATCCCTGCCCGTCGCCGCGTTTGCCCACCGCTCCAATCAATTTCACGCTACCCCTGCACCTTGCCGGCTGTCAAGCACCGGGGCCCTGCGCCCGCCCCCTTGACAAACGGCCTGCCGGACGGGTAGCCATGAGAAAATCATCCGATTTCCCTCGGTCTCGTCCGAAAGGCATCCACCGTGAAATTCACCATCATCCCCAAGGAAACCGTGCTGCTCAACCCGCTCCAGGAGATGCGCCGGCACACCGTGGCCAACGAAATCCGCTTCGATCCCCTTACCGGCCGCAGCTCCCGCATCTGCCACTTCATGAAACTGCAATGGCAGAAACCCGACCTGCAGGCCCTGGCGGAACAGACGGCCCCCGTCTGTCCTTTTTGCCCGGAGCGGGTGATGCGGATCACCCCCTGCTTTCCACCAGAGATCCTGCCAGGGGGGCGCCTGGTGGACGCCGACCGGGTGCTGTTTCCCAACCTGGCGCCCTACGAGGCCCTGAGCGCCGTGGCCGTGATGGGGGCGGCCCACTACATCCCCATGACGGACCTGACCCCCGACACCATCGCCGGCGCCCTGGGTCTCTGCCTGGCCTTCTTTCGCATCCTGGAGCAGGCGGGCCACCCCGAATCGGTCTATCACCTGATCAACTGGAACTACATGCCGCCGTCGGGCAGCTCTATCGTGCACCCCCACCTGCAGGTCTTCGCCGGCAGCACCGCGCCGCAGCTGCTGCGCGAGGAGATCGCCGCCGCCCGGGCCTACCGCCAGGCGCACGGCGCCGTGTACTGGGAGGACTTGGTGGCCGCGGAGCGCGCCGAGGGCAGCCGTTACTTGGGCAGGATCGGGCGCACCGAGTGGCTCTGTGCCTTCGCGCCCATGGGGGTAGCCGGCGACGTGGTGGCCGTGGTCGACGGCGTGTGCCGCACCCTGGAGTTGACCCGCCAGGACCTGGCGGACCTGGCCCGGGGGCTGACCCACGCCATGGCGCTCTACGACGAGATGGGCATTTTCAGTTTCAACATGAATGTCTTCAGCGGCACGCAAGAGGACGAAGACTTTCGCCTCCACCTGGTCTTCTCCCCGCGCACCTACTTCAACCAGGCCATCGGCACCCCGGACGTGGGCGCCCTGCAGCACCTGTACCACGAGGGGGTCTGCCTGGCCTTTCCCGAGGAGATCGCCCAGCGGCTGCGGCCCCGCTTCGCCGGCCGGTAATGCCACGCTGGCGCAGCAGGTAACCGATCAGCGCGATCTTGCGCGGACACGACGGACAGGACCCGGACAGCAGCATGTCGCTTCTCCTCTTCCGGTGCGAAAAATCACCGCGGCGAGGGCGGTCCGACTCTTTTCGCCGCTTCAACCGGACCGGCGCCACCACCGTTTGACGGCCTTTTCGATCTCCACCGCCGCGAAGACAACGCTCGAGAGCAGCAACGTGACCAGAAGCTCGCCGGCGGTGAGCGGGGCGGTCCTGAAAATCGGGTTGAGGAAGGGGACGTAGATGGTGGCCATCTGCAGGGCGAAGGTCAGCAGCGCCGCGCCCAGCAGCGGCTTGTTGGTCAGGACGCCCTGTTTGAAAAAGGAATCCCGCTCGGAGCGCACCGCCAGCACGTGCCCCATCTGGCTCAGGCACAGGACGGTGAAGACCATCGTCTGCCAGTGGTCCGGGCGACGGTCGACAAAAATGGCCTGGGTGAGGATGGACACGGCCCCCATAAGCAGGCCCACCCAGATGATGTGTTCGCCCAGGCCGTGGGCGAAGATGCTTTCCTTGGGATGCCGGGGAGGCCGGCTCATAATGTCGGCCTCCCCCGGCTCGACGGCCAGGGCCAGACCGGGCACCCCGTCGGTGACCAGGTTGATCCACAGGATGTGAATCGGCAGCAGGGGAATGGGCAGGCCGAGAAACGGCGCCAGGAAGATGGTGAAGATCTCCCCGGAGTTGCTTGTCATGGTGTATTTGATGAACTTGCGGATGTTGTCGAAGATCCTGCGGCCCTCGCGCACTGCCTTGACGATGGTGGCGAAGTTGTCGTCCAGCAAGATCATGTGGGAGGCTTCCTTGGACACGTCCGTGCCGGTGATCCCCATGGCCACCCCGATGTCGGCCCGCTTGAGCGCCGGGGCGTCGTTGACCCCGTCTCCGGTCATGGCCACGAAATGCCCCTTGTCCTGCAGGGCCTCCACGATCCTGAGCTTCTGCTCCGGGGCCACCCGGGCGTAAACCCGGATCTTTTCCACCCGGGCCTCGAATTCCTCCTGGTCCAGCCGGGCCAATTCCCGGCCTGTGAGTACGGCCCCGTCCTTTTCCCCGATGATCCCCACCCGCCGGGCGATCACCTCGGCCGTTAACGGGTGGTCGCCGGTGATCATCACCGGCCGGATGCCGGCGGAGCGGCACATGGCCACCGCCTCGGCCGCCTCCGGTCGGGGCGGATCCATCATGCCCACCATGCCCACGAAGACCAGGTCGTCTTCCGCCGCCCCGGCCCTCGGCCCGTCTGGGACCGCCTCCCAGAGGCGCATGGCCAGCCCCAGGATTCGCAAGCCCTCGCCGGCGATCTGCTCGGCGGTCTCCCGGATCCTGTCCCGGTCGATGGCCACCGGCCCCTCGGCGGTCTGCTCCCGCCGGCAGCGGTCGAGGAGTTTCTCCACCGCCCCCTTGGTAAAGGAGACAACCCGGCCGTCCGGCCACGGGTGAAAGGTGGTCATGCGCTTGCGCTCGGAATCGAAGGGGATTTCAGCCAGTCGGGGAGCGGCCTTCTCCAGCTCGGTGCGCATGCGCCCCTTTCCCCGGGCCAGGTCCAGGAGGGCCGCCTCGGTGGGATCCCCGACCACGGCCCCCTCCGCGTCCAGGTGGGCATCGTTGCATAGGGCCAGGCCGGTGAGCAGCAGGTCCGAAACTCTGCCGGCCGGCCGGCGGCCCATGGCCGGCAGCTCGTCGGGCGTGAGCAGCCGACCGTCGGCATAGACTTTCTCCACCGCCATACGGTTCAGGGTCAAGGTGCCGGTCTTGTCCGTGCAGACGTAGGTGACCGATCCCAGAGTCTCCACCGCCGGCAGCTTGCGAATCAGGGCCCGCTGCTTGACCAGCTTCCGGGCGCCCAGGGCCAGGGAGATGGTGATCACGGCGGGCAGGGCCTCGGGAATGGCGGCCACCGCCAGGGAAATGGCGGTGAGCAGCATCAACAGCGGCGGCTCTCCCCGCAGCAGGCCGGTGACGAAAACGATGGCGCAGACAGCCAAGACGGCCCAGGCGAGCTTCTGGCCGAAAACGGCCAACCGCTTCTGCAGCGGGGTGCGCCCCTCGTCCTGATCCTGGAGCAACGTGGCGATCTTCCCCAGCTCGGTGCCCATGCCGGTGGCGGTCACCACCCCCCGGCCCCGGCCGTAGGCCACCAGGGTTCCCTTGTAGGCCATGTTGCGACGGTCCCCGAGCGCCAGGCCCGCCTCTCCCAGGGCGGCGACGTCCTTTTCCACTGCCACGGATTCGCCGGTCAGGGCGGCTTCCTCGACGCGCAGCTGCACCGCCTCGGTGAGCCGGAGGTCGGCCGGCACCACGTTGCCCGCCTCCAGCGCCACCACGTCCCCGGGGACCAGTTCCACCGCGGCGATGGACGCGATGCGCCCGCCGCGGATGACGGTGGCCGACGGCGCCGCCATCTGTTTCAGCGCGGCCATGGCCTTCTCGGCGCGGTACTCCTGGACAAAGCCGAGCACGGCATTCAGAAGCACGATCACGACGATGGCGATGGTGTCCACCGGCTCGCCCAGCAGGCCGGCCACTACCGCGGCGGCGATGAGCACCAGGATCATGAAGTCCCTGAACTGGTCCAGCAGCATCCGCCACACCGGTTTGCGTCGTTTTTCCACCAGCGCGTTGGGCCCGTAGTGCGCCAGGCGCTCGCGGGCAACCTCGGCGGCGAGACCTTCCGGAGAAGACGCCAGCCTGCGCAGCGCCTCGCCGGGATCGAGCCGGTGCCAATCAACTGTTTCCATTTGACTCTCGTCCATTTCGTTCGCTTTCAGCCCAACGGGCCGCGTCCCTGCCGGGCAGCGATTACCGGCGAGCCGGTGGCAAGCCCGCGATCGAGCGACTGCCTCGTCATAGCCCCGGGGGAAAACATTGTCCATCGCCGAGGCGCCCGTCGGCCATTTGTCGGAACCTTTCAGCATGCCGGCGGGAGAGATCTTTGAGCGCCGACCATGCGTCATCGGCTCGCTCAGCCGGCACAAAAACATGATCATGCCAGTAGCCGGCAATGACATTGGCGCTGATGCCCCTGTCGGCCAATTGGCGCGAAACCGCGGCGGTCAACCCCACCGCCTCGAGGCTGGAGTGGACCTTGAGCGTAATGCATTTGAATATGGAATCGTATTTGAAGCCTGCCTTGTCCGCCTTTTCCTTTGTCAGCAATAAGGTCAACCCCTCCTCTTCCCTGAATGACGCCAGCGGCGACAATTCGGCAAAATCGCCATATTTTGCATCCTTGATGGTGCAAAAAACGAAATCATCGTCCATCAAGCGGGGCGACAACGATGCCAGCAGCTTGTCGAGGTCCCTTTCGCCTGCCATACTATTTTTCCTTTTTTGCCAGCGCGTGACTCGACCGCATGGGACGCCGCCGTTTCATGCGCGCGGGCCTGGCCGCCGGCGCCGGTTTCGTCGCTTTTGCCGGGCTATTGGCCGTTCAAGCCTATCTTGCCGGACGGCGATGATCGCATTTCCTGCTGGCTCGACATGCCCACGATGCCCGAATGGAACTCACATAGAGGGGCGACCGGCCGGTCGCCCCTCTATGTGAGTTCCATTCGGGCATCGTGGGCATGTCGAGCCAGCAGGAAATGCGATCATCGCCGTCCGGCAAGATAGGCTTGAACGGCCAATAGCCCGGCAAAAGCGACGAAACCGGCGCCGGCGGCCAGGCCCGCGCGCATGAAACGGCGGCGTCCCATGCGGTCGAGTCACGCGCTGGCAAAAAAGGAAAAATAGTATGGCAGGCGAAAGGGACCTCGACAAGCTGCTGGCATCGTTGTCGCCCCGCTTGATGGACGATGATTTCGTTTTTTGCACCATCAAGGATGCAAAATATGGCGATTTTGCCGAATTGTCGCCGCTGGCGTCATTCAGGGAAGAGGAGGGGTTGACCTTATTGCTGACAAAGGAAAAGGCGGACAAGGCAGGCTTCAAATACGATTCCATATTCAAATGCATTACGCTCAAGGTCCACTCCAGCCTCGAGGCGGTGGGGTTGACCGCCGCGGTTTCGCGCCAATTGGCCGACAGGGGCATCAGCGCCAATGTCATTGCCGGCTACTGGCATGATCATGTTTTTGTGCCGGCTGAGCGAGCCGATGACGCATGGTCGGCGCTCAAAGATCTCTCCCGCCGGCATGCTGAAAGGTTCCGACAAATGGCCGACGGGCGCCTCGGCGATGGACAATGTTTTCCCCCGGGGCTATGACGAGGCAGTCGCTCGATCGCGGGCTTGCCACCGGCTCGCCGGTAATCGCTGCCCGGCAGGGACGCGGCCCGTTGGGCTGAAAGCGAACGAAATGGACGAGAGTCAAATGGAAACAGTTGATTGGCACCGGCTCGATCCCGGCGAGGCGCTGCGCAGGCTGGCGTCTTCTCCGGAAGGTCTCGCCGCCGAGGTTGCCCGCGAGCGCCTGGCGCACTACGGGCCCAACGCGCTGGTGGAAAAACGACGCAAACCGGTGTGGCGGATGCTGCTGGACCAGTTCAGGGACTTCATGATCCTGGTGCTCATCGCCGCCGCGGTAGTGGCCGGCCTGCTGGGCGAGCCGGTGGACACCATCGCCATCGTCGTGATCGTGCTTCTGAATGCCGTGCTCGGCTTTGTCCAGGAGTACCGCGCCGAGAAGGCCATGGCCGCGCTGAAACAGATGGCGGCGCCGTCGGCCACCGTCATCCGCGGCGGGCGCATCGCGTCCATCGCCGCGGTGGAACTGGTCCCCGGGGACGTGGTGGCGCTGGAGGCGGGCAACGTGGTGCCGGCCGACCTCCGGCTCACCGAGGCGGTGCAGCTGCGCGTCGAGGAAGCCGCCCTGACCGGCGAATCCGTGGCAGTGGAAAAGGACGTCGCCGCCCTGGGAGAGGCGGGCCTGGCGCTCGGGGACCGTCGCAACATGGCCTACAAGGGAACCCTGGTGGCCTACGGCCGGGGCCGGGGGGTGGTGACCGCCACCGGCATGGGCACCGAGCTGGGGAAGATCGCCACGTTGCTCCAGGATCAGGACGAGGGGCGCACCCCGCTGCAGAAGCGGTTGGCCGTTTTCGGCCAGAAGCTCGCCTGGGCCGTCTTGGCTGTCTGCGCCATCGTTTTCGTCACCGGCCTGCTGCGGGGAGAGCCGCCGCTGTTGATGCTGCTCACCGCCATTTCCCTGGCGGTGGCCGCCATTCCCGAGGCCCTGCCCGCCGTGATCACCATCTCCCTGGCCCTGGGCGCCCGGAAGCTGGTCAAGCAGCGGGCCCTGATTCGCAAGCTGCCGGCGGTGGAGACTCTGGGATCGGTCACCTACGTCTGCACGGACAAGACCGGCACCTTGACCCTGAACCGTATGGCGGTGGAGAAAGTCTATGCCGACGGTCGGCTGCTCACGCCCGACGAGCTGCCGGCCATGGGCCGCCGGCCGGCCGGCAGAGTTTCGGACCTGCTGCTCACCGGCCTGGCCCTATGCAACGATGCCCACCTGGACGCGGAGGGGGCCGTGGTCGGGGATCCCACCGAGGCGGCCCTCCTGGACCTGGCCCGGGGAAAGGGGCGCATGCGCACCGAGCTGGAGAAGGCCGCTCCCCGACTGGCTGAAATCCCCTTCGATTCCGAGCGCAAGCGCATGACCACCTTTCACCCGTGGCCGGACGGCCGGGTTGTCTCCTTTACCAAGGGGGCGGTGGAGAAACTCCTCGACCGCTGCCGGCGGGAGCAGACCGCCGAGGGGCCGGTGGCCATCGACCGGGACAGGATCCGGGAGACCGCCGAGCAGATCGCCGGCGAGGGCTTGCGAATCCTGGGGCTGGCCATGCGCCTCTGGGAGGCGGTCCCAGACGGGCCGAGGGCCGGGGCGGCGGAAGACGACCTGGTCTTCGTGGGCATGGTGGGCATGATGGATCCGCCCCGACCGGAGGCGGCCGAGGCGGTGGCCATGTGCCGCTCCGCCGGCATCCGGCCGGTGATGATCACCGGCGACCACCCGTTAACGGCCGAGGTGATCGCCCGGCGGGTGGGGATCATCGGGGAAAAGGACGGGGCCGTACTCACAGGCCGGGAATTGGCCCGGCTGGACCAGGAGGAATTCGAGGCCCGGGTGGAAAAGATCCGGGTTTACGCCCGGGTGGCCCCGGAGCAGAAGCTCAGGATCGTGGAGGCCCTGCAGGACAAGGGGCATTTCGTGGCCATGACCGGAGACGGGGTCAACGACGCCCCGGCGCTCAAGCGGGCCGACATCGGGGTGGCCATGGGGATCACCGGCACGGACGTGTCCAAGGAAGCCTCCCACATGATCTTGCTGGACGACAACTTCGCCACCATCGTCAAGGCAGTGCGCGAGGGCCGCAGGATCTTCGACAACATCCGCAAGTTCATCAAATACACCATGACAAGCAACTCCGGGGAGATCTTCACCATCTTCCTGGCGCCGTTTCTCGGCCTGCCCATTCCCCTGCTGCCGATTCACATCCTGTGGATCAACCTGGTCACCGACGGGGTGCCCGGTCTGGCCCTGGCCGTCGAGCCGGGGGAGGCCGACATTATGAGCCGGCCTCCCCGGCATCCCAAGGAAAGCATCTTCGCCCACGGCCTGGGCGAACACATCATCTGGGTGGGCCTGCTTATGGGGGCCGTGTCCATCCTCACCCAGGCCATTTTTGTCGACCGTCGCCCGGACCACTGGCAGACGATGGTCTTCACCGTCCTGTGCCTGAGCCAGATGGGGCACGTGCTGGCGGTGCGCTCCGAGCGGGATTCCTTTTTCAAACAGGGCGTCCTGACCAACAAGCCGCTGCTGGGCGCGGCGCTGCTGACCTTCGCCCTGCAGATGGCCACCATCTACGTCCCCTTCCTCAACCCGATTTTCAGGACCGCCCCGCTCACCGCCGGCGAGCTTCTGGTCACGTTGCTGCTCTCGAGCGTTGTCTTCGCGGCGGTGGAGATCGAAAAGGCCGTCAAACGGTGGTGGCGCCGGTCCGGTTGAAGCGGCGAAAAGAGTCGGACCGCCCTCGCCGCGGTGATTTTTCGCACCGGAAGAGGAGAAGCGACATGCTGCTGTCCGGGTCCTGTCCGTCGTGTCCGCGCAAGATCGCGCTGATCGGTTACCTGCTGCGCCAGCGTGGCATTACCGGCCGGCGAAGCGGGGCCGCAGCCGCTGGGCGATCTCCTCGGGAAAGGCCAGGCAGACCCCCTCGTGGTACAGGTGCTGCAGGGCGCCCACGTCCGGGGTGCCGATGGCCTGGTTGAAGTAGGTGCGCGGGGAGAAGACCAGGTGGAGGCGAAAGTCTTCGTCCTCTTGCGTGCCGCTGAAGACATTCATGTTGAAACTGAAAATGCCCATCTCGTCGTAGAGCGCCATGGCGTGGGTCAGCCCCCGGGCCAGGTCCGCCAGGTCCTGGCGGGTCAACTCCAGGGTGCGGCACACGCCGTCGACCACGGCCACCACGTCGCCGGCTACCCCCATGGGCGCGAAGGCACAGAGCCACTCGGTGCGCCCGATCCTGCCCAAGTAACGGCTGCCCTCGGCGCGCTCCGCGGCCACCAAGTCCTCCCAGTACACGGCGCCGTGCGCCTGGCGGTAGGCCCGGGCGGCGGCGATCTCCTCGCGCAGCAGCTGCGGCGCGGTGCTGCCGGCGAAGACCTGCAGGTGGGGGTGCACGATAGAGCTGCCCGACGGCGGCATGTAGTTCCAGTTGATCAGGTGATAGACCGATTCGGGGTGGCCCGCCTGCTCCAGGATGCGAAAGAAGGCCAGGCAGAGACCCAGGGCGCCGGCGATGGTGTCGGGGGTCAGGTCCGTCATGGGGATGTAGTGGGCCGCCCCCATCACGGCCACGGCGCTCAGGGCCTCGTAGGGCGCCAGGTTGGGAAACAGCACCCGGTCGGCGTCCACCAGGCGCCCCCCTGGCAGGATCTCTGGTGGAAAGCAGGGGGTGATCCGCATCACCCGCTCCGGGCAAAAAGGACAGACGGGGGCCGTCTGTTCCGCCAGGGCCTGCAGGTCGGGTTTCTGCCATTGCAGTTTCATGAAGTGGCAGATGCGGGAGCTGCGGCCGGTAAGGGGATCGAAGCGGATTTCGTTGGCCACGGTGTGCCGGCGCATCTCCTGGAGCGGGTTGAGCAGCACGGTTTCCTTGGGGATGATGGTGAATTTCACGGTGGATGCCTTTCGGACGAGACCGAGGGAAATCGGATGATTTTCTCATGGCTACCCGTCCGGCAGGCCGTTTGTCAAGGGGGCGGGCGCAGGGCCCCGGTGCTTGACAGCCGGCAAGGTGCAGGGGTAGCGTGAAATTGATTGGAGCGGTGGGCAAACGCGGCGACGGGCAGGGATGTCGTCCCATGGAGAAGAACGGCTTTCTTCCGATGTGGAGGTGGGCGCCATGTATCTCAAGCAAGGTGATCTTTTCCGGGGCGTCTCCATTTCGTTTTTGACCAAGGCCATGACCCTGGCCCAGCGGGGTTCGCGCCCGGAAGGCGCCGTCTTGTTCCGGCGGGGGGAGCCGGCTGCGCATTTTTTCGTTCTCATCAACGGATCGGTGGAACTGAGCGTCGGCGAAGCCGGCCAGTCGGTGCACGTCGGCCGGCGTACCGGCGAATCCTTTGGATGGGCCGCCCTGGTGGGGCGCGACTGCTACCCGGCCACCGCCCGGTGCCTGTCAAAAATCGACTTTCTCCGGATCCGGGTGGAAGATTTCAAATCGCTGTTGAATTTCCACCCGGAGGACTCCTTCGTTTTCTACCGGAACCTGTCCACCGCCTTGAGCGGGCGCTTGATGGAGAGCTATCTGGGCAAGGTACCCGCAGCCGAAAAGGACGAACCGCCGGGAGAGCTTGACGCGGCAGAGCGGGGATCGCTTGAAGCGGTACTGGGCGGCTGCGAATTTTTCGAGGGCCTCGGTCGTGGCGACCTTGAAAAGATCGTTCGCCTCTGCCGCGAGCGGCAATTTGCAGCCGGTGAAATTGTTTTCCGCCAGGGCGACCACGGAGAGCATCTCTACGTGATCGCCGAGGGACGGGTGGTACTGGAAAGAGCCATTGATCTTGGGGCCCGCAAAGGTCGGGTGACCATTGAAGCCCTCGAAAAAGGCAGGGTCCTGGGCAGCTGGTCCACCCTGCTGGCGCTGCCGCACCGGCTCATGTCCACTGCGGTTTGCCAGAAGCCGACCCGGCTGGTGGTGATGCCTGGCGCTGCCTTGCGCCGCCTCATGCTGGCCAACAAGGACCTCGGGTTCAACGTGATGGAAAAATTCTGTTTTCTGCTGCGGGACCGCATCCAGGCCGCTTACGGGGCCATGGAAAAGATCTGAAGCACTGACATGAACCCAGCCGAATCCGACACGGAAGCCCAACTGTTGAAGTCGCTGCCCGAGCACTTGGCGCCCTTTGGCACCGAGCGCAGCAACCTGATTCCCATCCTGCAGATGGTACAGAAACATTTTTCCTATCTGCCGGCGGCGGCCATGGAGATCGTCGCCCGGCACCTTGACATTCCCCTGGCCGAAGTCTACGGGGTGGCCACCTTCTACAACCAGTTCCGCTTCACCCCGCCGGGCCGCCACCCGATCAAGGTCTGCCTCGGCACGGCCTGCCACGTGAAGGGCGGCGATATCATCCTGGAGAACTTCGAACGCAAACTGGGCATCCGGGACGGTGAAACCACGGCGGACCGGGAGTTTTCCATCGAGCGGGTGGCCTGCGTCGGCTGCTGCGCCCTGGCACCGGTGGCCCTGGTGGGGGAAACGGTGCACGGCAACATGGCACCGAGCAAGATCGAGGGGCTGTTTACCCGCATCCAGGTGGAAAAGGAAATGGCGCAAAGAAAAAAGCGGGAAAATGAACCAGACGCCTGAAAACACGCCTGAGAGCCGTTTGGCCGCCATCCGCCGCCGGGCCGAGGACCAGCGGCGGGCGCGGATGGACACCGACGCGCCCAAAATCCATATCGGCCTGGCCACCTGCGGCATCGCCTCCGGCGCCCTGGATACCAAGCAGGCCTTCGAGCAGGCCTTGGCCGAGCAGGGCATCGAGGCGCTGATCCACACGGTGGGTTGCGCCGGGCACTGCTACGCGGAGCCGGTGGTGATCATCGACCACCCCCAGTCGGGATTTCCGCCCATCTTCTACCACCAGGTCACCGCCGGCAAGGCCAAGATGCTCGTCAAGCTGTTTCTTGCCGGCGGTGATCCCCGGCTGGAGCATGTCTACGGCGCTACGGTGGAAAACGACCTCATCCCCTCGGTGATGGAGTTTCCCCGTTTCAACCGGGAAAAGCGGGTGGTGATGGAAAAGTGCGGCCGGGTCGATCCGGAGGACATCGACGACTACCTGGCCGAGGGCGGCTACGGCGCCCTGGCGCGCGCCCTGGCCATGACACCGGAAGAGATTGTCGCCGCCATCGAGGCCTCCGGGCTCAGGGGGCGCGGCGGCGCGGGGTTTCCCACCGGGCGCAAGTGGCGCCTGGCCGCCGCGGCAACCGCCGAGGGCAAGGTGGTGATCTGCAACGCCGATGAAGGGGACCCGGGGGCCTACATGGACCGGACCCTGTTGGAGAGCAACCCCCACCAGATGCTCGAAGGCCTGGCGATCTGCGCCAGGGCCGTGGGTGCACGGCAGGCCGTCGTGTACGTGCGGGCCGAGTACCCGCTGGCGGTGCGCATCGTGACCCGGGCCATCGCCCAGGCCGAAGCCCTGGGGCTGCTGGGCCAGGGGATCCTGGGCACCGACATGAACCTGGATATCGAGGTTTTCCAAGGCTCCGGCGCCTTTGTCTGCGGCGAGGAAACCGCCCTGATCCGGTCCATCGAAGGCTACCGGGGCATGCCGGTCCACCGGCCGCCGTACCCGGCGCAAAAGGGGCTCCACGGGCGGCCCACCGTCATCAACAACGTCAAGACCCTTGCCTCGGTGCCCCCGATCATCGAGAAGGGCCCGGACTGGTACGCGGCCATCGGCACCGAAAAAAGCTCCGGGACGGCCATCTTTTCGGTGGTGGGGGACGTAGTCCATCCCGGACTGGTGGAGATTCCCATGGGGGTGACCCTGCGGGAGCTGATCTTCGACATCTGCGGCGGCGTGCCGGGGCGAAAAGGGTTCAAGGCCGTGCAGATCGGCGGCCCTTCGGGCGGCTGCCTGTCCGAGGCCTTTCTCGACACCCCCATCGACTTCGACTCCCTCACCGAGGCCGGCGCCATGATGGGCTCCGGCGGCATGGTGGTGATGAGCCAGGACAGCTGTCCGGTGGACGTGGCGCGCTTCTTTCTCGATTTCACCCAGAAGGAGTCGTGCGGCAAGTGCACTTTTTGCCGCATCGGCACCTGGCACCTGCTGGAAATCCTGGAGCGCATCACCGTCGGAGAGGGGCGCGAGGAGGACGTCGAGCTCTTGCAGCAGCTCGGCGAGGACATCAAGGACGGGTCCCTGTGCGGCCTGGGCAAAACGGCGCCCAACCCGGTGCTCACCTCCCTGAAGTACTTTGCCGACGAATACGCGGCTCACATCCGCGAGAAGCGCTGCCCCGGCATGATGTGCCGGGCGTTGACGGCCTACTACATCGACCTGGAGAAATGCGCCCGCGGCTGCGACGCCTGCGTGGGATGCTGCCCGACGGATGCGGTATTCACCACCAGCACCCGCAAGAAGGGGATCGATCAGGCCCTGTGTGTTAAGTGCGGCGAGTGCATGGTGGCCTGCCCGCCGGAATACGATGCCGTGCGCAAGGTGTCGCCGGCGAGCCTGGCGCCCATCATCGAGCGGCCGGTGAAACCCGTGGCCGAAGCCGAAGCCTCCGCCACGCCGGCAAAGGATGCCCCATGATGGTCGAGATCACGGTAGACGGCCGGGTGCTGACGGTCCAGGCGGGACAGTCGCTGCTGGAAGCTTGCCTGGCCAACGACATCTACGTCCCCAACCTCTGCCATCTGCCCGGGATGGCGGACCCGCCGGCGTCCTGCCGCCTGTGTTTCGTGGAAGTCGACGGCATGCCCCAACCGGTGACTTCCTGCACGGTGGCGGTCACCGGAGGGCTGGTGGCGCGCACCGACACTCCGGCCGTCCGGCGCCTGCAGCGCTCGGCCCTGCGCCTGCTGCTCAGCGTCCACGAGGTGGACTGCAAGAACTGCCCGGCCAACAAGCGCTGCGAGCTGCAGCGCCTGGCGCGGTTTCTCAAGGTCGGGCTCAAGCCTAAGGACCTGCCGGCCCCTCGCAAGACACCGGCCGTCGATGACACCCACCCGTGTTTCAGCTTCTATCCCAACCGCTGCGTGCTGTGCGGCAAGTGCGTCGAGGCCTGCCGCAGGGCGCCGGGGGAGACCGTGATGGCCTTTTCCCGCCGGGGTTTCGAGACCATCCTGTACTTCGACGTCAATGCGGCCGAGGCCGGGCGCTGTGAAAACTGCCAGGCCTGCGTCGAGATCTGCCCGGTGGGCGCCCTGGTGATGAAAGCCGACTGATTGGGCGACGGCGATGGGGTGCTGCTTGCGGCTGCCTCGGAACAAAAAGAATGACAATTCACGCTTGAGGCGGATGGGGCGTCCGGAGTTTGCGCGTGAATTCCGATGTCTCGCGGTGACCGGTAAAGTTGGAGGCAAGCCTCCGGGGAGCAAGGGAGCCATTCTTGGAAGTCGAGGTTGAAAAGCCGCCGTGAACAAAGACCGGTTCATCTGCCAGTGCATCAGCGACACCCTGGACGGCCTCAGGGACGGGTTGTCCCATTTCTCGGGCCCCAGCCGGGCGGCCCTGATCTACGCGGTCCGTCCCAAGGATCCCGTCCGCATTCATGACCCCCAGGGCCTGCTGCGGGGGCATGAGCCGTTTTTCAAGGAACGCTTTCTCGATTCCCGGCAGTGGCGCGAGCCGGTGCCGCAAGCAGCCGGACGCCAGAAATTCGGCCATGTGGCGCCGAAGAAAAACCTGCAGCTCACCGGGCTGATCTCCTTCGGTGGCAGGTCCGGTTCGGTCTACTACCAGATGTGGTTCACCGAACATCATCCGGACATGTGCTCCATCGGCCCCACCGAGCGCTGGCTGGAGCATGCCGCCTGGCGCCTTTCCCACGACATCGCCAACGAGCAGGAACTCTATACCGGGATTTCCGGGGCATTTCTGAGAGAGTATGCCACCCATGCGGTCCGGGACCATATCATCGACGAAATGAACGTGATCCTCGGCTGGGATACCGATCTTCGGGTCTATCCGATTCTGGATGCCATCCTCTGTATATCCCGCACTATCGAGGAGGGCTCCTGGGCTAGGGGACAGCTGCTGTTCGTGGAGCGGCGACTGATCCCGACGATGTCCTTCATTGCCAAGTTTCCCAAAAACGAACAGGTGGCGCTCTACAATTTCAAACATGTCCGCAAGCTGCTGCTGGCGGTGGAAAATTCCAGCCGCCAGCTGGTTTCCGACGGCCGGAGCATTATGGGCATCGCCGAGCGCCAGACACCGATATTTTCTCTAACGGCGGATTTTTGCGGGGGCCATGGATTCTTGCGATCCACCGGCGGAGAGATCTGCAGTTTTTCGGACGGCAACTTCAAGTCCACCACCCGCCGGGCCAACCTGGTCCAGGTGGAGGAGATCCTGCTGGAAGCCGATCTTGGCGCATCCAATGGGAACGCGTTGTTCAAAATCATCTCCGAACTGGTTCACAGCGCGGAACAATTGAAGCACGGATGCACCCTGGTGGTCGATTTCAACGACCCGCCGGTCCACATCTCCGGCCAGAAAATCGAATGTCCCCTGGATCTTGGCCAGCCCCACTTATTGGACCTGGCCAAATCCCTGGCCCGGGTGGACGGCGCCCTGCATATCAGCAAGGAAAACCGCCTGCTGGGGTTTGCCTGCCTGCTGGACGGTCGCACCGTGCCAGGAGAGGACCGGGCCAGGGGGGCGCGTTTCAATTCAGCCGTCCGCTTCACCGCAGCGCACAAGGGAATTTTCGTGGTGGTGGTCTCGGCGGACCGCCCGGTCTCGGTCATCCAGGACGGCGTCGAAATTTTGGCGCAATGCCAGTTGAATCACATGGCGACCGGTACAGTTTCCCCGCCGACGCTGGAGGACTGGATCAACGGGGCCTGATGCCGTCATTTCCCCCCGTTTTTGACAACGGCCCGAGCCCACGGAGTGCCATCAGCAGCGCCGGGCGGCTTCGGCCGAACTGACAACAGCGGAAGGACTCGAACATGAAAACCACTCCTGTCAAGAACATCATGGTGCCCATCTTTGATTATGCCACCGTCGCTGCAAACGCTACTCTCATGGAGGCCTTGGCCGCCCTGGAAAATGCCCACCGACGTTTCGGTGACCGCCCCTATCGGCATCAGTCGCTGGTGGTGGTGGATGAAAACCGGCACGCGGTGGGGCGGGTCAGCCAGGTGGACATCATGCGTGCCCTGGAGCCGGGCTACAAGGAGATCGGCGACCGGCCGTGGATGGCGCTCATGAGCTTGAGCAAACGAATGCTCAAGACGATCCGCGAGGAACTCCATCTTTGGGAGCAACCGTTGACGGTGATTTGTCAAACCCTGGAAAGCACGCACGTGGCCGACATCATGCAGGTGCCGACGGAGGGTGAATTCGTCGAGGAAACCGACACGATGCACATCGCCATGCACCGTATTGTCATGGGCCAACACCACAGCCTGCTTGTGACGCGCGGCAAGGAGATCGTGGGGATCCTTCGTTCCACCGATGTTTTCAATGCCTTTTACGACATGATCGAGGCTTGCGGTTACCCGAAAAAAACTTCCTGACCGGATTTTCGCAGGAGTCTGGGGGCCCTTGCCGGCGATGTCTTGTTTTCATCTATTTCGGACAGTAGTGAACCGATTCATAAAAACCAATACCGAGGTTTCTTGGAACAATTTGCCCGCCTGATCCAACTGGTCGGCCCGGAGGCCATGGCGCGGCTGGAAGCCGCCGAGGTGGCCGTCTTCGGCCTGGGGGCTGTGGGCTCTTTCGCCGTGGAAGCCCTGGCCCGGGCCGGCATTGGTACGCTGCGCCTGGTGGATTTCGACGTCCTTCAGCCCAGCAATCTCAACCGGCAATTGCTGGCCTTGCAATCCACCCTCGGCCGGCCCAAGATCGATGTGGCCCGCGGCAGGGTGGCCGACATCAATCCCGCCTGCCGGGTCGATGCCCGCAGCGGCTTCGTGGACGCCGACACGGCACCCGGCTTCCTCGAGCCGGCGCCGGATGCGATCATCGATGCCATCGACGGGGTCAACTCCAAGGTCAACCTGCTGGCCGCGGTTCACCGGCTCGGCCTCTTCACCGTGTCGAGCATGGGGGCCGCCCGCCGGCTGGACCCGGCCCGGGTGCGGGTGGCCGACCTGGCCGACACCGAGGGCTGCCCCCTGGCCCGGGTGGTGCGCAAGCGCCTGGGGCGCCGGGGAATCCGCGGCGGCATCCGCTGCGTCTTTTCCACCGAGCCACCCCTGCCCTCGCAAGTGCCGGCCCCGGCAGCCGTTGAAGAAACCACCCGCGGCCGCCCGCGTCCGCCCCTGGGGAGCATCTCCTACCTTCCGGCCATCTTCGGCCTTCACGCGGCGGCAGAGACGATCCGGTGGATTTTGCAGAAGAAATA